>Ga0308165_1006454_pt1 | contig 10330 bp, 4 predicted proteins | sample PhyWR2_FD_201032 | JGI IMG/M metagenome (GOLD analysis project Ga0308165, IMG submission 201032) | Phyllosphere microbial communities from UC Gill Tract Community Farm, Albany, California, United States - DLSLW.R2 | ecosystem: Host-associated > Plants > Phyllosphere > Unclassified | place: USA... | reverse complement strand
CACGGTCAAGGGCGACGTGCACGACATCGGCAAGAACATCGTCGGCGTGGTGCTGGGTTGCAACGGTTATGACATCGTCGACCTGGGCGTGATGGTGCCGGCGGAGAAGATCCTGCAGGTGGCCAAGGAACAGAAGTGCGACATCATCGGTTTGTCGGGCCTGATCACTCCATCGCTGGATGAAATGGTCCACGTGGCGCGCGAGATGCAGCGCCAGGACTTCCACTTGCCGCTGATGATCGGTGGCGCCACCACTTCCAAGGCGCACACCGCGGTAAAAATCGAGCCTAAATACAGCAATGATGCGGTGGTGTACGTCACCGACGCCTCCCGCGCCGTGGGGGTGGCGACGCAATTGCTGTCCAAGGAGCTCAAGGCCGGTTTCGTCGAGAAAACCCGCAGTGAATACATCGAGGTCCGCGAACGTACGGCCAACCGCAGTGCCCGCACCGAGCGCCTGAGTTACGCCGCCTCCATCGCCAAGAAACCGCAGTTCGACTGGGGCTCCTACCAGCCGGTCAAGCCGACCTTCACCGGCACCAAGGTGCTGGATAACATCGACTTGAAGGTGCTCGCCGAGTACATCGACTGGACACCGTTCTTCATTTCCTGGGACCTGGCGGGCAAGTTCCCTCGCATTCTGCAGGATGAAGTGGTGGGCGAAGCGGCCACCGCGCTGTATGCAGACGCCCAGGAAATGCTCGCCAAACTGATTGACGAGAAACTGATCAGCGCCCGTGCGGTGTTCGGTTTCTGGCCGGCCAATCAGGTGCATGACGACGACATCGAACTCTACGGCGATGACGGCAAACCATTGGCCAGGCTGCATCACCTGCGCCAGCAGATTATCAAGACCGACGGCAAGCCGAACTTCTCCCTGGCAGACTTCGTTGCGCCCAAGGACAGCGAACTGACCGACTACGTGGGCGGTTTCATCACCACCGCTGGCATCGGCGCCGAAGAAGTGGCGAAGGCTTATCAGGACGCCGGCGACGACTACAACTCGATCATGGTCAAGGCCCTCGCGGACCGTTTGGCCGAGGCCTGTGCCGAGTGGCTGCACCAGCAGGTCCGTAAGGACTACTGGGGTTACGCCACGGACGAGGCGCTGGACAACGAGGCGTTGATCAAAGAGCAATACAGCGGCATCCGCCCGGCGCCAGGCTACCCGGCCTGCCCGGATCACACCGAGAAAGCCACGCTGTTCGCCCTGCTGGACCCCGAGGCCGCCGAAATGCGCGCCGGACGTAGCGGCGTGTTCCTCACCGAACACTACGCCATGTTCCCGGCGGCAGCCGTCAGTGGCTGGTACTTCGCGCACCCTCAGGCGCAGTACTTCGCCGTGGGCAAGGTCGACAAGGACCAGGTGCAGAGCTATACCTCGCGCAAGGGCCAGGAACTGAGCGTGACCGAACGCTGGCTGGCGCCGAACCTGGGTTATGACGATTGATGCCCCCCTGTAGGAGCAGCCGGTCGACGCTCGATTGCTCGCGATGCAAGATCAGGCACCGCGGGATATCAGGCTGCCCGTGTCATCGTTGACCACCATCGCTAGCAAGCTAGCTCCTACAGGGGATTTGCGAACCCATACTCTGTAGGAGCAGCCGGTCGACGCTCGATTGCTCGCGATGGAAGATCAGATACCGCGGGGCATCAGGCCGCCCGTGTCAACGTTAACCACCATCGCTAGCAAGCTAGCTCCTACAGGGGATTTGCGAACACCCAACATCTGTAGGAGCAGCCGGTCGACGCTCGAATGCTCGCGATGGAGGACCACGCACCGCGGAGCACCAGGCCGCCCGTGTCATCGTTAACCACCATCGCTAGCAAGCTTGGTTATCTGCGGCGCCTCTCGGACATTTCTTCGGCGCTGTCGGTGGAAGACGCGTCCATCGCCGCCCAATCGGGATTGGCGAGCCATCGTTCGATGTTATCTCGCGAGATGCCCAGCACCTTGTTCCCACCTACCCGGTCGAGGTGAGCCAGGAGCCGTTCGAGGGTGTCCGTTGTTACATAGCGCAGGATGCCAAACAGGTGCGTGCCCCTCAGTAATCGATCATGGGTGCCATCGAACGCGTCTTGAGGGATATCCTGAATCGGGTTTCCGGCCAGGCTCAACTCTTCCAGGTTGGGCGCCTGCAAGACACCTTCAGGCCACTCCCGCAGGTCATTGCCATTGAGTTGCAGGCTTTGCAGCGACTCGGGAATGGGGCCTACGAAACGGTTCATCTGGTTGTAGTTCATTTCCAGCTTGCGTAGCCCGCGCAACGCTTGCAAGCCTGCACCGTCGAAGGTCTTGATCCGGTTGTAGCTCAACCGCAACGATTCAAGCTGTGCCATCGCCCCCAGATCCTGCCCCAAGGCCAGCAGATCGCTGAGACGGTTGCTGGATAATCCCAATGTTTGCAGACGTGTCATGGCAGCGACCGCCGACGGCACACGCTCCAGGCTGTTAAGGCTCAGATCCAGCGAGCGCAACCCGCTGAACACTGGGAGAAAGCCATGGACGTCGGCTTCATTCAATCCCACGCCGCGCAGGTTCAACGATTGCACATGTCCGAAACCTGTCGGCAATTCAGGCAGCTCCCCCAGGCCAGCGATGCTCGACAGATCCAGCGTGGGCACGCGCTCCCGGGACATGGCGTTCAGACCTTCTTTCCAGCACGCCATGATCCGCCCTGCCGCTTTGCTGCGGCGCTCGGAAGCTGTCCAACGCCCACCGTACGCGGCGCTGCCTGTGCGCCGATGAAAAATCCAACCGTTCAATTGCCGGGTGATCGCTTCGAACCGGTGCCCCCACTCCTCGACATGCGCGTCGACCCAGGTATCGTCCGCGCCAACGCGCCAACCCTCGATGACTTCCAGGGCCTCGCCCTCGGTCAATGAAGGGTCAACCCTGCGCAAGCGACCGACAAATGACGGCACACTTTCGGCGGCAGGCAGCGCGGGTGGCAGTGGCAGCAATCGGCTGGCAAGTAGCGAGCCGTTTTCGAAAGGCTGTACCGCGTGATCCGGGACAGGCTCCAGGGCGAACGTGTGCAACGCACCATCGGGCAGGCCCAAGGCTGATTCGCATCGACGCCTGGCCAATTGCAGTTGTTGCCGGGCGGAATTCGTTAACGGCGCTCCGGTCAGGTTGGTGTTGATCAACAATTCATCCCGCGCCAACGCTTCGGGCGGCAGCTCGCGAATCAGCGTGCCACGCAGGTCGAGCCAGCTCAGGCGCGGCAACCTGTCTGCGCCCCGAGGCCATTGTTGCAGCGGCGTGCCCTCCATGATCAGCGTCTCCAGATCCGTCATGGCACTCACATCGAATTGATACAACGGGTTGTCCGAAAGATCGAGCTTGCGCAGCCGACCCGCGTTCTGCGGGGCAATCGGGTCGACTATCAGGCGGTTACCCCGCAGATCAAGGTATTGCAGGCCTGAAAAGTTATGGAGCAACTCGCGAATCTGCTGGTCGGTGGAATTGGGCACACGCAGGCGCAACGTCCACACGTGAGAAAAATCGGCTGTCAGCGCCGGCAGTGGTTCATCGCACACCAGGTCGAGTTGCCGGTAGGCCGCGTTTTCAGCGGCGAATGGCCTGCCCCGCCAGGTATTGCGCAAACTCAGGGCGACACCTGCCTTCTGTTCAAGGTCACCCCCGTGGGTCACCCAATCCTCCAGGGTTTGTTCAAGTGCCAGCCATTGCTCGCGCAGCCCTTCGAGCATCTGCAGGATCTGCACATCGTTTTGTCCGGCGCGCAGCAGCGCGAGCACCATTGCATTGGCTTCGGCCATTTCCAGGTCGGGATACAGATGCTGCAGGCGTAACACCAGCCCCACCTTTAACCCGGAAGAACCGACGAGCCCTTCGCCGCTTGCCGGGTAGCCCACCAGGTTCTGCCGGATCCGCTGTGGGGGCCGGAATGCACGGCCATGCCGATTCTGCGGTTCCAGGATCGCCGCACTGTGGTCGACATGCTCCGTCGCATATCGGCAGATGACTCGCTGCAACGCGGGACTGTCGGTGACCAGAGGCATACCGAGCGCCTGTCGGGTTGGCGCGGGCAAGGCATGCAGGAGCGCGGCATGGAAATGGTCGATGGAAGCCGAGGGTTGGTTCAGCGCTTCGCCGTCGTCGTTGAACGCCTGGTAGAACGGGCCTTTCTTCACCACGTGGCAACGCTGCGCTGCCGTCCGGGGGCCAATGGCATCGAGCAGCCGTCCCGTAATGCTCCCTTCGCGGATCTCCAGGCGTACCTCATCGGACCAGCCCGGCAATCGCTCAAGCGTGTGTACAGCCAGGCGCCGTGCATCGGCTGACAGCATGTTGCGCATGTGCAGCTTTGCCAGCGCGCAGGTCAAGCGACCACGCCTGGCGTACCAACGTGCCTCCCGGAGCATTGACCGTGGCACCTTGGTGGTGTTCCTCACAATGGCCATGTCCACGGCGCTGGCATGGGCCAGCACTTCGTTCGCCGCGGCATCACTGAGGCCGGGGTACACCCGTTGCAACGGGTCGGCCAGCGCAGTGGCCTGAGCATTGCGGCGATAAAAGCTTTCAAACAGTGATGACCGTCTGGTTCGGGCGTGAGCGGCGATCTGCTCCCTCAATGCCTGGGCGCGCCAGCCACGGTTTTGCGCGGCCTCTGCACCCAACAACGCGACGATCTCGGCTTCGTCCAGGGCTTCCAGTACCCGCATCGGCAACTGCGCGGTTAGTACATCGTATCGACTCATGCGAATCGGCGGTTTCACCGGCGCACCAGCCTCCAGCGGGGCCTGGCCGTACTCGGCCCGCAGGCCAGACAGGCCTCGCTTTTCAAATACCTGCAGGATTCGCCCCGCCGGCCAACGCAGTAACTCCGTGATCATCGGCACTGCGTGCAAATAACGCTCGTCGATGAGCTCGCCGCTCACCACCTGTTCAATCACCTGTGTGACGTCGCGGTCGGCACCCCATAGCCGCAGCGCATCGGCAAGCTCCGGTGGTGGCAAGCGGTTGTTCATGTGCAACCGGCGCAACGCGTTATCACTGACCCCGGCGATGTCAGCGATCGTGAGCAGTTGTTCATCGCTGCACGCATCGGTGATATGGCCCATTCGCCGCAACAGTCTCAAGCGGCTCCAGCTCAACGGGTTTTCCAGGACGTGGCGCCAGGCGCCGGCTGCGTTGTGCGCCAGTACCGGTTGATAGGCCTGCGCATCGGTTGGATGCCTGATGCGCCAGCGTTTGAGATCCCGGTCAAAAACCTGCTCGTAGACCTTGCCTTCGAGGCGGATAAACGACCTGTCGTCCAACGTGTAACGGCCCATGGCATCCGGCCCGGTATCGGGGTCGAAGGCGCCTGGCACTTCATAACCGGCCATGTCCGACCTGCACAGCCGTGCGCTGCCATCAGGCAAAGTGACCGGGTGCAGGTCCTCAATCACCGGCGTTGGCTCGACTGCCGACAACTTCGACAGCCCCTTGCCAGCACTCGTAGTGAGCCCCAACAACAGCAGGTTCTGCGCAACATCCAACAAATGTGCCTTGGCGGCCTGGCGATCGCCCTCGCTCCATTCGACCACGCCCTCGATCGACTCCGCCAGCAACTGGCACGCCATCAACGTCATCATGACTTCACCCAGAACCGGCACGAACATCGAGACCGAGCCCAGGATCAGCATGCCAATGTTCAGCAATTTATCGAACAGGGCGTCGCGTTCCCGAGCATCGACAGTGGCCGACGGAACGGCGTAACTGAGGGCATCGGCGATCTGCTGCTGGCGATGTCGCTCGAACAGCCAATCCCAGAGATCAATGTTGTGATCACCGTCCCTTTCGAGCAGGACGAACAACGGTGCGAGAAACGGCTCGGGGTTGGCCACCTGGCGACTGGCCGGCGCCGGGGCCAACTGTTCGACCTGGGTGCCGGGCAATCGACTGAGCCCATTGATCACGTCGCTGATCAGGGAATAGTGCGCCCGCAGCTCGCTGATGAACGGGGTGTCGGGAGCGTCCACGGTGAACTGGCTGAAGAAGTACGGTCGATCGGCATAAGCGACAAACCGGCTGAAAAATTGCTGGTAGGCGGTGGGACTGCCCGCGTCTGTGCCCCGGGCAGTAAAGTGCTGCTTGAGCGTCGCCTCCACTTGCCCAGGCTTATAGCGCTTCAAGGGATGATGCGGATCGTCGGGGATGAAAAGCAGCAGGTCTTCGGGTGTCTCGAGGGTTTTGCCAATCGCGAAGCCGATGCAGCCGGTCAACGGTCGATTCATCAGGGTCATTTCGCACAGCCCGATACGCTTTTCGCCCTGTCGGGGATTTCGTTCGCCCTGGATGATCGCCAGAATCGAGGTGTAATCCTCAGGTTCGATATCTTTTTGCAGCAAGGCCCGCTCAGCCGCCGTGCGCAGGGCGGTTTTCTGCACCGTATTGAACTGCTCGCGCATCGCGTGCTGCGTGGCCGATGCGTCGGGGTATACGAAGGCCTTGAGGTACTGCTGATACTGCCCGCCAATGTCCAGCACTCGGCAGGCATGGATGAACTGACTCACCGTCATGGAGGTGCCGAGCGCCTCGAAACGCCCCGACTGCGCGGACTTGACGACAAACCCGGACGCCCGGTGATAGGCATCGAGCTCGCATTCGGCTTCTTCAAAGTTGTGCAGTGCCGCTTGCAACAATGTCCTTTGCGACACTTCGAAGGAGCCCACTTCGATGGGGATCACGCGGCCCACTTCAATGGGTTTCAGCAAATGTAAAAAGGTGTGGTTGACGTCGAGATCGACATCAAACTCGGCCTTCAGGTGTTCGCGCAGTCGCGGCTCGGCGAAAGCCTGGATGTCTTGCAAGCCCGCCATCGACCTGGACCACTGGTTCTGCGCAATGAAGTGGGCGACCAGGCTTTCGTCGAACGCCTTGCGTTGTTGTCTTGAGGCTTCTCGATACCAGGCGGGCAGCGGCGCATTGGCGCTTTTCAGCGCATGCAGGTGCTGAGGCGTTGCCTGGTTCACCCAATATGGGATCGACTGCTCAAGCAATGGCGCGTGAATGCTGCGGGTGACGTGCGGGTGAGACATGCTTTTGCTCCTGAGAGTGGGAGCGTCAGCACATCATGGGTGACCCCGTGGTGGGCGGTAGATAGTTCTTGACCCTGCTGGGTGCCGGATTTTGTCTATGCTCAACAGGCAGACTTCAAGACGAGGGGTTTATGGACGATCCAATCGACAACAAACCGCCGACCTTCTGGCAAATGCTGCACAGCGTCATGGCCGCAGCGTTCGGGGTTCAGAGCGGGAAGAACCGGGCCCGGGATTTTACCCATGGCAAACCCAGTCACTTCGTGATCCTGGGTGTGCTCTTTACGGCGGTATTCGCCCTGTCGCTGTACGGCATCGTGCAGCTGGTCCTGTTGCTGGCCGGGGTCTAGCGCATCAGGGTTTGCAGGTTGAACGGATAGCGATATCCGCCAGGCCGCCCTTTGGCGGACATTTTGCGGAAGTCCACGTTGTAATCCGGCTCATCGCCCATGGCCAGCAATCGCTTGGCGGTAGCCGTGTCGATGAGTTGCAGCAGCGGGACCTGTCGATCCCGACCGCCGTAATGGCTGATGTCCACGCCACGGTCGATGTCATGTAACTGCACCAGTGCCCAGCCCCCGAGGGTAAAGTGCCCCCCTGTCAGCACGCTCAAGCGCCCCGCCACCTTTGCCAACAGCGCCTCCTTCGAGGTGTTCACCGCACTGAACAGCACGTCCTTGCCGGGCACCTGGCCGGCCTCTGTGTAGGCCTGCATTGCGCCAAAGGCCATTTGATCATTGGCCGACCAGACCAGCGAAACATTCGGGTAGCGATGGCGCAGCAACCTCGCCTGCTCGTACGCCCGCTTATGCGTCCAGCCGCCATAGACCAGTTGCCGCAAACGTACTTCGGGGTGCTCGCCAAGGGCACGCATCATGCCTTTTTCGCGCAGTTGTGCAGACGGCGTGATCTTCAGGCCAGAAAACGCGAGCATTTCGATGGTCTGGCCGGGCGCCATGGGCCGATGCTGTCGAATCAGCTCCTTGGCCATCAGGTAACCACCCTCCTCGTCGTTGGGTACCAGGCTGCCCAGGCGATCCGGGCGCTCGCCCAACAGGCTCATCTGACTGGGCGTCAGCGATGCATTGACCATGTACAGCTTGACGCCGCTACCCTGCGCAAGACGCATGACCTGCGGGGCGATGTATTCCTCGTTGACGAACATCAGGTAGTCGGGACGATTGGGTCCGTGCAGCGCCTCGCGCGCCTGCGCCACCGTCAGTTCAGGCATGCGCCTGGAGTAGACGATACGCAGGTCAATGCCCAGATCGGTGGCGGCGGCCTGCATGAATTGCGAATAGCTGACCCAGAACGCCTCGTCGACCTCACCGGGATTGAGGAACAACACCGACTCGGCACGCGCGCCTTGGCCATAACCTGCGCCCAGCACCAGCAGGAAGGTGTAGAAAAACTTCAGCATTGATCGTCCGAGCCCCCGAATTCGCGGCGCATTATAGCCAGCGAATCGTTTTAAAAGGCGCTAATTACGCAGATTGTCCGACAATCTGCGCAACCGGGCCCGGACGGTTCATTTATTGATGGCTCACCCAGAACACCGCAGTGCCCACGACCAGGATGATCAGAAACAGAATGGCCCAAGCGTCGACCGTACTGTCAGGCTTTGAAGCTTTGGTAGGGTTGCTCATTGCATCGCCTCTTGTCGGTTTTGTCGGTGATTGCACGAAGACACGAGCAGAGTAAAGACGACGATTGCCCGTACGACAAATGCGGGTATAGCAATAACAATTCTCGTTAGTCGTTTTGGTTCTTTACATATACTCAAACATCACTTTTGCGCATAACTGCAAACTGGTATCTTGCCCCGGCTCCGTTGGGAGTGCGCGGCCGTGCGCGCAGAATTGCCGAGGCGGTTCGGAGACTTCAGTCAGCGACAAACGCCACTGGATCCGACCAGCCCAGCCTGAGAACAGGACTTATATGTACGTATACGACGAGTACGATCAGCGGATCATCGAGGACCGCGTCAAGCAGTTCCGAGATCAGACCCGACGCTATCTGGCAGGCGAGCTGAGCGAAGAAGAATTCCGCCCCCTGCGCTTGCAGAACGGGCTCTACATTCAGCGTTTCGCACCCATGTTGCGAGTGGCGGTGCCTTACGGCCAGTTGACCTCGCGTCAAGTGCGCATGATCGCCAAGATTGCCCGCGACTACGACAAGGGCTATGCCCACATCAGTACCCGGCAGAACATTCAGTTCAACTGGCCGGCGCTGGAAGACATCCCGGACATTCTCGCCGAACTGGCCACCGTGCAGATGCACGCCATCCAGACAAGCGGCAACTGCCTGCGCAACGTCACCACTGACCAGTTCGCCGGTGTCGCTGCCGACGAACTGATCGACCCGCGCCCATGGTGCGAGATCGTTCGTCAGTGGACCACGTTCCACCCTGAATTCGCCTACCTGCCGCGCAAGTTCAAGATCGCCATCAATGGCTCGACCTCTGACCGCGCCGCCATCGAAGTCCACGACATTGGCCTGGAGCCAGTGCGTAACGCGGCTGGCGAAGTCGGCTTCCGCGTGCTGGTGGGCGGCGGCCTGGGCCGTACCCCGGTGGTCGGTGCGTTCATCAATGAATTCCTGCCGTGGCAAGACCTGTTGAGCTACCTTGACGCCATTCTGCGTGTGTACAACCGCTATGGCCGTCGCGACAACAAGTACAAGGCGCGGATCAAGATTCTGGTCAAGGCGCTCACGCCTGAAGTGTTCGCGCAGAAAGTCGAAGCGGAAATGGAACACCTGCGCGGTGGCCAGACCACGCTGACCGAAGCGGAACTGCATCGCGTCGCCAAGCATTTCGTCGACCCGGATTACAAGGCACTCGACAATATCGGCGCCGAACTGGCCGAGCTCGACCAGCAGCACCCGGGCTTCGCCCGCTGGCGCACCCGCAACACCCTGGCGCACAAGAAGCCGGGTTATGTGGCCGTTACCCTGTCCCTGAAGCCGACCGGCGTCGCGCCGGGCGACATCACCGACAAGCAGCTCGACGCCGTCGCCGACCTCGCCGAACGCTACAGCTTCGGCCAACTGCGCACGTCCCACGAGCAGAACATCATCCTGGCCGACGTCGAACAAAGCCAGTTGTTCACTCTTTGGGGCGAATTGCGCGAGCAAGGTTTTGCCACGCCGAACATTGGCCTGCTGACCGATATCATCTGCTGCCCTGGCGGTGATTTCTGCTCCCTGGCCAACGCCAAGTCGATCCCGATCGCGGAATCGATCCAGCGCCGTTTCGACGACCTGGACTACCTGTTCGACA
>Ga0308165_1006453_pt1 | contig 10331 bp, 11 predicted proteins | sample PhyWR2_FD_201032 | JGI IMG/M metagenome (GOLD analysis project Ga0308165, IMG submission 201032) | Phyllosphere microbial communities from UC Gill Tract Community Farm, Albany, California, United States - DLSLW.R2 | ecosystem: Host-associated > Plants > Phyllosphere > Unclassified | place: USA... | reverse complement strand
GCTGCGCTGCCACCAGAATGCCACTGCGGACCGCTGGCGGCGTGGGTTTGAGCAGTGCGGCGAGCTGCTCTCCGAAAACATCATCAACGGCCGTCCGATCTGTCTGTTTAAGCTGCACGAACCGGTCTGCGTGGCGCACTGGCGTTTTGATGTGGTCGAGCTGCCGTGGCCGGGCGAAAAACGCTATCCGCACGAAGGCTGGGAGCATATTGAAATCGTTCTGCCCGGTGAGCCGGAAAGCCTGAATGCCCGCGCGCTGGCGCTACTGTCCGACGACGGACTCAGCCAGCCGGGGATCTTCGTCAAAACCAGTTCGCCAAAGGGTGAGCGCGAGCGTCTGCCGAACCCGACGCTGGCGGTGACGGACGGTAGCGTGACGGTCAAATTCCATCCGTGGACCATCGAACAGATTGTCGCCAGCGAAGAATAAAGGAGGTTTTATGGCATTGCTGGAGATTTGTTGTTACAGCGTAGACTGCGCGCTGACGGCGCAGCAGCAGGGCGCCGATCGCGTTGAGCTGTGCGCCGCACCCAAAGAGGGCGGGCTGACCCCGTCCTGGGGTGTATTAAAATCGGCGCGTCAGGCGGTGACGATCCCCGTTCACCCGATTATTCGCCCGCGCGGCGGAGACTTTTACTACTGCGCGAGCGAGTTTAACGCCATGCTGGAAGATATTGCGGTCGTTCGCGATCTCGGCTTCCCGGGGCTGGTGATCGGCCTGCTGGATGAGGACGGTCACGTCGATATGCCGCGGATGCGCCAGATTATGGCTGCCGCGCAGGGGATGGCGGTGACATTTCATCGCGCCTTTGATATGTGCGTCAATCCGCAGCAAGCATTTGAAAATCTGGCGGAACTGGGGGTGGCGCGGGTGCTCACATCCGGTCAGCAATCGTCCGCCGAAAAAGGTATTTCATTAATTAAGGAACTAAAAGCACAATCAGGTGTTCCAATAATAATGGCAGGTGCTGGCGTTCGCGCCGCTAACCTGGAATTGTTTTTACAGGCTGGGGTAACCGAGCTTCACAGTTCGGCTGGCAGATGGTTGCCGTCACCCATGCGCTATCGCAATGCAGGCTTGTCGATGTCGACGGAGAGTGAAGCGGATGAGTATTCCCGCTACGGCGTTGATGGCGAGTCGGTTGCAGTGATGAAGGCGATGATCGAAAGGTATCGCCGCTAAAACCCGTTTTTACCGCGCATCATGTCGCCCAATATGATGCTTGTTTGTACCAGGCCCCTGCAAATTCAACAGGGGCCTTTTTTTATCCTTCATATTTCACGCTGCAGCGGCGTTGGCTGCCTCGCTCACCCCGGTCACTTACCGATGTAAGCTCCCGGGGACTCGCTGCGTTGCCGCCTTGCTGCAACGTGAAATATTTTGGATAAAGGGTGCCATATGTAGGCCGGGTCAGGCGTAGCCGCCACCCGGCAAAAAGTTACGGCTTGGTGGCAATCAACACCGCGCGCACCGGGGCCGGATAACCTTCAATTGTCTTGGTCGGGTCTTTCGGGTCGAGGAACTCGGCCAGCGACTCGGTGGTCATCCACTCGGTGCGGCGCTGCTCCTCGGTGGTGGTGACGCAGACGTCGGCGATACGGATATCGACAAACCCACACTTCGCCAGCCAGTTTTTCAGCGCCAGCGCCGACGGAATAAAGTAGACGTTGCGCATCTGGGCGTAGCGATCGCCCGGCACCAGCACTGCATTTTCGTCGCCTTCAATCACCAGCGTCTCCAGCACCAGTTCGCCCCCGCTGACCAGCTGATCTTTCAGCTGCCACAGGTGCTCCAGCGGAGAGCGGCGGTGATACAGCACGCCCATTGAGAACAAGGTATCAAACGCGGCCAGCGCCGGAAGCTGTTCAATGCCCAGCGGCAGCAGGTGTGCGCGCTGATCGTTGCCCAGCAGTTTACGCACGGCTTCAAACTGACAGAGGAACAGCTGCATCGGATCAATGCCGACCGCCAGATTCGCCCCGGCGCCGATCATGCGCCACAGGTGATAGCCGCTCCCGCAGCCGACGTCCAGAATGGTGCGACCGGTTAAATCGGACAGGTGCGGCAGGACGCGATCCCATTTCCAGTCGGAATGCCATTCGGTGTCGATATCCATGCCGTACAGGGAAAAGGGCCCTTTACGCCATGGCATCAGGTTACGCAGCAGCTTTTCAAGACGGATTAACTGACCTTCGCTCAGCGGCTCTTCACTTTCGGCGGTGACACTGTGCAGCAGATCCAGTTTATACGGGGTCATTTCCGGCAGAAATTCAACCGCGTTGCTCCACTGCTTAAACTGACCGTGCAGGGATTCGCGCTGCCAGACGGCAATCTGCGCAGGGAGGGTTTCCAGCCAGTGCGACAGATGGTTTTTGGCAATCAGCTGATAAAAGTTACCGAAATCAATCATGCTGTACCGCCTTTCAGCGCCACCAGGGAACCAAAGTTAAAGCACTGGAACCACAGCTCGCTGTGCTCAAAGCCGGCCTTCTGCAGGCGCGCTTTGTGGGCTTCGACCGAATCGGTCAGCATGACGTTTTCCAGCATGCTGCGCTTCTGGCTGATCTCCAGCTCGCTGTAGCCGTTGGCACGTTTAAAATCGTGGTGCATGTTGAACAGCAGCTCGCCCACCGCGGCATCTTCAAAGCTGAATTTCTCGGACAGCACCAGCGCGCCGCCGGGGTTTAGTCCCTGATAAATGTTGTTCAGCAGCAGCTGACGGTCGTCAGGCTCGAGGAACTGGAGGGTAAAGTTCAGCACCACCATTGAGGCGTTTTTGATCTCGACATGACGGATATCGCCTTCGATCACCTCAACCGGCGTCGGGGCTTTCCAGGCGTCGATGTGACGACGGCAGCGCTCGACCATGGCCGGGGAATTATCGATAGCGATAATTTTGCAGCCGTCCTGACGAATGTTACGACGAACCGACAGCGTGGCTGCGCCCAGCGAACATCCCAGATCGTAAACCTGCGTGCCGGGCTGGACAAAACGTTCCGCCAGCATGCCAATCATAGAGATGATATTGGAGTAGCCGGGTACCGAGCGCTGGATCATATCCGGGAAGACTTCAGCCACCCGTTCATCAAAGGTCCAGTCGCCCAGACTGGCGATAGGCGCAGAAAAAAGCGTGTCGCGATCTGACATAACGTAAAAATCCGGGAAAAATAAAGTGGCGTATTGTGCGCTAATGCAGGGAGAAAACCAACTCCCACGGCATATACCACAGGTTAGCCAGCACCATCAGCACAAGCGAACTCCAGGTGGCGCTCATGCCGGAACGTCGCCAGCGGATCAGGCGATGGTGAAAACCATAGTAGTGCATCAGGCGACCGGCGATCAGTAGCAGGCCACAGACATGTACCATCCAGGTCTCGGCGCCGTTCATCTCCATAAACAGCATCAAAATGAGCGCAACGGGGATGTACTCCACCGCATTACCATGCACGCGGATCGCCGTTTGCAGCTCAGAAAAACCGCCGTCACCGTAGGAGACGCGATACAGCATCCGCAGGCGCACCACGTCGAACGAAAACTTAATTAACAGTAACGCACCCAGAACCGCATACAGCGCGCAGACCATACAAACTCCCTGTTTTTTGCAGATGGCACTTCTATGATAGGGGTTGCTTTCAGAAAAGAGAAGATTGCTGCGGAATGGCAGGAGCGTCGCCAACCGACGGCACCGCGGCCTGCAAGGCTTGCCAGAGAGCTTCGACCAGTTCCGGTGCCTGGGCAATATCGGGCGTATGCAGAAAAAGATAGGGCGTGGTGGTCTGTTCCCATTTCGCCAGGGTCTGTAGCCAGACGGCAAACAGCGCCTGGTTTTGCGGCATATTGTCGCTGCCGATAAAGCGGACCATTGGATTTTTGGCGGTGAGTACCGCATGCACCGGCACTTTGGGTTTTTTGCGCTGGGCGTCGATAATCGCTTCGCTGTGCGGCACTGCAGCATGGACCGGACGGCTGTCGAGGATCACCCGGTTAACGTCGCGCTGGTGGAGCCCACGGTTAAGCGCTGTTTCCGCATCGCCTTTCGCAAAAAAGTCCGGATGCCGGACTTCCACTCCATAAGTAAACTCCCGGGGCAGGGCATCCAGAAACGTCCACAGCGCGGGCAGATCGCGCGGGCTAAAGGTGGCGGGCAGCTGTAACCAGTACTGGCCCATCCGGTTGGCGAGGGGGGACATCCGGCTGAAAAACTCCGCCGTTAAATCGCCACAGTCGCGCAGCTTTGCCTGATGTGAAATGGTGGCCGGGAATTTAAAGCAGAAGCGGAATTCATCGTGGGTCTGCTCCTGCCAGCGCGCCACCACCTCGGCTTTTGGCAAGGCGTACAGCGTGGTGTTGCCCTCCACGCAGTTAAAGTGGCGGGCATACTGTTCAAGGCTGGTGATACCCAGCCGCATCCACTTTGGGTGCGACCATTGGGGAAGACCCAGATAGATCATAGGACGCTGATAATCTCGTCAGTGCTGCGCACCCGGCCAATCCGCGGGAAGATATGGGTCATGCTGCCCTGATGCTGATCGGTATCGGCCGCGCTGCAGGCATCTTCGGCAATCACCAGGTTAAAGCCCAGCTCCCAGGCGTTACGGGCGGTGGATTCGACGCCAATGTTGGTGGCAATCCCGCACAGGATAATGGTGTCGATCCCACGACGGCGCAGCTGGAGCTCGAGATCGGTGCCGTAGAATGCACCCCACTGGCGCTTGGTCACTTCGATATCGCTGTCACGCTTGCCGAGTGAGACCGGGTACGTCCACCAGTTGTCCGGCAGGGCGTGGGCTGGCGTCTGGGCATCCACCGGCTGCTTCAGCGCATCGGCGAAATCAGCCGACCAGCCCACACGCACCATCACCACCGGTATGCCACCGGCGCGGCATTTTTCTGCCAGACGCGCGCTACGGCTGACCACGTCCTGCGCGCTGTGCGGGCCCCCGGCGAACGGCAGGATCCCTTCCTGTAAATCAATGACCACAAGGGCGGTTCTGGCGGCGTCGAGTGTAAACATGTGTATTCCTGTTAAAGAGTGAGCGTCGGTGACACCTTACGCTGCAGAGGCTGGGTGTGGGTCGGATATTTTTGTTAAATTTTGTGAGAATATGCCAGATGCGCGCAGCAATCGCGCGTCTGGCGCGCTTCTCTCTTATCGTCCGGCGGAATTTCCAGTATAATAGCCCCCTTTTTTCATCCAGTTTGACATACATAAAGCTGCGACCTAATAGCCTGCGGCTAAGTTAAGGGATATCTCATGCGTACAGAATATTGCGGGCAGCTGCGTCAGTCCCACGTTGGGCAGCAGGTGACCCTGTGTGGTTGGGTCAACCGTCGTCGTGATCTTGGCAGCCTTATCTTTATCGACATGCGCGACCGTGAAGGCATCGTGCAGGTATTTTTCGATCCGGATCGCGCCGATGCGTTAAAACTGGCCTCTGAACTGCGTAATGAGTTCTGCATTCAGGTCACCGGCACCGTGCGTGCGCGTGACGAAAAAAACGTGAACAGCGACATGGCGACCGGTGCCGTCGAAGTGCTGGCCTCCGATCTGACCATCATCAACCGTTCAGAATCGCTGCCGCTTGACTTCAACCACGTCAATACCGAAGAAGCGCGTCTGAAATTCCGCTATCTGGATCTGCGTCGCCCGGAAATGGCCGACCGCCTGAAAACCCGCGCCAAAGTGACAAGCCTGGTGCGCCGCTTTATGGACGATCACGGTTTCCTTGATATCGAAACCCCGATGCTGACCAAAGCCACCCCGGAAGGCGCGCGTGACTACCTCGTGCCTTCTCGCGTGCATAAAGGCAAGTTCTACGCGCTGCCGCAGTCTCCTCAGCTGTTCAAACAGCTGCTGATGATGTCCGGCTTCGACCGTTACTATCAGATCGTTAAATGCTTCCGTGACGAAGACCTGCGTGCTGACCGTCAGCCTGAATTTACCCAGATCGACGTTGAAACCTCCTTCATGACCGCTGAACAGGTGCGTGAAGTGATGGAAGCGCTGGTGCGCAGCCTGTGGCTGGACGTGAAGGGCGTGGATCTGGGCGATTTCCCGATCATGACCTTCGCCGAAGCGGAACGCCGCTACGGCTCCGATAAGCCAGATCTGCGTAACCCGATGGAGCTGGTGGACGTGGCTGACCTGCTGAAAGCGGTTGAGTTCGCGGTGTTCTCCGGCCCGGCTAACGATGCCAAAGGCCGCGTGGCTGCCCTGCGTGTACCGGGCGGTGCTGCCTTAAGCCGTAAGCAGATCGACGACTACGGCAACTTCATTAAGATTTACGGCGCGAAAGGCCTGGCTTATATCAAAGTCACCGAGCGTGCGAAGGGTATCGAAGGGATCACCAGCCCGGTGGCCAAGTTCCTCAACGCTGAGATCGTTGAATCCATTCTTGAGCGCACTGGCGCGCAGGATGGCGACATGATCTTCTTCGGTGCCGACAACAAGAAAGTGGTTGCCGATGCGCTGGGCGCACTGCGTCTGAAACTGGGTAAAGACCTGAACCTGACCGACGAAGCCAAATGGGCGCCGCTGTGGGTTGTCGACTTCCCAATGTTTGAAGACGACGGTGAAGGCGGTCTGACTGCCATGCACCACCCGTTCACCTCAGCAAAAGAGATGACGGCTGCTGAACTGCAGGCCGCGCCGGAAACGGCTATCGCCAACGCCTACGACATGGTAATCAACGGCTACGAAGTGGGCGGCGGTTCCGTGCGTATCCACAGCAGCGAAATGCAGCAGACCGTGTTTGGTATTCTGGGCATCAACGAACAAGAGCAGCGCGAGAAGTTCGGCTTCCTGCTGGATGCGCTGAAGTATGGCACCCCGCCGCACGCAGGCCTGGCGTTTGGTCTGGATCGCCTGACCATGCTGCTGACCGGTACCGACAACATTCGTGACGTTATTGCCTTCCCGAAAACCACCGCTGCGGCGTGTCTGATGACCGAAGCGCCAAGCTTCGCCAACCCTGCGTCCTTAAGCGAGCTGGGTATCGAAGTGGTGAAAAAGGAAGAGAAGAACTGATATGGCATTTAAGCGCCCCGTTTCTGTCTTAGTTATCATTTATGCCCAGGACACGAAACGGGTGCTGATGTTGCAGCGACGCGACGACCCTGATTTCTGGCAGTCGGTAACCGGCAGCCTGGAAGAGGGTGAAACCGCGTCGCAGGCCGCCGCGCGTGAAGTAAAGGAAGAGGTCTTGATTTTGCCGACGAGCAACTGACCCTGATGGACTGTCAGCGCACGGTGGAGTTTGAAATTTTTAGCCATTTACGTCATCGCTATGCGCCGGGGATTGCACGCAATACCGAATCCTGGTTTTGCCTTGCACTTCCCCACGAGCGGGAGATTGTGTTCACCGAACACCTGACCTACCGCTGGATGAATGCGACGGATGCCGCCGCGCTCACCAAGTCGTGGAGCAACCGGCAGGCGATTGAAGAATTTGTAATTAACGCCGCCTGAGAAGGCGGCTTTTTGGAGAACTTTTTATGGCAGGTCATAGTAAATGGGCCAACACTAAACACCGCAAAGCGGCACAGGATGCCAAACGCGGTAAGATCTTTACCAAAATTATTCGTGAGCTGGTCACTGCAGCCCGTCTGGGCGGCGGCGATGCCGCGTCCAACCCGCGTCTGCGTGCGGCGATCGATAAAGCGCTGTCTAACAACATGACGCGTGACACGCTGAACCGTGCCATCGCCCGTGGCGTTGGCGGCGATGACGACGCGAACATGGAGACCATCATCTATGAAGGTTACGGTCCTGGCGGCACGGCAGTAATGATCGAGTGCCTGTCCGACAACCGTAACCGTACCGTGGCTGAAGTGCGTCATGCGTTCACCAAAACCGGTGGCAACCTCGGTACTGACGGCTCCGTGGCGTATCTGTTCAGCAAGAAAGGGGTGATCTCTTTCGAAGCGGGCGATGAAGATGCAATCATGGACGCAGCGCTGGAAGCCGGTGCTGAAGACGTGGTGGCCTACGACGATGGCGCTGTTGACGTCTATACCGCATGGGAAGAGATGGGTGCAGTACGTGATGCGCTGGAAGCGGCGGGCTTTAAAGCCGACGTGGCCGAAGTGTCGATGATCCCGTCCACCAAAGCGGACATGGATGCAGAAACTGCACCGAAACTGCTGCGTCTGATCGACATGCTTGAAGATTGCGACGACGTGCAGGAAGTGTATCACAACGGTGAAATCTCCGACGAGGTTGCGGCTACGCTGTAATGGCCCACCTTAAACCGACAACCGGAGAGGCGTGATGGCCATTATTCTCGGCATTGACCCGGGCTCACGCATCACCGGTTATGGCGTGATCCGCCAGGTCGGGCGTCAGTTGACCTACCTTGGCAGCGGCTGTATCCGTACCAAAGTAGAGGATCTGCCGTCGCGTCTGAAGCTTATCTATGCAGGCGTGACGGAGATCATCACCCAGTTCCAGCCGGACTATTTCGCTATCGAACAGGTGTTTATGGCGAAGAATGCCGATTCGGCGCTGAAGCTCGGTCAGGCACGGGGCGTGGCGATTGTCGCGGCAACCAACCAGGATCTGCCGGTGTTCGAATATGCCGCGCGTCAGGTGAAGCAGACCGTAGTGGGGAATGGCGGTGCAGATAAAAGCCAGGTGCAGCACATGGTGCGCACCTTGTTAAAGCTGCCGGCCAATCCGCAGGCGGATGCCGCCGATGCGCTGGCGATTGCGATAACCCACTGCCACGTCAGCCAGAACGCGATGCAAATAAGCGACTCGCGGCTCAATCTGGCGCGAGGTCGATTGCGCTAAATATAAAAATCAGGCTGGATGTTTATCCAGCCTTTTTTTATGATGGCAGCGGTAACTTTTAGCCCTTAACGCAGGAGCGTCACGTGATAGGCAGACTCAGAGGCATCATCCTTGAAAAACAACCCCCGATAGTGCTGCTTGAAGCGGGAGGCGTAGGCTATGAAGTGCATATGCCGATGACCTGCTTTTACGAGCTGCCGGAGGCGGGCAAGGAAGCGATTGTCTTCACCCATTTTATCGTCCGTGAAGATGCCCAGCTGCTGTTTGGCTTTAACAACAAGCAAGAGCGGACGCTGTTTAAAGAGCTAATCAAAACCAACGGCGTCGGCCCGAAGCTGGCGCTGGCGATCCTGTCCGGGATGTCGGCTCAGCAGTTCGTGAACGCCGTCGAACGTGAAGAGCTGGCGTTGCTGGTCAAACTGCCGGGTATCGGTAAGAAAACCGCAGAACGCCTGATTGTTGAAATGAAGGATCGCTTTAAAGGGCTGCACGGCGATCTGTTTACGCCGGCCGCCGATCTGGTACTGACATCGCCTGCCGGTCCGGCTGACGATGATGCGGAACAGGAAGCCGTTGCTGCGCTGGTGGCACTGGGCTATAAACCTCAGGAAGCGAGCCGTATGGTCAGCAAGATTGCCAAACCGGACGCCTCCAGTGAAACCCTGATTCGTGAAGCGCTGCGCGCCGCATTGTGAGGTAAAGGATGATTGAAGCAGACCGTCTGGTGTCGGCAGGCAACGTTCAGACAGAAGATCTGGTAGACAGGGCGATCCGCCCGAAGCTGCTGGATGAGTATATCGGCCAGCCGCAGGTGCGCTCGCAGATGGAGATCTTTATCCAGGCGGCGAAACTGCGCGGCGATGCGCTCGACCACCTGCTGATCTTCGGCCCGCCAGGGCTGGGTAAAACCACCCTCGCCAACATTGTCGCCAACGAAATGGGCGTCAATTTACGCACCACGTCCGGCCCGGTGCTGGAAAAGGCCGGCGATCTGGCGGCGATGCTGACCAACCTCGAACCCCATGACGTGCTGTTTATCGATGAGATCCATCGTCTTTCACCGGTGGTGGAAGAGGTGCTCTATCCGGCGATGGAAGACTACCAGCTGGATATCATGATTGGCGAAGGGCCGGCGGCGCGCTCGATTAAAATCGATCTCCCGCCGTTCACCCTGATTGGCGCCACTACCCGTGCGGGCTCGTTAACCTCACCGCTGCGCGATCGTTTCGGCATTGTGCAACGCCTGGAGTTTTATCAGGTGGCCGATCTGCAGCACATCGTCGGCCGCAGCGCCCGTTATATGGGGCTGGAGCTTAGCGAAGAGGGCGCTTTTGAAGTGGCGAAGCGTTCTCGCGGCACACCGCGTATCGCCAACCGCCTGCTGCGTCGGGTGCGTGACTTTGCGGAGGTGAAGCACGATGGCACCATTTCGCTGGATATTGCCGCTCAGGCACTGGATATGCTGAACGTTGATGCCGAAGGCTTTGACTATATGGACCGCAAGCTGCTGCTGGCGGTACTGGACAAATTCTTTGGTG
>Ga0308165_1006452_pt1 | contig 10331 bp, 8 predicted proteins | sample PhyWR2_FD_201032 | JGI IMG/M metagenome (GOLD analysis project Ga0308165, IMG submission 201032) | Phyllosphere microbial communities from UC Gill Tract Community Farm, Albany, California, United States - DLSLW.R2 | ecosystem: Host-associated > Plants > Phyllosphere > Unclassified | place: USA... | reverse complement strand
CACCCTGGCCTCGCTGCCTGACCTCAAGCGCAAGCAAAACTCGCGCGCCGGATCCTTCTATGTCGTGAAGCCCAAGATGCACGGCCCCGCCGAAGTCGGCTTCGCCAATGAATTGTTCGACCGCATCGAAGACCTGCTCGGCCTGCCGCGTCACACCATGAAAATGGGCATCATGGACGAAGAACGCCGCACCAGCGTCAACCTGAAAGCGTGCATCGCCGCCGCCAGCGAACGTGTGGCCTTCATCAACACCGGCTTCCTGGACCGCACGGGCGACGAAATGCACACCGCGATGGAAGCCGGCCCCATGATGCGCAAGGGCGACATGAAAGCGTCCGCCTGGATTGCCGCCTACGAGCGCAGCAACGTGCTGATCGGCCTGGACGCCGGCCTGCGCGGCCGCGCCCAGATCGGCAAAGGCATGTGGGCCATGCCCGACCTGATGGCCGCCATGCTCGAACAAAAAATCGCCCACCCCAAGGCCGGCGCCAACACTGCCTGGGTCCCCTCCCCCACCGCCGCCACCCTGCACGCGCTGCATTACCACCAAGTGGACGTGCAAGCCGTTCAGCAGGACCTGGAAAAGACAAAGCTGGCCGACGTGGACGACCAGTTGCTGGAAGGCCTGCTGACCGTGCCAATCGGCGACCCAAGCAAGTGGTCAGCCGCCGACATCAAGCAGGAACTCGAAAACAATGCCCAGGGCATCCTTGGCTACGTGGTCCGCTGGATCGACCAGGGCGTGGGCTGCTCCAAGGTGCCCGACATCCACAACGTCGGCCTGATGGAAGACCGCGCGACCCTGCGCATTTCCAGCCAGCACATCGCCAACTGGCTGCGCCATGGCATCACTAACGAAGCCGAGGTGAAGGAAGTGCTGAAGCGGATGGCGAAGGTGGTGGACCAGCAGAACGCGAATGACTCGCTGTATGAGCCAATGTCGGGCAATGAAGAGACTTCATTGGCGTTCAAGGCGGCAAGTGCTTTGGTGTTTGAAGGGTTGGCGCAGCCGAATGGGTATACCGAACCGCTGCTGCATCGTTTCCGGTTGGAGCACAAGGCCGGGTAATAGGGGATATGACCCTGCAGGACTGACGGGACAGTTTTTTAAGAACCGTCCGTCAAAAAAACAGCCGCGGCTTACCACCGCGGCTGTTTTTTTTGGAATCGCGCGAATTGGAAATGTTAATGTTCCCGCAGGCAATTCAGACGTGTCGGGAATTGCGACTGATCGACATGGAGATAGTTATTTCCGCGACACCAGCACGTAGCCTGCGCCGAGTCCGTGAGCCTCCACACCCCTTACGATCGTATGGCCAGTAGTAATTACCTTTTTCACGGAGTCCGAATCTGGATCCGCGCGAAACAGTACGTAGAACCCGCCCTGTTCGTCGGTCCTCAACGCTTCAGGCGGCACGACGATGCCGTTCTCTTTGCGATATACCTGTATCGCCAATCGCGCACTCATGCCTAACCTGACTCGCGAGGCGGCTTGCTGCTGAGCATCGACCGAAATCACCACGTCGTAATATGCCGCCGCGCCAGGCGAATCGGCGGCGTTGCCCTGCAGGGCTAACGTGGCGATTCGTCCTGCCATCACCTCGCCCGAAAAGCCCTCACCCGTAATCTCCACGGTCATGCCCTCACTCAACCGGTGCAAGTCGGTCTCTTCCACTCGGGTCAGCACCTGCACACGATCCAATCCCACTACCGCAAGAAGCGGCGCCCCCTGAGCCACCTGCGTCCCAGCCTGCGTCAACACGGGTTTACTACCTTCGGCGGCAGACGGGCGTGCAATCACCCCTTTAAATGGCGCCCTGACAAGTTGGCGCTCTTTTTGAGCGATCAATGCCTGATATCGGCCCTGCGCGTTGACTAACTCCATTTCCGCGATCTTGCGCTCCTCACCGACACCACGCGCCTCGACCTGACGCGCCTCATCTTGGGCGTTGACCAAGTCCTGCTGCTGGCTGCGCAATTGCTGTGCAAGCGCGTCAACCTCCATGCGCGCGACAATACCTCGCTCAAAAAGCTGGCGTGTGTCTCGAATATTTGCTTCTGTCGTCTCCAGCGTCGAGCGGACCGCCTGCACGGCACGCCGCGCCCGGGCGACTTCTGGACTGCTATCCCAGGCGGTCATTTGCTGAACTTCCCGCTGAACTTTCAAAAGTTCAGCAAGCGTGCGCCGCAGCTGGATGTCGATTTCATCGGGCGCGATGCGTACCAGCGGTTGACCGGGCTCCACGGTCTGCCCTTCCTGTACCAGCACCTCGCGAACGATGCCTTCGAACGGCGCTGCCAAGGTTTCCTGACGGGCAGCCTGGATGCGCCCGACTAGTCCCAACTGCACTTCGATGAGTTGAGGTTGGACTTCAATCCACTGCGCCTGCACCTTGGAAGACGTGTCATCCACGGACCGCCATGGATTGAACACGAGCAACGCCGTTAGCAGCATCGCTAGAACGAATAGCGCCGAGCGAACTCGACTCTGAACGACTGCTGCGACCCATCGACACACCCGTCTGAACTTAATCATTTAGTGATATGTCCCAACTGTCCAACGTCGTGCCTAATGTCTGATCCAGTTCAGCCTGCGAATTCAGGTAGCTGATTAGCGCGCTCACCCGCACGTTTTCGGCATTGCGCAGATCGCTTTCGAAACTCAAAACCTGGAAGTTGCTCGAACGACCCACCACAAGTTTTTCCCGTTCAATATCCAGCTTGCGACGAGAGAGCTCCGTTGCGCGCTGAGCAATCTCGTATTGACGCCAACGAGTGCCGATCTCTCGGACCGCGTTCTTCACGTCCAGCGCGAGTTGCTGGCGCGCCTCCTCTAATCTGAGTTCCTGGTTTCGCTGATCCACTTGCGCGCGAAGCTCCGCCTGACGGCTCGACAAGTCTCCGAGTGGAATTTCCACCTGAACACCGACGTATCGTTGCCAAGACGGGAGCGAACTACCCGCAGCGCTGCGATCGCGTACCTGACTGGCGGCCCCAACCAGCGAGACATCCCACAGACGAGCATTCCGACCCAACGCCAAATAGATGTTCGCTTGTTCGCTGTAAATGAGCTGCGCAAGATAAGCCGGTTGAAACGCTTCGGCCTGCTGCAATGCCCGCGCGGCATCGAGTTGCAGCGGTTGAGCGTTCAGAGAATCAATAGCTTCGACGGGAGTGGAGAGATCCACAGCCAGCAACTGCAACAGGGCGAGTCGCGTGACATCAAGTTGATTGCGGGCGCCTTCGTGGGCCAGTTCCTGAGAGGCAACCTCTGCCTCGGTCTGTACGATTTCGAACTCGGCCATCCGCCCCGCATCGATCAGAGCGCGGTTGACCTCAAGCAACTGACGGGCACGTTTCAAGGACGCTTCGGAAATCTTGAACTGTTCTTGTGCCTGCAACAGCATGCGGTGTTGACCAATGATCCGCGTTATGGTCTGCGTCACCGTCGACTTTAAATTGAGCCGGTTTGCTTGCTCGGCTAGCCGCGCCAGACGAAGCGGTGCCTCAACAACCTCTCTACCCGCTCCGCGAAGCAGCGGCTGGACCAGGGATAGGTTCGCTCCGTCGTTGCGCGAAATCCCTGCAGCGTCGGCGTTTGTATGGCGATACGCCCACCCCACGCTTACGCGAGTGCCATAGGGACTGAGCAACGTCGCAGTGGGTGTGACTGCCCCTTGCAGATAGCGATCATCCTGGTTGCTCGCAGACAGATAGCTTCCGTTGATCAACAACCTAGGCGTGTACCGATCCTCCGCCACCCGAAGGTCGAACTTCTGTGCGACGCGATCCAGGTAAGCGCTTCGGATCAGCCGGTTATCTCGCAGCGCAAGGTAGATTGCGTCGCTAAGCGTCAGTTCGACGCTTCGGTCTTTCGGCAAATCCTGTCTGACCCCGGATTCAGGTTGGCGTTGAAACGTTGGCTGCGATGGATAAATTGGTAAGCTGCCGTGGCCCTGATTTGCGAACCCTGCGATGGCGAAAAGCACAACGGCAAGGCTCGTTTTATTCATCGCGCAGCGCTTGCGTGGGGGTCAAGCGGGCGGCAGCCATTGCGGGAGACAGGCCAAAAAAAAGACCGGTCAAAGTCACACTTCCCATGCCGAGTATGACGGCAGACCATGAAGACGAAAACGACGACCAACCAGAGAAATGAACGAAGACCCAAGCAACGCTCACACCTAGAGCCGCACCCGTCACGGCACCGGTAACCGCCAAAAACAACGACTCCATTAAAAATAGCCCAGCAATGTCCCATGGACGCGCGCCAAGAGCCATCCTGACGCCGATCTCACAGCGCCGTTCGGTCACACTCATAACCATCACGTTCATTACCCCGATACCCCCAACCAGCAGAGCAATGCCTCCAACCCCGGCCAACATCCACGAAAACAATCGAGACTGTCGCGCAATGCCGTCAATGAGTTGTTGCGGAACCTGCACACCAATCGTCTGATGAGGCATCTCGCGTTCCAGCCACTGCTGCAGTTGAACAGCGATACGCGAGCTAGTATCGCCCCCAGCACTTCGCACCAGCACGCTGCTTATTTGGGGCGCAGCGATGACTCGCCTCATACCCTCCATGCTGGTAAGAATGGCGTCGTCTACCTGTAGAGGAAGCAAGGGGTTTTCGCCGTTCCGGCGCAAGATGCCTATGACTTGAAACAGGTATCCGCCAAGAGCGACCTGATCTCCAAGGTCCAACGAGATGCCAGCCTTTTCCCACTGTGCAGCGGCGTTTGCACCCATAACTACATGAGTACTCTGAACGTCAAGGGGACTTAAAAAACGACCTTTGGTCATAGCCAGATCCAGCACGTCGATTAACTCGCTGTTGGTTCCAATTAGAACCGTACTAAGGGAACGCCCTCCGACCCGAGCCTCTACGCTGCTCGGCATCAACGGTGCAACTGCAAGAACATCGCGCATTCCCTCGCGCAACCTGCCACTCTGCAGCGTTGCGATGTCCAGTGAAGATACAGTGTGTACTTCCGTGCCCATCTGAAAATTCGCTACCAGCAGGTCACTACCCATACCCTCAAAAACACCCATCGCTTCGATCCGGAAAGTTTCACTTAGATTGACCAAAATCACTAAGGCGGCACAGCCTAAAACGATTCCTGACAGCGCTAGCAGAGCACGCCGTCCCGACGACCACAAATTTCCGAGTGATTCGCTAACGAGGTTCGGCCAAAGCATGCCTTGAGAGGGCGCGAGGTTCAACTAAGAAATTCCGTAAGATAACTAGCGCAATAATAAAAAAAACATTTGTAGACCGGCTTAGTTGCTTTACATAGCCTAAGGGTATTATCTGAATACCCAGAAAAGTTTCGTTCGAATAATCTTATAATGGCCTATCGCATTTTATTTATAAGGCCACACAGGGCCAACCAGATGCAAAGAAGCGGCTATCTTTTTAAGAATTGCGCAGCTGTCGAAATCTGAACCGGCTGCCCTTTAACAAGACGAAATCCATTCTCACGACCAACATCGGTGATATGGAAAACACCTTTCGAATAAATAAAGTCGGATTTTATGATTGGCATCATGACGTCTGCCGAAGTCTCAACTAAGAAGTTAGATTTCCCTTGCGAATGGTAGCTAGCGTAGATACTATCAATCTTGGGCGTGAAACCAACGCCATTTGTAAACTTGTTGACGACTTCTTCGAGGAATCCGAAATTTGTTGCGTGATTGAACGACAATCCTGGATCTAGCAGAAATCGGATGAAGTCTGCATCCAAGGCGCCGCCCGCGAGCTTATTTCCTTCGAGAATGCGCTTGGCTATTACTGAATCTTTTTCCGAAAAGCGAAAAGTCTGCTGCCGTCCGTGATCATCGAACATTCCACTGTTTACGTTCGCTGCAATTGGCCCGTAAATGCGAAAGCGACTTAAATCGGAGGCTAAATCGTCGACATACATTAAATTTAGTTCCTGCCTCCTTGCCTCTTCGTACAAAGTGGAAAGCAGATCTCGATCGCTTTCATTCAGAAAATTAGCTATCGGCATCCCTGAGTTTGTGCGAGTAAGCCGACGTTGAACCTCGGGCTCACCTTCCTGAGATCCAAAAATTCTCGCAAGCATCAATGCTCGTCCACTGAATGTTGCTTGAACACTCTCACGCCGACCAACTGCTGGAAGATCAAAATCTACATCAGATTTTCTTTTCTCAGAAGGCGAGCTGGTTCCTCCGAGGGCAGTTGACTTTACAAACGCTCCACCTTTTATTTCCATATCTTTTCCCAAAACCGCGCCCAAAAAGGCGCAGTTTTACCATCCTTTTAATAAGTAAAGTACATCGTCAAGTTATCTGGACGGGTTGGTGCAATGGGCCCACTTGACCCCATGAACTTGTGCCTGATGTCAATTCTTACCCCAGGACCAAACTCCAAATCGTTGAAATTCGATGTGGTGCCTGTAGAGCCGCCGGATACCGAAACGCACCTGGTTGCGTCTGCCCAGTACGGCTTGTAGTAACAAATCTCAGCGGTGTGTGTGATTGCTGAAGGATATGAGGTGATGGCGTACCGCACTGCTGTCAATGTCTTGCGCTTGCTCGAGGTGCCTGAAGGAAAACTTGAGCTCAGGACGAAAAAATAGTTTTCCACTGACCCGGTTCCAGTCGAATAAATCGTTGTCCTCTTTCCAGGCTGAGTAAGGCTGAATTGACCGTTCGCAGCATGAGCGCACAACGTGGTAAGCGAGAGTCCTAGCGCCAATAAGATATTGGTAAGTGATTTGTGCATGAGATAACCCCTAGATTGTAATTTTGACCCGAGCGGATCAAACAGAAGGTTAAAGAGAAAACCGTCATTTTTTTATCGCTCATTTTTTTAAAAAAGCCTTTGGTATCCTTCAGTGCCAGGATTAAATACATGTTTGTGCCTTCCAACCTTAGGACATCGCGGATACTAAACACGCTTCCGAGCCCGTCGTAGTACCAGTTTTGTGATTTCACAGAACGTTCGAAATCTTCGGCCTACCTACCGTCAAACGTTTCATATTAGGTGTAGTGATCTGTTGACGATGCAGTGCTTCAAATGTTTAGTGCAAACACACTTTTAGCTGTAGAGATAGCAGCGCGCATCTGTCTCAAAAAAATGGAATCGACAATGCGTTTCAATAGCAAACACATCGTGTTAACACTCTTAAGGTGATTGTCAGCTCAGTCTAAATTGGCAGCGATGTCTACGACGCAACTGGGACGCATGGACCCGATTGTTTTAGTTTTGTGGAAGGCCTTGCATGCCTGAGAAACGCAACTTGTGGAACTTAATAAGGTTTTAGCAGCGCGGCTTGATACGCGACACAAATGTCCCGCGCCTAGGATTCGAACCAAGGAATTTTTGGAAACTAGACCTAAACTAGTTCAGTTGCACGGCCACCAGCGATTTTGATAGAGCGTTCGAACTGATGAGCAAGATTGATGTCATGAGTCACTACGATTAATGTCGTCTCACGCTCTTGGTTCAAGGCCATCATCAGCCGAATTATTTCGCGGGCGTTATGCCGATCCAAGTTGCCCGTCGGTTCGTCCGCTAGCAGTAGGGCCGGATCTCCGACGAGAGCTCGTGCGATCGAAACTCGCTGGCGTTGCCCGCCAGATAGATCAGCAGGCCGATGATTAGCACGATCGGTTAGCCCGACTCGATCAAGTTCAGCTTGTGCTAGCAATCTACATTGCTTTCGGGGTAAACCTCGATAAAGTAGAGGTAAGGCGACATTATCGAGGACATTAATCCTTGGAAGCAGATTAAAACTTTGGAAGACAAATCCGATAAGGCGGTTCCTTGCTGTCGCTCTTGCTTCAATGGGCACAAGCGACATATCAGTTCCTGCTAGCTTCACACGACCTGAAGTGGGCGTATCCAAAAGTCCCAAGATATTTAGTAGTGTGCTTTTACCAGAACCTGACGAACCCACGATAGAGCATGTCTGCCCTGCGCGGAAGGATAGTGAAATATCACGCAGTGTCGGCTCGGTATTCGATAGATTTCCGTAGCGATGACTGACTTCTTCTAGGCTGATCAGACTTTGTTGCTTAGACATAAAATGGCAGGCCACCGACTTGAAATCACTCATGCTTTTACAAATGCGCTAAATTGCCTGCCCTAGCGTTGGATGTCACGGAGCAATATCCGGAAACTCAGAAAATGTTTTCTTATTTGCAGATTACCTCTCTCGAAGTTGCTGGTCATCTGTGTGTTCTACTAATGTGGCTGTACGCTAGTGCGTCAACTGAACAAGTGCACGCTTCGTATTTGCTGGCGTACCCCCAGGAATACCAGATGGGCTACCTGGGACCAAAGCAGCTAGATTCAGATAAGCAGCAATCGAACCGCGATATAAATAATGGACTCAAATTTTCGCGCGATGCTGCGCGGCCATGGCACATCTAACTTCGCAGACGACTACAATTACGTGATCATCTAAGTGAACGCGATCGAAGCAAGTTGCCGTGCGTCTCCAAAATAGGCGAGACGGTTTCTAGAACATTTTTGTGGGAGAAAGCGGAGAGACATCTTGAGCTTCAGTCGACATCTCCAGCTTTGCCGGCAAGCGTTTAGAGATTGCTCGCCTCCTGGTGTAGTGCGACCTGAACGATGTCTGAAAGGGCTTGGAGAACATCGATTTGGACGAATTTCTGAAGCAGTTGAGGAGCTGCTTGAACATCAGAAATCGGCGAATCGGAATGAAGCTACTCTAGCGGTGGCCGTTTAGCAGAGTGGTCCAAAGAAGCGCACGCCCCGACCGGGTGAATGGCTGATAGCCATCATTAAGTACTGTCCGGCCCGTAGCTGCAGTTAATTGCTTACTAGCTTCCGCGCCTAAGCTGAATGAGCCAAGCGCTGTCTTGAACCTGCGACGGTTAGTAAATTGCTTCGGAGCTTAGGCTCCCCTGCTCCGGCGCAGCTTCTCGACAAAGAAAGCCGAAATGATCGTTTTCACGTCGGTCACCTCACCTGCCGCGATCCATGAGAGCAGGTCTTCCAGGGTCGCGGTGAAGACCTCGACGAACTCGTTGTCGTCGAGCTTCTGCACACCGGCCTTGATGCCTTCCGCCATGAACAGCACGATGCGTTCATCGCAGTAGGCAATGGCGTTGTGGATGGTGGTCAATTCGGTCCACTTGCCGCCGTGGTACCCCGTCTCTTCCAGCAGTTCGCGTTGCGCCGTCGCCAGGGGGACTTCACCCTTGTCGATTTTGCCGGCCGGAAATTCGACGAAGGCGCGGTGCATGGGATAGCGGTACTGCTTGACCAAAACCAGGCGGCCGTCCGGCAGCACGGGCACGATGGCGGCGGCGCCCGGGTGGTGGAAGTGTTCGCGCGTGGACGTGGCGCCGTTGGGCAGCCGCGCGGTGTCGCGCCACACGTCCAGCAGTTTGCCCTTGAAGACGGATTCGCTGGTCAGCGTCACTTCCTTCATGCGTTCCGACGCGGCGTCCAGGTCCTTGCGAAGTTCGTCTGCGGTCATGCCACCCTCTTTCTCATCAGGTACCGGTGTACGAAGCCGGGAAATGCCAGCACCAGGAACAGCACGAAGGTAATGGCGTAGAACTGCCATCCTTGCGGGAAGACGTTGCCCAGGCTGGCTTCGAAGCCGCGCCCGATCAGGCCGATCAGCAGGTACAGGACGACCAGTTCGACAAAGCGCAGCCAGAAGGGCTTAGCAACGATCGCGCCCGCGCGGCGAAAGGGCAGCACGGCAAACAGGCGTTCGGTCAGGAAGGGAAGATTCGCGCCGACCAGCGCAAGGAACACGAGAACGTAGATGGCGAGCGTTTGTTTCAAGAGCGTGCACCACCTTGCAGGGAGGCCTGGCGGGACGCGCATCGCGGTGGACGCGGCCTCGGCTCAGGCGGGCCTTGATAAGCATCAGGCTCCGGGAAAACAACCCCGGAGCCTGAACCTCAGAACTATCAGAACTTCAGAACTTGGGCACCTCAGCACTTCAGCACCTCAAGCCACCCGAGGCTCAGCTCTTCAGAACTTCAGCGACGTGGAAATCGCCTGCACACAGAGCGCCATCAGCGGTGCGGGCAACACGCCCAGTACCAGCATCAGCGCACCGTTGACCGACAGGACCGACTTGAAGCCGATCGATGCCACGATGGGCGAGTTGTCGGTTGGCTCGTCGAAGTACATGGTCTTGACGACACGCAGGTAGTAGTAGCCGCCAATCAGCGAGAACACCACCGCGGTAATTGCCAGGCCCACGTGGCCGATACCGACCAGCGACTGCAGGATCGACAGCTTGGCGTAGAAGCCCACGGTCGGCGGCACGCCGGCCAGCGAGAACATCAGCAGCAGCATGATCAGGGCGTAC
>Ga0308165_1006450_pt1 | contig 10333 bp, 9 predicted proteins | sample PhyWR2_FD_201032 | JGI IMG/M metagenome (GOLD analysis project Ga0308165, IMG submission 201032) | Phyllosphere microbial communities from UC Gill Tract Community Farm, Albany, California, United States - DLSLW.R2 | ecosystem: Host-associated > Plants > Phyllosphere > Unclassified | place: USA... | reverse complement strand
AAGCGTTAAGATACTCTAGTTTTATTTCTTCATGAAAAAAATCAAAAAACAAATTTCAAGCAACTATTTTAACTCCAATTACCAGAGTGGGACAAAAAATGTATCCATTAATAAGCACTAAAAGCCGTTACGCTGAACGGGCTGAAGCTATAAGTGAAAAAATGAGAAAATACACGAACGATTCTTTTCTCAACTGTTTATTTTCACACTTCCAAATTTACAGGAAGCAAAACAATATAACCATGAACTTTCCATGGTGCTGTTTTTTGGCTTTAAAATGGAAGTTTTCTGCCCAACAGAAGACCTACGCCTCTGACATGTCTCAAAAAGAGTTCACGAAAATAATTAATAGAATATACCAACTTACAGAAGATGCAGTTAAATTTGAAAGTGATGCAGGAGTAATACTGGAAATGCGGAGGATGATAATAAACCAAACATTCTACCAAACAAGATTGCAAACATTTGCGCTGGCGCTTTCCCGTCAATATAGCTGGTACTGTAAAAGTGATACACCGTTTTTTAGAGACAACTTTAAGTCACTGACAGGTTTAGGTCTTGAAACTTATTATAAAATATCTTTTTTTCTTATGTTCTATTTTCAGCTTGATAAAAATAGTGAGTCGAGCCTAGTCAATATCGACAGGATAATCATATTTCTTGTTCCTCTTTTTGGCGTAGATGAAGTGCATGCTTTCTTAAAATTAATTTCTATTCGGCGCAGTGAAATCAAAGATTTCGTATTCCTACATGCACGAGAAGGCTGGAATGTAGAGGAATATTTTGAGCGGACACCTTTTATATACAAACCTTTAATACTTGAAAAACAAGGACTTGTTGTCTTATCTAAAACAGTCATGAATGCAGGATTTAGTGCGATAGTTCCTGAGTTATTCAATGAAAACCTGAAAGGAAAGTATGGTGAAAAATTTGGAAAGATTGTAGAGAAATATCTTGAAAAACTCTTAATTAATACATTTAGCACTGTAGTGACCGAAAAAGAGTTAAACAAAATTTATCGAGATGAAAAGAAAACGGGTAAAGTTGTTGATTATTTAATTCAAGAGAATGATGCAAAGGTTTTTATCGATTCTAAAGCTGTTATGCCGCACAGGCACTTAAGAGATTCAATTATAGCTAATCAGTTAAAAAACAAACTTAAAGCCAATCTTCTTGAAGGTTTGGAAAAAGGTCAGTATTGCGCAAATATCATTAATGGCATTGAGAAAAGAAAATCTAACCCTCGTGATTCCCTAATTATAATCTTGCAGCAAGATCATTATGTTTCTACAGGTAAATTTATTTCTTCATTTATCAGTAATGATATATTCAAAAATATAATAAGTGATCTTGGAGAGCTACCAATACCTGAGGATAGAATTTACTACATAACCATTGATGAATTTGAAAATTTGCTAGAAGTTTGTAGTCATAATCATATTTCAATAACTGAAATTATTGATCGCTGCGTAGAAAACGACCATAACTCGGCTACGCAAAAAATGAATTTTCAAATGCACATAGATGAGTTGTTACCACCCAAGTCAACCATTCATAAAGACTTATTAGCTAATCATGATGAGTTTTTGAAAGTTTACGCGCAAATTAATTATGCATCCAAGATTTGGGATGGGGGTGCGCGAGCGTACAATGAAATAAGGAAGCAACTTCTTTCAGGCCTTCTGGACTAACAATTTATAAAAACGCTTAGGAAAATACACTAAAAATATCAATCCGAAGTGCGGATTAAATGATAATTAAACAGCGCTCCGGTACTTCTGGCAAAAGAGAAGAAAGGCTATTTATCTTCTTCATGCTTTACATACACAGGATCACTCCCACGAGGGAACTGGAGAGCTACATTTCTGTAAAATGCCAGACGTTCGCGAAAGTATTCACGCCACTTTTCTGGCTGCTTGAGTTCAACCTCAGCAGCCAATACTGGTTTGTTCATCCGTTCTTTATATGCAACGCCGGAAGCAGCCAGATCAATGTTGACTCGTTCACGCTCATCGGCTGAACGTTTTGCTATGTTGTGCTCACTGCGTTCTGTCATCTGTCAGGTCCTTTTTTGGTGTTGATCTTAAAGCACACTCTTTATTTTACTCTCAGAGTTTCGCTCAAGCATGTGGTGTAACGTGGTGAAAGCATCTCGCGTTTCATTTTCCATACATTGTCTGTTCCCTGTCCAGCGAACCATACTTTACCAAGGCCGGAATGGTTTATCTTATCTACAGCCGCCATCAGAGCATCCGCGTTTGCGCGTGGCAGCTGCTGACTGAACATGTCCAGCTGTGCAACACCTGACTGATAAAAATCCCCCAACGTAACACCCGCTTTCGCATACCGGTAACCTTCACGCCATATTGCGTCGAGAGCTCCCAATGCCAGACCGATAACGTCCCGTGTGTCGCTGGTTGGATATTCGCATGTCATAGCGGCAGAGTTGGCATACTGTGGTTCGTTCCCGTATCGTCCTGTATTGACTGACACACTGACGTGCTGACACTTAGAGCCCTGTTCCCTGAGCTTTTCACTGGCACGCGTGGCATATGTTACGACAGCCTGCTGCAGGTCTTCGATACTGGTGACACGTTGTCCGAAACTGCGGCTCACAACAATCTGCTGCTTTGGCGGCGGGGCATCTTCCAGAGCCAAACAGGATTCACCGTTGAGTTCGCGAACCGTACGCTCAACTATCACATCGAAGCTTTTCCGGATCATGCTGATGTTACTATCGGCCAGCTGGAGCGCTGTACTAATACCCATTGTATGCAGTCGCTTACTCAATTTGCCACCAATTCCCCAGATGTCATCGACGCTTACCAGTGCGAGTAATTTTCTCTGGCGCTCCGGACTTGTTAGATTGACGATACCGCCTGTTTGCGTCCATTTTTTAGCAGCAAAATTAGCAAGCTTCGCCAGTGTCTTTGAGGGGCCAAAACCAACACCGATCGTCAGTCCTATTTCTTTCTTCACTCGATTTCGTATCAGCAAGCCGAAGTCTTCCAGAGGCATATACGACGAAATGCCTCTGACATCCAGAAAGCTTTCATCTATCGAGTAAATTTCCTGGCCTGGTGCCATTTCACCCAAGATAGCCATCATTCTGGCAGACATGTCGCCATAGAGAGCGTAGTTAGAGCTAAAGATATGGACGTCATTCTCCCGAAAGTAGCGTTCATTTTTGAAAAGCGGAGCGCCCATTTTAATACCCATACGCTTAGCTTCTGCAGAACGGGCAATCACGCAGCCATCATTGTTGGAGACTACGCATATGGGTTTACCTCGCAAATCGGGACGAAACACCGTTTCGCAGGACGCGTAGAAATTATTGGCGTCGGCCAGTGCAAACATCTTTAATCTCCGACTTAGTGTCGCTCATAACTGATAGCAAACCTCATAGCTTGTTGGTATCAGTGCTCAGACGGATGGTTGAAACCTAGTCCTGCAATGTCATTAAGTGCATAGGCTACAACGCCCCAGACAGGTAGCTCCTGACTTTCATCGAGCAAAGTAATGGTTTCATCGCCTCTTAGCTCCTGGAGGGCTGGAACAGGTTTTATAAGAAGCCTGCGAAGTACAAGCTCTCCTTCAACCTCAGCCACAATGATGTGTCTATGTTGTGGTGTGAGTGCACGATCAATGGCCAGAACTGAGCCCTGCAATATTCCAGCTTCTGGATAACTGCTGTCGCTACGCACAAGGAACGTTGAATGAGGAGATAGTGTGACCAGATCACCCAGATTGAGTCGCTGTTCTGCAAAGTTTTGTGCTGGGTTTTGAAAAGCCATTTCAGCTCCAATATCCTTAAAATTAAGGGTTTAGATAAATTTTTATCCACATATCCATTTGATAGATCAATTCTTTTAGATCATATAGAGATCAAGTAGAGATCAATAAAGATCACCGCTTCTGTAACCTAATGATAGATAGACAAAAAACAGTACTTTGAGCGGTCACTTTCATAAGTATAGCGGTTACTTTCATAAGAAAAGCGTTTACTTTCATAATTTAGGCGGTTACTTTCATAACCCGAAGGCGGTTACTTTCATAAATCTGGATGTTATTTGCTCACTAGGTGTGGATAAATGGAAAAAACTCAGGAAAACAGCGAGATAGAAAGTCCTTTTTGCATCATAAAAAAAGAGTCCAACACAAGTTATGAACTGACGCCAAACAGCAATAAGTCGGTTCAGCCTGTCGCGCTACTTCGCCTCAGCGTATTCACACCTGTCGCACCCAAAGAAAAGGGTAAACGCGACTTCCTGATCGATGCTTCTGAAGAGCTGTCAAGTCTGGAAGTAGCAAGACAGGAAGGTTACACCGATATTAAAATCCAGGGGGCAAAGCTAAGCATGTCCACTGATTTTAAAACATGGATAGGTGTAATTTCTGCCTTTTCAAAGTATGGCTATAACAGCGAAAAAATCACGTTACCTTTCTCTGAATTCGCCCGAATGTGCGGCCTAAAACCTACTGATATCAATGGAAGAGCCAGGGCACGCCTGCATGATTCACTTTTTAATCTCTCAAGTGTAACTCTCTCTTTTCGTGGGAAAAACTCCAAAAAGTCATTGGTAACGCATTTGGTTCAACGCGCCGTTCTTGATTATGAAACTGACCAGGTAGAGATAGTCGGTGATAGTAGCTTATGGGAGTTATATCGTTACGATCATAAGGTTTTACTCGGCTTAAAAGCGCTTTCAGAACTGTCACGCAAAGAGGCCGCACAGTCACTTTATGTTTATCTGGAAAGCATGCCTGGCGGCCCTTTGTATATCTCAATGAAACGCTTTCGTGAGCGCCTTGCTCTTGAATCGCAGATAAAGGATCAGAATGCCATTATCAGGCGCGCGCTGGCTGACTTGGTCAGGATTGGTTATCTCGATGTCACAGAGTACAAAAAAGGCAGGGAAATCATGTTTGTTATCAATAGCCGTTCGCCTAAACTTCAGGCGATTGGACGTGCAGCCAAAAAATAGCGGTCACTTTCATAATAACTTTTAGCGCGGTCACTTTCATAAAGACTGCTGCGCAGGGTAGGGTACTTTCATAAGGCCTCCTCGCAGAGTAGGGTACTTTCATAAATCAGTGCCGGTAAGGTAGGGTGCTTTCATAAGATAGGCTCTACAGGACACAGTGTGCTCCACAAAAGCCGCCCAAATGGTGTTTTGGTGAGCGAAAATTTATGAAAGTGACCGCTTTTGACGTGTGTTTTATGAAAGTAACCGCTGTACTAGAATGTAAATGAGATTACTTATGAAAGTAACCGCCTTTATGAAACTGACTGCATGAAGATGACGTTTATAACCCTGGCCAGCTCAGGGTATGAATCAACATAACTTGTATGGAGTGCTTAGTCAGAATGGAAACAGCTCAAATATACGTAACAGGTAGTGGTGACCCGCATACTCGACTTGGCTTTGCGCGCGTACTGATCGAACAGGGCTCCCGGAAAACGCCGTTCATCTTTAACTACGAAGACACGACTTATAAGCGCAGCCAGATTCAGGGCATGATTGATGCTGTGCTGCAGCTTAATTGCCCGCACTATGTGGTATTCATTAGCGCCTCACCGCTGGCGCTGGAAAAGGCTGAAATTGGCGAGGGACCTAACCGGGACCTTATCTACGAGCTGTATCGAGTTCTGGCTACTAAAGGCTGTACGTATACTTTTGATTTTCGAGTAGGCCATGGTAAAGAGATAGATAGGCTACTATCGGTACATGGCGTCTAAGTTAACGCTAAAGTTTTAAAAAATAAAATAACGAACCGTATTTTCACCTCTTTTTTATAACAGTATTAAATTTAATTTAGGAAAGTTTTATGTCAGAAGAACCAAAAAGATTAGCGCCCACTTCCGAAACTTTAAGACGATTATTTTCTCTTTCTGGAAATATATGTTATTTCCCTGGTTGTACTCATCTAATGATAGATTTGTCTGGAAATTTCATAGGTCAAATTTGTCATATTGAAGCAGCAATGCCTGGAGGTGAGAGGTTTAATAAAGGAATGTCAAATGAACAAAGGCGCGATTTTAATAATCTGATGCTCTTGTGCTATGAACATCATGTTACAACAAATGATGTATTTAAATACGATGCTCCTTCACTAAAAACCATTAAAAACAAGCATGAGCGTATTTTTTCTGAAGACTTAGTTATTGATAAGCTGTTATTGAGTCTAAAAGACTATACAAAAGGAAACACCTTTAAAAAGGTATCAAACTTAAAAAACCTTCTTTCAACCATTTGGAGTTCCAATCATGATACAGCTCCAGATGAATTGGAAGATTTGGTGAAATCATTTAATTCTTCTATCGAAAAATATTTAAATTTAACACCATACTCAAGAAAGGTATTCGAAACTGGATTGGCCAGATCAAATCACCCTTACAGAGTTTATAGGATCGACAATGAATCATTATATGTTGATTTTGCTGAGGTTTGCAGTGCGTTTGGTAAAGAAAAAAACAATCCTGATATCTGGAGTTCTGTTCAAGAGATTGAAGCTAAAAAATTAATGATTCGTACAGAAGTTTGTATCTCAGATGATGATTATGAACATAGTAGGCATGTATATAGCAACTGCCTTGATAGTAACGAATACGATATAAATATATGGCTTTTGTTAAAAAACTATTGTGAAAAAAAAGAGTTTTATATTCAAGATTACTTATCAGCATTGAATTTTGAAGATTTAGATGTTTAATATGCTTTTATGCAAGTGTGATTTTTCTGGCAGTATAACCTTATCCTGCCAGCTCCCTTACTGCTAACATGAGGAACGATACAGCGACTCCTTCTGAACTGCCAATAACTAACAGAAGCAGATTTTTAATGGAAACATGTATAAAATGTTATCATCTTTAATCATGGCTGCACGTCCAATATTCTTATTCAGGGTGCAAAATCCTAAAAAGAGGTGCCTGAGTAACTGACATGACAATAATTTTAAAATAAAGCCACCAAGCATATACTACTGCGTCACTCTGCGAGGAATCATCGTTGAGCAATCCGTGCGCCACATAGTTCCTGATATTTGCGCCAAGAGGATCGGTATACAAAGACACGAGGTTAAAGTGTAGATCACTACCCAGCAAGCTTTTCGCCTCAGGTTTGCCCAAAAGAGAACTTAGGCCTATTTCGTTTTCGATACCTGCTTCATCAATCATGCTGGTTCTAACATTGGCTTGTTTAAGCAGATTTCTTACCATGAATTCCACCTGTGGTGAAATCAGATGAATAGACTCAGAGAAACGATACTCAAATCCAAGATACAGTCCTCTTGCTGTTAAGTGAAGTCTGTCATCGGGGATCAACGGAGAGCAATGACATAGCTCCTCAAAGAAGCGCATTACGAAATTATACTCCTGCAGAAGTTGGTGCATTGCGGGCAAAATTTTACCAGCGACTGCAATTTTGAGAGAGAAGTCGAAGGACTTCATCTGACGAACCCAAGCACGGTCGCTGCCAGCAGTTTCGGTGCGATTAATAGCCCTTCCATCTCCTGACAGAAAAACTTGCCCAAAAAAGTCGGAAATACGAAACTTCTCCTGCTCATCATCCTGCAGGCTTTCAACCGTTATAGTGTTTAAACCGACGAAATATAGGCTAGCTTTAAAAATATCCTCTTTGTCCCGGACATGATTGATTGAAAATTCAGCTAATTCGGTTAAGTCGGTCGGCGGTAGCTGGAATGAGTGCATTTCCTCTAAGGAAAGTTCGCCATGCATTCTCACTCTTCTCAAGCATTCCTCAATCCGAACATTCGCGCCTGTAAGACTCCGATGTGCTGCTGGTATAAGACGATAGCGCTGTAATGCCCTTTCATACAGGCCACTGGCAATAAGATTTCCTTGATCGCTAAATTGCGCACGATTCTCCGCATCAAGAAAAAGGCATTCTGCGCTTTCAAACAATGCAGTTAACTGTTCTGTAACGCTCCGCTGACGCTTATAAAACTCAGTAGCCAGAGAAAAAAAATGTTCGGCTAATGAGAAATTTCTGTTCGATTTTTCATATGATCCGAATGCCATGAGACCAGCTGCATTTTTGTTGTCGTTAGAATTTAAAAGATTCTGCTCATGAATAAATTTGTATAGAGATAAACAAATGCCAGGGTTTTCAGGCATATGATTATCGATATATTGCTGGATTTGTGACTCAATGCGTCTGAGAGGCGTTGTTTTCCTAAACTGTCGCGATAGTGTCACCACACGTGTCCAGAAGGTCTGCTGATGCGTATACCAAGCTTCTTCAGAGAGTGATTCAATCAAATATCCCTCAAGAATCTCATCAACTAGGTCCCATCGGCGGGGCGTATCAAGCATCAGTGCAATCTCTGCAATGCGTGACTTTAGCAGGCCATTGGCAAGTTGTGGATATAGCATTTCTAAGAAAGCCCTCTGCTCTGGCGACAAATCTTCTGGGGAAACTGAACGCCTGTCAGAGAAAACTACAGCTGATATAATCGGAGCGTTTCTACTTTCCGCATCAAGAGCCATGTGGGTGCACATGGCAAGGACTGCAGCAGCATTAGCCAGAGAAGACTCTCCACGCTCCGTGTAATATTTTTCCTTAGTAGCCAGGAATACGTACATAGAGAAATAGCTATCGCTATTCTCCACCATAGTTTCATCCATTTCCGCGATAAAACGTAAAACTTCATCTTCCAAAATATCAGTCATAGCAATTCCTTCTACTTGCAATTATTGGTTTTTATTTGCAGAACATTATTTCCTAACTTTCTGACTGCCTTAAGCTTCCTTTTTGGGTGATCGATGGTTATACGTTTCCCATTTAATAACACAAAGTAACTTTATCAAAGTAGGCTTTCGACAAAAAGCATTCATAACATATGACGTTTCCAAGATGTCGTACACTGTGCGCCAGCCCTCTGTATGTCGCGTAGCGGCATGAAGGCGCCAGCTGGTGCTACATATCATTCGATAGCTGAACGGCGCCGGTAGCGCGGCGCAGCCGCTTCCTGACGTCTATATCGCGCAAATCCAACCACGCCCTGCCAGACGCCGTTTAAGCAGTGGCCTGTCAGATGCACTGAAGTCAGACGGTCGGAGACGAAAGAAAGAACTCGCGGCACCACTCACAGCTACTACAGAGTCATAGTTACAACACCCATTTATCAGCCACTGCAGTACCGACCCTTCGGGTCGGGCGGCCGGGGCTGGTCAGTGGGGGCAACCTGGTCTCAGGTCCAGCTCCGGGGTTTGCCGGAGAGGGGCAGGTGGTCTCTTTTCAGCTCGGATGGTGTTAAACGGGAGAGTTATTGGATGATGTAACTAATGTCTATTGCCCGCCGCCTGCCGGCGGGAGCTACTTTAGGTTCTTAGCGGCGCGGGCGCCTGCGGCCGATGTCATTAAATTTATCCCCGCAAGATGCCTGCATGAAAACCTTATTTATTATTTTGATTATTCTTTCTGACGTAAGTCAGGACTGTATTGCGCGTAGCGCTGACAATAGTTGCTGGTAATTTTCTGATGTTAATTGCGGGTAACTGTGATTAAAAAAGGCCGCAGTAATGTCGCGGCCACAGTTTACTGATTTCCAGTAGAAATACCGGCACAAACGAGGGCGTTCCGCGCCCGGGACAAACGACTTCACCGCCAGTCAAGGCGGTTAAAAAAGAGCGGGTATGTCAGTGGACTATATCTGGTACTTCAGGCAGCACGGGCTCATAGTCGAGCCCCAGCTCCAGCTGGCGCAGACATTTCCAGACAAGGCGATCAAAGTCTTCCGGGGGAAGCGTTTTCCACTCCTGGATCGGACGCGCGCGCAGTAGCTTGGCCATTGCGTTACGTCTGTCATCGACCGGCAGTTTACTGAGCCGTTTGCGCCGCTTTTGCCTGGACGCTTTATCCCGGCGACTAATCAGCGTGGCCATGCGCATATTTTCATACCAGCGCCGGCGCGCGGCACGAACAGAGGCGTGTGTTCCCGGCTCAATAATGCCGTCAGCCTCTGCGGCAAGCCGTTCATTACGCTCCGCCAGAAACTTGTCCATATTAATGCCGCACAGCTGCCAGAACCGGTCAGTCAGCACAATGTGGCGCGGCATGCAGTAGCCAGTCACGGGGTCTATTTCAAGGTCGGGGCGTTCAATCAGGCCATAGCGCTCCCACTCCTCAAACAGACGTGAAAGCCGGCTGGGCTCAACCCGCGTTTCAGGAATAACTCTGCCGTTTTCATCTTTCGGGCTCAGTTCATCGGCCAGCTTGCTGCCATTAAAGGGGGAACCGCAGAATTCGGAAAAAATCGTACGCTAAGCTAACGGTGTTCTCGTGACAGCTCTTTGACTAGGCTTTCTAAG
>Ga0308165_1006445_pt1 | contig 10345 bp, 10 predicted proteins | sample PhyWR2_FD_201032 | JGI IMG/M metagenome (GOLD analysis project Ga0308165, IMG submission 201032) | Phyllosphere microbial communities from UC Gill Tract Community Farm, Albany, California, United States - DLSLW.R2 | ecosystem: Host-associated > Plants > Phyllosphere > Unclassified | place: USA... | reverse complement strand
AAAACGTATGTTCTTCAGGAAATAAACGGACGTGATCAGTCTGCGCTCACCCCTGAATCCCTGCAGGATATTACGCGAACCATCAGCCTGCAGCAGTTTTTCCCGGCCATTGGTGTTCGTCACGATGACCGTATCGAGATCCTCGATGGTTCTCGTCGTCGTGCCTCTGCCATTCTTAAACATGTTGGTCTGGATATTTTAGTGACGGATGAGCCTCTCACGGTCAGCGAAGCCAGAAAGTTGGCCCAGGATATTCAGACAGCCCGAGAGCATAACATCCGCGAAGTGGGAACCCGTCTGCTCGCCCTTAAGCAAAGTGGACTGACACAAAAAGAAATCGCTGAAGCAGAGGGATTGTCGCAAGCCAAAGTTACGCGAGCGCTGCAGGCAGCCAGTGTATCTTCTGAGTTGCTATCCCTTTTTCCGATCCAATCTGAACTGTCTTTTTCTGACTACAAAGTGTTGCTGATGGCCGAAGAGTTGTTGGCCAGCAATCAACGTTCAGTATCAGAACTCATCGAAAATATCAGTAGCGTCGTCAGTGGGATCCGTGAGCAGTCATTGCTGGCCGCAGATGAGGTCAAGACTAAAATCCTCACGGTAATACGGGATGAAGCCACGGTATTGGGAGAGCCAGCGAAAGGAGAAGCGGCTGTCATCACCCCACTCTGGCAGTTTTCTGACAAGAACAAATATGCACGTAAGAAGATCCGGGGACGCATGTTCAGTTACGAGTTTAACCGTGTATCTCCCGAGCTGCAGGGTGCCATTGATGATGCGGTGAAAGCTGTCTTGGCTAAGCATCTGAAGTCATAATTGCAAATGTTCCCCACCTCTTTTTCAGTGTTAACTTTTTAAAAATAATGACTTTTTCATGGGGATTTCACGGTGAAATCTCCATGAGTTTCGACGCACCCCACCTCGGCTTACCTTGCAATGCCATTTCTCTTTGGCCGGCTCGTAGTGAAATTCTCGGTTCGTTCTCCACGCAAATACATGACTTAACGTATTGTATTTGATGAATATCTTTGGTGAATTTCACGCTGAAATCTCCAGGGTTGCACTAATTTTTAGTCAGACACCTATCAAAGCGTAAACCTTTCTACCGCCTTTTACATTGAAATTTCATTATCTTTCCCCATGCCAAAATGGCATGTAACATATTGTATTTTAAAAGTATTAAGAGGGGGTTTCACGGTGAAATCCCCACATTTTCATGTTGGGAGACGAGAGGAAATTTCAATTGAGGATGTCAGATAATCTTATCCTGGCTACATTCGAACATGGCGTGACAAGGCAATGAGTAAACCAAAAAGTCGAATGGCACCGTGTTGTCGAGTCTTGCAAATATATTGGCTTAATATTTTTCTTAGCAAAAAAGTTAAGATATAGATGATATTCGTGCTCAGCGTTTGAATTTTCGAAGATGGATTTCGGGGACAAAATAGATGTTACCGCGTGCTCGTGAGCACGCTACATAAAGCTTATTGCGGGACGATGGTGGTAGCGCATGCAGTTCCTGCCGGTTCAGCAAACGCCAGTGCTTTGCGCCCATCACTATGCAGACATCATGGAAGTGGTCAAGCCCCTTACTGGCGCCCCAATTCAGCGATTGGCAATAATAGCGATGGTGCTCACTGTAGAAGAGCTTGATAACGGAGTGGTCTGCATGCAAAGCATCTACATGCTCCGGATCGGTTACCGTTTCAATCAGGGTGCTATGCGTCCCGTGTGCGTCGATACGGATACTTAGTTGTCCGGTAATGAATTCGCATGCTGTAGTAGAGCAGCGCCATGTTCGACTTAGCGTCTCTCTATCTATCGTGACGCCTGCAGCCTCAAACCGGGCTTCATAATGGGTAATGTTGTCGTGCAGCGTAGAATTTACGTTGCCGTCCCGGCTTGTATCAAAAGTGTGTTGATAAAAATCTCCAGCGAACAACATCGACACATCGGCGTTGCAGAGGGCCAGCAAAAAGTTAAAGTCATGCCCGGCAAAATCCTGAACTTCATCGACGAGAACTTCTTCATAGTAGCGGGCCAACCGGTTGCAGATATTTGGTAACATGCCTCGGGCTGTCAGTAGTTGCGCTAGCCGCCGGTGATACAGGCGGCCACGGCTGTCCTGATAATGTAGCGGGTTAGTTCTCGGGAGTCTTAGCTGTGGCTGCGAGAAATTCAGACCTCGTGTGGCAAGCTGTTCCTGCAGAAAGGGCCGGAAGCAAAAGCAGTGAAGAAACTCAAACCAGGTCATGACGCGGATCCCGTTTGGGATCAGGCCAAACCGATTTATAATCTTGGTGCGCAAATGTGTTTCGTTATTGACAGTATGCGTCAGAATCAGAGTACGGCTGTTTTCCGTAAGCCTCTCTATAAGCAGGGTAGTTTTTCCTGACCCAGCAACGGCGAAGATTACGCTCTTATCCATGCTAGCGCCTCCTGGATATAGTCTGGCACGGTTAGCACTGGATCGGCCTGTTGCAGGAGCCTGAATGCCGCTTCTGCCTTGTTGGCTAGCATGTAGGCTTGTACTGTAAGTCTTCGCCGATCTTCGCCAAACACAGCCTCGCACAGTGCAGTATTGTCCTGGTACAAACTGATTTCGAATGTTGACCTTGCATCGTTACGATCAGAAAAAACATGGGTACTGGGGCAAAGTACGTCTGCATAGCGTTCAGCGCAGTTTTGTCGATAGTCGCCATCGTTATCACGCAGCGCGGCTACACGGTTGCCCAGCAGGCGAGCAAGCTCAAGATAACGACGGAAGCTTGTGCCTCCGATAGCGATGATATGCACGTTGTCATCCTCTGCTGCTCTGCCGTAAAGGCGGTGATAAAAGGACTCTATTAGGATAAACTCGGCATCACCCTCGACGAGTAGCACACGTCGCGCCAGCGCAAACTCCAGCACGTTATTATCCGGTGCCTTGATGAAGAAAGCTGCGGTATCGCTAGACAGGTCACTTAACAACACTGGCCGGGACTCTCCAAGCAGGATTGCTTTACGCAAATCGAGACGTGAGGAGATATGGCTGCTATGCGTGGCGATAAACAATTGTGTCTGCCGGTCGTCGGCAAGCTGATTGACCAGCCTCTTCATGCTGACATGGCTAAGGTGATTCTCCGGCTCCTCAAGTAACAACGCGTGCAGCTCGCCCTGCTGATGATGCCGTCTCAGAGCAAACTCTGTTTTGATGAAGCACTGTCTCCCCTTGCCGCGGTTGCGGATCGAAATGCCGCCCTCGGTAATATCCAGATTAGCCTCAAGGCCTGTTTTCAATCCCGAGCGGATCCCAAACTGATAGTTTTCCAGCGCACCATTGACCACAGACAGGTTTTGCTCGCAAAAGAGGTTCTTTCGCTGACGATAGCTGTTCTCAAGCAGGTATCGATCGGCCACCGGCACATTTACGCTGTAAACCGCACGTGTATATTCCTGCGCGGCGTGATCGCTGTCTATACGTGCACTGTCGAGTAGAAGATGTCGCAGGTAGCGTTTGAAGCCTGAGAAATGGTTACCTGAGAAAGTGGTGAACTTAACGGAATAGTATTCAAAGGGAAAGTTTGTCGGATCCTGCTGCAACACATGCCTGATATCCTGCCCGTATTCGTCCATCATGGGGGCAATACGCATCCTAAGACCATCAGCGTCCATACTGGCAAGATTCTGTCGTCCGTTCAAATCAGGGTCTCCACCTTCACTGAGGAACACGTCAGCGATCAGTTCGGGTAGCTGATCGGCGCGTCGTTCCCCCGCAAGAAAGAGTTCAACCGCAGACTGCGACAACAGCGATTCCACGCCCAGTGTTTCCACCTTGTGTCGACTGTCGCTTATCACCAGGTCCAAGGCCAGCAGGATACTGCTCTTGCCGGACTCATTGTCGCCAATGAGTACATTACGATCAGCGCAGAAATTCAGGTCCAGTATCGAAAACTTTTTAAAGTTTTGCAGCATCAGTCGCGTGATTACAGGCATCGTTTTTTCCTTTGTTATCCGCCGGCAGACCGGTTTCCCAGCGAAGCTAATCCGTATATATTCAGATGGGAGATCTATGACCATTAAATTTTGACGTATAGAAGAAATTATCACCTTAACGTGATTTTTACATCATTGACCCTCAAACACTTTTTCCAGACTGTCCCCTTCATGCACTGAAGGGCACTACGACGCTTCCTGATGGTTTGTCGCTGCCGTTCTGAGTAGAAAGATAAACTGGAGCCCGTCAGAGTTATGTGGGTAATTTTAAAAATATGGGTATCAGCATGTAGTGACGTCGAGGGAATAATCAGGCCATCTGGTGTGGTACGCTTTGGCAACGTTCGTGTTGGCCAGGCAGGACAATGACGTAAAGGAGGATTTATGGCCATGAAGCTTATTCGTAAAAAAGCTCCCCGGGGAGGATTGTTTCGCTGGCTTACGGAAGATGAAGAGACGGCAGTGAAATGCTTTTGTGGCGAGAAGAGTACTTATAGCAGTCGTGACCGTGAGCTGGCTCAGAGTATTATTATTGAAATGCGCCAGAAGGATGCTTGGCTACAGTGCAACTGCATTGCAGGCGACTCACCGGCGTTGAACAGCGCCGGTCTTATGCAGGAAAGTCAGACCCTGTTCCTCAAAGGTTTTAATCACCCCCATGACATTGCCTGCCCTATGTACCGTAAGTTTAAGGGGGATGAGGATGCCACTTCTTCAGGAACACGAAAGAAAGCGGGTAGTATACGTATCGACTATATGAGCTTTCTTCCGGTTGATGAACATGACTCTCGTATTCGTGTACCGGGAAGATTGGTTGACGTTGGGACCGATCGAACTCGCCGCAAAAAACGTTCTCGCCTCGCCCGGCTTCTGTTGAGCCTGATTGAAGATGCTGGCCTCAATCAGCTTGAAGTTCTGAGCCCCCCTCCTTCCCGTAGCGTACGTGAATCACTTAATGCTCTTATAGCTGTGACAGAAATTCGGGAATTTGTCCGGGGTCGAGTGCTCTCAGAGATTGTGCACTTTCAGCCTGGTATGAGTGACTATGCCCAAGAAAAATTAATGCAGGCGTTGGAGAGAACTGATAATCGTTGGCCAGCCAAAAAAGCACGGGTCTTTTATCAAATATTTATGTCTGAACAGGTTACACGTGAAAGTGCTACCTTCACCTGGTCTGGTGGTGAACTGAAGTTTGCGCCCGAACGTGGGGTAAGCATTAACGGGGAAACCCTGGAAGGCCAGCGTCCTCCGTATTGGGTGATAATGGCGTTTCGCCGTGGCCATGACGGAAGCGTGATTTGTAGCGAAGGGTATGCCCACGCTCTCTTCGAACGTAGGTGCCCGGTACCGGTAGACAGCGAAATGGAGCGTCAGACACTCAGAAGCATTCTCACCGTAGCAGGATGGCTCCAGAATAAACCAGAAGCGCCGGAATTGACTCTTCAGAAACCGCTCTTCGACATTGAAGTGGACGTTAATGAAGAGAAAGGTTATGTCCTCCCAGACTTCATTGTTTCGGCAACCAACCCCGATGGGTGTTCTCATACCGTCGTCATTGAGACGATGGGATATACGGATGATGAATACTGCGAGCGAAAAGCAGAGCAGCATGTAGGGATGCGCAGAATCGGCATACTCCAGACAGATCCGCCCCAGTGGCCCAATGAAGTATCAAAACCGTTCACAAGACAGCTATACGGTGTAATGCACCATCTGGATAAGTTAAGCCAGCCGCTATAAAACCAGGTGTTATTTCGGGGGAGTGCAACGGAATTAAAACGTAAGGACGTACGGTATTACTGTCTATTTGCTCTGAACCGGTATCGGAAGGTAAGAGAATTCTGCGGTTGTACCAGGATTGTTGCAGAGCTTCCAGCCTCACCCGTCATATTACTGAGAGTAGCTCCCAGACATACTTCATTATGTTAATGTCATCAAAACAGTCAGTCTGTTCGACGAGTCAGTTTCCACGTTCCAGACATTGACAATGTAATACTAACACCGCCCATCTAGCGTTCAACAAGCAAGGAGCAGAAATGCATCACCCTATCCCCGCATCATCAACGGCCCCTGATACCCAAACATTTTGCCAGCAGGTTGTTCCTGACGTAAGTCCAATATTGGTGCAAAGCAAGCCCGTGCCCGGCGCGGCAGAAAAGGACTGTTTTCTCATTGTTGAAGATCACATTGGGCGCCATGGTGGCAAGGCTGTTTTAGGCTGGGCAATCTGGCAAGTACCAGGGGTCTATATTGAGGCTGAATTCCACTGTATCTGGCAGAATCCTGACGGGGTCATGCATGATGTAACCCCTTACCCTCATCACTACGACAACATTTTATTTTTGCCCGATCACACTCGCACCTATTCCGGGCGACAGGTAGATAATGTTCGCCAGGCCTTGGTAAAAGATCGTGATGTGACCCGTTGGTTGTATCTTGCCCGGAGACGTTTTGAGATCATGAATACTGGTGATTTGGCGGACCAATATGGAGAGATAACACTGCCACCGAAATTAGCTAAGGAATACAACAAAATCATGGATGAGGCACAGAGACTGAATGTCCGGCTGGGTCGACGGTATCCGTGATTGAGGCTTTCGCCGGTCAGTGTGAGACGACGTTGATTTGTTGAAGAATGCAGGGGCCACATGGTCGCCATCACGGGGGCGAGACGTGCATCACATACTGATTTTTTTAGCAGGTTGCGTGAGGCCCCCTGAGGACTTTCGGTCAGATCCTAGTTATCAGATGGTGCAATTTTCATCCTGAGGACTAAAGATATTAGTGATGGTACCGCGCCTGGTTATCAATTATGTACATCCAGCCATGCTACAAGACGTACATTCCATAAGGTGTCGATGCTCCCTTGTCATTCGTCATTTGATGATCGCCTTCGGTAAGTCCTTCCATCGGGTAGTATAGGCAGGGGAGAGCATCTCGCGTTTCATTTTCCAGCCTTTGTCTATCCCCTGACCGCCAAACCATATCTTACCCAATCCTGTGGTATTAATGCGATCGACAACCTTCATCAGGTTATTGCTGTTCGCACGCGGGGGCGTTTCATCGAACATGTCGATCTGCCCGGGGCGGCTACAGAAATCGTTGAGCATGATCCCCGCCTTTTGGTACCGGTAGCCGTCACGCCAAATCTGGTCGAGTGCCTTCATCGCTGCAGCAACGATATCCCGCGTGTCCTGGCTGGCCAGCATCAACACCTGGTTGGCGTTGTTGCCATAATACGGGTCGTTGGCATAGGGACTGGTGCGTACAAATACGCTGACGTGACGGCAATACTGCCGTTCCTGGCGCAATTTTTCCGCTGCCCGCTCTGCATATTGGCAGACGGCCTGGCGCATGTCCTGCAGCTGTGTGACGCGATCACCAAAACTGCGACTGCAGATGATCTGTTGCTTCGCTGGCAGTGCATCGATAGAAGGGCGGAACGGCTTTCGCTGCGGCTCCGCCCTTCCGCATTGTGCCCTGTTTCACCCTCCGCTGTGGGGTGAGTTTCCGTGAGTTATTCCGACCGTCGCTAGTCAGTAGACCACACTCCATCGCTCCTTCTGGCAAGGCTGGTATGAACGCCTGCGGCGGCCTTGCCAGCGCTCCTGATTGTGGTCTGGGCCAGTTTGCGACGGCGAATACTCACAGAAGCATCACTTTAACCACATAAGGAGATTCAAAACATGTCACATCACAACGTCCAGGGCGCGACAGCGAAGCCTACAGAGGCATCTCATGAATTCAACAGCAATGAATATCGGGCGACCTATTCCCCGGATGACAACAAATTGCGGTTATATGCCCTCCATCGTCTCGAAGACGAAACTTACGCGACAGTAGACAAGGCCGGTTTTAAGTGGGCACCTAAACAAGGTTTCTTCGTGGCGCCTGCGTGGACGCCGGACCGGGAAGATGTCTTGTTGAATCTTGCCGGTGACATCGAGGATGAAGACAGCACGTTGGCGTGCTGACCGCCGTGTGCTTGAACGGGCCACGGCAAAACAAATCGCTCAAGCCGCTTTCTGACCATTGGGAGCCTTTGCCGCGTGGGGCGTTTGCGTTTACCGATGCGTCTACCGCGATAGTGCGGTTGGGTGCGGCCTGAAAATATCGCACAGCCACAGGGGGGAACTGATGCCCCCTTTATGCTTGGGCCAGGGTGTTGAGCCGTCGAGCTGGGGTGAATACCTGTTCCGCGTCCTGGTGCCGGTCCTGTGTTTCTCATGGGCGCCGGCGGGGAAAGGTCAGCGGCAAAAAGCCAGAGAGAGGGCAGCGCCTACGGCGCTGTTCTTCCCTATGCCGCTCCTGGTGAACTGACTCCTCTTCTACCTCCCTGGTATCTTCTCTCTCCTCTTTGTCTTCTTCCTGCTTTATTTCCTTATTTTCCTGATAGCCCTTCTATTCCTTTGGTAGCTTCTGGCCAGCAGCTGATGGACAAGAATTAACGGCAGTCTGGATACCTTCGGCTCCCTGGCATAGCCAGGTCGTCAGCCCACTCAGCTACCTAATTGCTTCCGACCGGCAGCGGAAGATAAAAGCACCGCTGACACCGCATCTGATAACCCAATTGGTGAATAACAACCGGAGGTGCCGCCCTTCGGGGCGGCAATATCGACATGACAAAAGAAGAAAAATTCACGTTAGCCAAGCTGCAAGCCTTTACCGCCACCGATTTTGAACAGTACCGCGAACGCGGCGAGGAGGCACGCTTGCGGTTATCCAGTGCGGTGATCGCAGCGCTGGGTTTGCCTGACTGCTGGCAGATCGATTGCGAACACCGGCAAGAATGGTGCGGGGTACACCCGGTGCATCTGCGCCTGTCTCATGTGTCTGCACCACGGGTGCCGATCGATATCATCAGTCCGAGCCATGAGTCCCCGTACTGGTATGGGCGACTGTGGTTTGAAGACGCGGGATCGGTGGTCTGGTTCTACAGTGCCGACAGTTTTAACCCGGAAGCGATAAGGGCGATGATCGCACGACTGGATGACTATATTAGCGCCGGGTACATCGAGGCAAACACATTGGCTGTAGCTCTGCGTATGGGAGGGAACGCCGTATGATCCCGAATCACTTGGCTCTCGTCCCCATTAGTCCCTTTCAACTGGCAGCAATACAGGCGATAGCCTGTGTGGAGGCCAAGCAGGATTGTAGTGGTCAAGTAAAACTGGCCACGGTTTTATAAGTTGCGTGGTATCTTCTCTCTGACTCATCAGGTGTCAGACCTCCGTTATATTGGTGAGGTCTGAACGTGCTGTAGTAACCCGGCTGGCAGCTACTCAGGCCCAGCGCTTTCATTATCTTGCTTGCCCGGTACCGGCTTAAGGCAAGCCCCTCACGGGTAAGGATATCCGCAAGTGTTCTGGCACCGGCAGAACCGTTACTGAGACGGTGTACACGACGAACTTCGCTATGGAGTCTGACCCGCTCTGGGTTGATGACATTCCGCCTTTTTGCCCAGTATTTATAGCTACTGCGATGTATTTCAAAAACATCGCAGAGAAGGCTGACGGTGTGACTGCTCCTGAGTTTTTCAACTAGCGAGAACTGTTCAGGGAGTCTGACATCAAGAGAGCGGTAGCCTTTTTTAATATGGTGTTGTGTTCCTCCAGGCGACGAACCTGCTTTTCCAGCTCACGAATGCGCTGCTGTTCGGTAGTCAGTGGTGAAGCTTTAGGTGAGACCCCTTCACGCTCCTGGCGGAGTTGCCTAGCCCAGGATTCGAGTGCCGATGTGCTGACATTCATGGCTTGGCTGGCTGCACGGAATGAGTAGCCTTGGTCAAGGATAAGTTGAGCACATTCGAGTTTGAATTCGGCAGAAAAGGTCCGTCTCGTTTTGTTAGTCATTTTGTCACCTGTTTAGTGGTTGAGGTGATGATATCACCTCTGTTCAGGTGGCCAAATTCACTATGCCACTACAATATCTGGAATGCCGAACGTACGTACGTACACATTACCCCTCTATGGCCATTTGCAACAGTATCATTGTTAACAACACAGTGATTAGCATTTACCACCAAACAGGACAAAGCGAAATGAAAAAACTAGCGGCAACGCCTCTGTTTCTAAGTCCCCTGCAAAGTGTTGGAGTCTTTGGCATCGTGCCGTAGATAGCGCACAAGAAGAGGTAGCAATGGCCGAACATGCCAACGATCACTATGGGGTAAGGTTCAACCGTCTTGACCGCATGCTGACTTGGTTGGTTGGTTTTACAAAGGGCTGGAAAATCGAGCGAAAAAAACAGGCGCTATTGAGCCTGAAAAATAACACGCATAGATGAAAAATCAGGGGTTTCCCCTGCCTTCTCAATCAAGCTGGTTTACCCCTGAGAAAGTTAGACCAGCTTTCAACGACCAACATGGAGA
>Ga0308165_1006444_pt1 | contig 10346 bp, 10 predicted proteins | sample PhyWR2_FD_201032 | JGI IMG/M metagenome (GOLD analysis project Ga0308165, IMG submission 201032) | Phyllosphere microbial communities from UC Gill Tract Community Farm, Albany, California, United States - DLSLW.R2 | ecosystem: Host-associated > Plants > Phyllosphere > Unclassified | place: USA... | reverse complement strand
CCGGATTTACCTTTGTGGAAAACTAAATCAATTGCCGCACAATGATCGGTTACATGAAGCCAGTCACGAATATTTTCACCATCTCCATAAATCGGGAGATTCTTTTGATCCATTGCATTCGTAATCATTAAAGGAATTAATTTTTCTGGGAAGTGATACGGTCCATAGTTATTTGAACAGCGCGTAATATTGACATCCATACCGTATGTTTCAAAATATGAACGGACTAACATATCTGCACCAGCTTTAGAGGCTGAATATGGACTATTTGGTGCAAGCGGTGTATCTTCCGTGAAGTATCCTTCAGCTCCAAGCGAACCGTACACTTCATCTGTTGAGACTTGAACATACTTCTTCAACTTGTGCTTACGAGAAGCGTCTAACAATGCCAATGTTCCTTGAATATTTGTTTCGACGAAGACTTCAGGATTCAAGATACTGCGATCCACGTGCGACTCAGCAGCAAAGTTAATGATGCCGTCTATTTTATAATCTGTAATCAGTTGATCTAACAAATCACGATCTGTGATGTTTCCTTCCACAAAAACATGTTTAGGATTATCGATTAAATCAGCCAAACTCTCTTTGTTTCCTGCGTAGGTTAGCAAGTCAAGATTGATGATTGTATAGTCAGGATATGTATTGAGCATATGACGGACAAAGTTACTTCCAATAAAACCAGCACCACCAGTAACGATTAAATTCATAATCATTCACTCCATTTAAAATTATTTTCTGTATCTTTCAACATTGGATGTTTTGTATCTTTTTCTGATAGAATCGGGTTCGTCACTGGCCACTTAATATCTAATCCAGGGTCATTCCACTGAATGCCACGATCATGTTCAGCCGAATATAATTCATCTACTTTATAAAGAACATTGACATCCTCAGTCAATGTACAAAAGCCATGCGCAAAGCCTTTTGGAACAAGCAATTGACGTTTATTATGTTCACTTAAAATGAATCCTTCCCATTCTCCATAGGTTGGTGAACCAATCCGCATATCAACCACTACGTCATAGATTGCCCCTGATCCCACTCGAACGAGTTTTGTTTGTGCCTTTGGTTCCAACTGATAATGCATACCGCGTAGCACACCGGCTTCTTTAGAAAGTGAATGATTATCTTGAATAAACTCATGTGTAATGCCTAATTCATGAAAGACTTGGCGATTGTAGCTCTCCATGAAAAAACCACGATGATCTCCAAAAACATTAGGTTCTAGCAAAAAAACGCCTTCTAATTTACTTTTTATTGCTTTCATAAAGTAAGACCTGCTTTCTTTTCAGAAGTATCTTTCACTGTTTTCGCAACATGAAGTAGGTACTGACCATAAGCGTTTTTTTGTAATGATTGTGCCAATTCAATCAGCTGTCCTTTAGAAATGTACCCCATCCGATATGAGATTTCTTCAAGACAAGCGATTTTTAGTTTCTGACGTCTTTCAATCGTTTCGATAAACGTCGATGCTTCAAGCAACGATTCATGTGTTCCTGTATCGAGCCATGCAAATCCACGACCGAGTAACTCGACACGCAAGGAATTGTCTTCAAGGTAGCATTTGTTTAGATCTGTAATTTCAAGTTCGCCTCTTCGAGAAGGTTTTAACGATTTAGCAAAATCAACGACTCGATTATCATAAAAATAAAGTCCAGTAATAGCGTAATTACTTTTAGCGATTTCAGGTTTTTCTTCGATTGAAATCACATTTTGATGATCATCAAATTCAACAACGCCAAAACGTTCTGGATCGTGAACCTGATAACCGAAAACAGTTGAGCCTTCTTTTAAAGAAGCTGCTCTTTGAAGTAACTCTGTAAACCCGTGACCATAATAGATGTTATCGCCGAGCACAAGAGCAACAGAATCCTCTCCGATAAACTCTTCTCCTATTAGAAATGCTTGAGCTAGACCGTCAGGGGATTCCTGAACTTTATATGACAATGAGAGTCCAAGTTCTTCTCCATTACCAAGCAGTTGTTCAAAGCGTGGTGTATCCTCTGGTGTCGAAATGATTAGTATTTCTTTAATTCCAGCTAACATTAAAGTTGACATCGGATAGTAAATCATCGGTTTATCATAAACCGGTAGTAATTGCTTAGAAATCGATTTAGTAAGGGGATACAACCTTGTTCCACTTCCACCAGCTAAGATGATACCTTTCATTAAAAAATCACTCCGTTCCATTTAGGTATTATTTATTAAACTTTTTCTTTAATATGTTTAGTTCATTTGAATTCACTATGAAAAAATCTTTTAATCGAATATTATACAGTTTTTTAAATGTACTCAACATAATCAGACCACATATTAAATATGAAAATACAGAGGATATCGCTGCGCCTATTATCCCCATAAAAGGTATTGTTATTACATTAAATACGAAATTTATGAGCACAGATAAAGCTAAAGTGTAGAAACTATAATGTTGCTTTCCTACAGCTTGATATAAAGTGCTTATTAATTTAAAGAAAATCATAGGAATAGTTCCTGATATTAAAATTAAAGACACTAAAAAACTTTCCGAGAATTCTTCACCATATATAAAACTTATAAAACCATTACCAAAAACAGAAAAAATTATTATCACGATAAAGCTAAAATATAAATTTATCTTTATACTAAATTTAAGAGCATCAATTGAGTCATTTTGGGCAGTCTTATTGAATAGTACATCTTTAAAAGCATCAGGAATAACCCATAACATCGAAGCAAGAGTAACCGCCAAGCTGTATAATCCGATTTCTCTGTTTTCAACAAAAAATTTCAATATTATTACATCCATATTATAATTTAAAATTGTTAGTAGAGATGTAAGCATAGGAAAAAAACTGAATTTTAATACCTCACGGGTCATTAACTTAGAATTTAATTTTAAAGTGATTTTTGGTTTATTAAATAACATATACATAAATATTTTGAATAAGTGGAAGAAAATTAAGGTTCCAACAATGTAATATAAATTTTCATTAGTTAGAAAGTACATCGTGATTAATAATAGTGTTTGTATTATTCCCGATACAGTAACGATTTTATTTCTTTTATTAATGTTTTTTACGATACTGATAAAATCAAGTTGATTACTAAGCTGAGCAATTATACTTAACGTTAGTAATATCATCACTTCAGGACTAGATCCATATAAATATATAAAATACAATGTTGCTATATAACTAAATGTTTGAAAAAGAACAATGTTGTTTATTTTCTCTAGAATATTATCTTTGTATTTCCTTAAAAAATATGGATAAGAGGAGGTAATATTAAATCCTAATACCACTGCTAAAATATTAGAAATATTTAGCAGTAAAGCATACTCTCCTCTTAAATCCGGTCCTAAATATCTATTTATCACTATAGAATTAACGAACGATAAAAATATCAAAAAAACTTTAGAAAGAATAGAATTTAAATATATATTATTTAATTTCATGTTTAATCCCTGCTTCACCTAAACTCAAAAATTTATTTTTTTTTCTTACAGTTAATTTCTCTATAACAAAACATAGTATTAATAATAAAGTAAATATAAACAAAACAGTTCTAAATAATACAAATGGAGTATATAGATACCATCTTAATGTCATGGATATTAAACATATAGTATAAAGCTTCAAATAGTTATTATTACTTACAAAAAACATCCTTAATAAGTAACCTAAAAATATAGCAGCAACTAGTACTCCTAAAATGCCAAACCAAAAATAAAACCAAGAAAAAAAGAATCCTCCGCCTTTATTTATCGCATAATTATAAGAAATAGCACCGACATCTGCATTATTAAATCCTCCACCAAAAACAATTCCAGCTAAGAAATTAAGGAAATATTTACTTGAATTTTCAATTAAATTCCCAGAAAATATTATACTTATACCTGTGTAATAAGATTGAGAGACGGTATCAGACAATAATGAAGATAATCCGTACTTAGTCATGAATACATTAAAAAAATCATTTATAGAAAACGATAATCTATAAGCGGATACAATATTAGAAACCGTTATTCCTGAGAAGGCTAACAAAAATAAATACTTTAAATTAATTTTATAGTTGTTTACTAAAATTAATGCAATCAGCATTGGGAATGCTGAAGATCTATCGCCTCTTATTAAAGATTGAATAACATAAAGAGCAACGAAAAAATATAATAGATACTGATGTACTTTAGAGTTTCCACTGTAAAACCAAACTACAATGAACACTAGGATACTATATTCATAAATTGTGCGAGTATTACTTTCGTAAGTATTCCCCATAGATCCACCATAACCAAAAAACCAAAAAGTAAATAGTACAATTAGTCCACCAAAAAAAATGTATTTATTATCTTTTTTCTCAATTTTCCTTTCAACTTCAATTTTTTTTATAAATTTTGAATTTAAAAATAAATTTATTACCGATATGACTAACAATAAACTTTTCGCAGCTAAAACATTAAATTCAGAGTTTCTTAACGACGTTTGCCAAAATAAAGTTTCATATCCTAGTGTATCTTTCACTTGTAATAAATCACCAAACGCAACCGAAACATTTACATAAGTAATTAAGCCAAAAAAAATTAAGAGTTGCGAATTTTTTCTGGCTTTATACAAAAGATAAAAAGTTCCAATTAACAACATTACACCAATGGGCTTTAATGAAGACAATGAATTATCCAAAAGTACAATTGTTGAAAACATTAAGCACGATACAAATATATCAACGTATAATCCTGGTAGTTCATTTTTTTTTATCTTATTTGATATAAATATCATAGTAACTCCTTTTATTTTTTTATATCTTTTCGACTATTTCAAAACGATATTCCTTGATAAGATCAGAAGAGAGTTCTTCGTTTGATGATCCACCTGCTTCGTTTACATATTTTCCTTTAATACTTATTTTCTTTTTGGCTTTTTTTATAAACCATTCATATTCAATGTCTAAATGTCCAATATCTATAGCTTGATAACCTAAAACTGCCAAATCATATGCTAATATACTGGCTGTAGGGCCTAAAGAGATTAAAAATAGCGTATCTTTACTACTATGTCTTTTTGTAGTCTCAAGAATAGAGTGATATTTACTGAATGCATTTTCACTAGGAGCTATTATTCTCTTTACACTTTTCGCATTATCTAACAAGTCATTACCTATGCCAAAACGTGTTTGTTCACCTTCGACTATGACAATATTCTTGTCTTCCCATACACTTTTCCACGAAGCAAACAATTTTTTACTGTCTGTGTTTTTTAACCCCAAGTAAATTCTTGTAATCAATGCATCTGCATATTTGCGTTCTTTATCAATTATTTTCTCCCACTTTTTATGTGAGCTTGCCAAATGGGCGTTACGGGATATTCTTCTTTTTAAAGAATAATGTTTTAAATCACTCTCAAAGAAATGGGGAATTGCAATAAAGATGCCCTCATTTTTGGACTCAATAACTTCCTTGAGTCTTTCACTTAGTAACTTTGAATTTTTTTGATTAAATGATCCTTTAGATTCTCCGAATATCCAAGAAATTTCTCCATCACCAAATCTAGAAAGAGATTTCTTATTATACTTAAGTTCATTAAAGACATAATTATTTTCATAAAAGAAAGGTTTAACTATCGATTTTTTTATTAATAAGTATTTCAATGAAAGCATCCATAATAGAGGTACGCTGATAATATAATGATAAAAAAGTATAATTAATTTACCTATTTTATATTTCGTTAAATAAATTTTGATTTTACTTAATATTTTCACCATATTTTTTAGCACCTCCTTGGTCTTCAAAAACTACACTTTTTTCTTTCAATAACACTTCTTTGTATTGTTCGTATATTTTATTCCTAGAATCATTTAATTTTTCCAACTGAAATTCTTTGGATTTCTCATAATTCAATTTAGCATTATTTATTAACATATCTTTTGAGTTATGATACTTGATTAGTATTTCTTCTATTTCATCTACAGATTCATTTGAGAAAATGTTCTCTCGTTGTAAAAGTTCAGGTATTCCTGCTGTAGTAGAACCCATAGCTGGACAAGCCATACTTAATGCCTCTACCAGTGCTCTAGGTAGTCCTTCTTGTTTACTCGGTTGTATGTACATATCAATGCTTTCAAGCCAATCCATTACATCTTCTTGTAACATTAATCCTTTGAACTGAATATTATTCTCCACATTAAAATTAGATGCTACTTTTTTTAGATATTTTTCTTCTCCGCCCCCTACTAATTCGTATCTAAAGTTATATCCTTTATTATTCAAATTAGAAATCGCTTGAATAACATATTGTTGTCCTTTATATTTCACGTTAATTGCTGCAGTAGTTCCAATTACAAAAGTTTCTTCTTTTTTCTGCTTTATTTTTTCAATTCTTTTTTCTAATACATTTTTTTTCACATTTTTCAAATACACATTTGAAGCAGTTGCTTGAATACCTCTGCTTGGATATCTACTCTGTAACCATCTTTTAGTCACATATATTGAAAAATCAGCGTTTTTAATATGTCTTTTTTCATTAAAATACATATAAGGCGCAACTAATTTTCCTATCCAACTATGGTTCCAATAAGCATCCCAGGCACATCCTCCTACTTCGACTAAGTACTTCTTTTTATATTTCTTAGCTATATCAAGAGTCATGTCGCTAATAATACTTGGCATCCTAGCAAAGATTAAATCTGACTCCTTGACACAAGTTTCAATAATTTTTTTGTACTTATTTCTTTCAAATAAAAAACCTTTGGGAGAATTTAAATTGCCTATTTCTACGAAAGTCATATTTTCCAATTCAACTTTTTTCATTTTTGCTTCTTCGTATGTTATGTCTAAGTGTAATGTTCTTATAACAACTACTAATTCATCTACAACATGAAAATAGCGCTTGAACATCTCTGAAGTGATTGTAGTGTTGCAATATACTCCATTCACATCTTTATACATCGGACCGTCAAAACAGAATAATCCCTTCACTTTGCTACCTCGCTATTTTGTTTTTCTTCATTTGAAAATTTGATCCATCTTTCTTCAGAAAAACTATATTTTTTAATTACTCGAGCTGGAATTCCTACAGCAATACAGTTATCAGGTATATTACTGTTCACAACAGCATTTGCACCAATTACACATCCATTTCCAATTGTTGTCCCAGGTAATATTGAAACATTCTCACCAATCCAAACGTTATCTCCGATATGTACAGGCTGTGTGAATAAAGGTCTTTGATCCGGTGATTCGTTGGGGCTAGAATTAAATGATGATCCATTATACTGTCCATGGCTAATATCACTAATATAAATTTTAGAAGCCATTAAACAATTATCACCTATAATTAATTTTTCACCAGCAGCTAAATGAACATGATCACCCATCTTACAATTTGAACCTATGAATATTTTTTGAATATTAGATCCCTTTATATTAAAAGCTTCAAATCTACATCCATAACCAGTTGTTAATCCTTTTTGGAAAATTATTTTTTTCTTTCCTCTTATGTATACAGGCAGTCTAATTAATCTAGCATTTGAATAAAATAATTTTGTATATATTAGTGATATTCCATTTTTTATAGTCTCTATTAACCCATATTGGTTTTCCAATTATTTATTCTCTCCTTCGTAATTCTATTGAATATCTTTTAAAATCCAATTTAATTTTTTTGAGAAAGCTTCATATGAAAAATAATTTTCATAAACTCTCCTAGATTTTTTTTTCATTTCGATTAAATCATCTAAACTTAAATTACAAATATCATTAATTATATTTTCCATATTATTTTCCGTAATATTAAATCCAACAGCTTCTTCTAATACAATTTTTTGTGAATCTCCCTTTATATTATTTAATAAGGGTAATCCAAATTGAAAATATTCTATCGACTTCATAGTTAAGCCTACTGTTACGCTATCTTTCATCATATTTATTCCAAAATCACATTCTTGAAGAATTCTTTTTTTTGATTCAAAATCATATACTATTCCATAATCCACATATTCTATTCCTATTTCACTTAATTTATTTAATAATTGCTCCTTAGTTTCTCCCGTACCTATCAAATTAAATCTTACTTTTCTTTTGGTATTTAAACTTTTTAACGTAAATATAATTTTTTCGATATCAATTATGTTATTTAATGAACCTAAATACGCAACATTTATTTGATCGTAATCAAGAGTGGTTTTTTCTGAGTTTAATTGTCTTAATATTTCTTTCTTTTCTATATCAGTTTCTGTCTTCATTAAATGTAACGTATTCACATTATCTTCTTTTTTGAATTTTAATATTGATTGGTAATAATCACATTCGGTGACTATGTAATCCGCACTTTCCAAACTAAAATCACGTATAAGCCCCCACGGTCTTATAAGTTTATCAATTAAATATTTATTGTTTTTAACAGGGAAAGACTCTGGCCATAAATCGTATATATCAAATATTATTTTATTTTTTTTATCATTTTTTTTATATTTCATTACATAATAACTCAAAAAATTTGGTGGAATCATACAATATACAAGTTCTGGTGATTTTTCTTTTAGTTCTGCGTACACTTTTCTCGAAAAAATAAAATGTGAAAGAATTCTTTTGAAAGAAAAATTTTTAATATACTTAGGAACATTAAGAATTATATGATTTTCTTTTTTTATATAGCTTGTTAACTTTTTTTTCTTTATATGATCAAAATCAGAATAGATATAAAAAACTTCATAACCTTTTTTAATCAATTGTTCTTCTACAAACTTAAGACGATTATCATAGTAGTTAAAACAACTTACTAAAACTGCTTTTTTCATTCAAATTACCTCATATTTTTGATTGTTTTCTCTATCGATTGTTCAAAACTCTTGATACAGTATTGTTCATGATATCTTGATAATTCAAAATCATATGTTAGATTTCCAAATATCTTCTGAGAAAGATTAAAATATTTATTTAGAAAGGATATAATTTGTGAAAAACCTTTTATAAAGATTATACGTTTACCAGTATATTTAGAAATTTTCCCCACTAAAAATGTTGTGGTAACATACTCATTATTTTGCGGGTGAAATATTCCTTCTTCTTGATTATCAATAATCTTTTTTGTAAACAAAATTAAATTATCAATATAAATCATACTTCTATAATTTATGAAATGCGGAAAAAAAGGAGTTATTTTTGATAATTTTAATAAATTATCAAAGTTACCAACACAGTTTTCACCATAAATCATGGGCGGCCTAATTATTACTATTTTAAATTTATTATTTTGCAATTTTAATAGCTCTTTTTCAGCTTTTAATTTTGATTTTCCGTAATAAGATTTAGGTTTTAAAGGTGTATTTTTATCGATATTACCTTTGGATACTCCAAATACATTCATTGTGCTAAAAAAGATAAATTGTTCTACTCCATCTTTTTTAGATTTTTCAGCAAGCTCTTTTGTCAAGTCGCAATTTATATTGATATATTCTTCATAAGATCTATCTTTTTCATTTTGATGAACAATTGCGGCTAAATGTATTATTACATCATACTTCGAAAAAACTTTAGCTTTCCATTTGTTGTCTCTTAATGAAACAAAATCTACAGAATATTTTTCTGGAGTAAGTTTCAAAAATTCAAAAAGACTTTTGCCAACATAACTGTTTTCTCCTGTAATCAATACTCTTTTCATTGACTACTACTCCTTCGCACTAGCTGCTTCTTTTACTGCAATTTTCCCGGTACCACCTTCAACTACTCCATCGCTTTTTAGAACACTAAAAATTGTTGCGACGAAACAACGTGTATCCATCAGGATTCCCATTCGTTGAATATACTCTCCATCAAGCTTGGCTTTGATTTCAATCGGTAGTTCATCACGACCATTGATTTGTGCCCAACCTGTCAAACCGGGTAATGTATCATTGGCTTGATACTTATCACGTTCATCGATTAAATCGTATTGATTCCATAAAGCCGGACGTGGTCCGACAAATGCCATCTCACCTTTCAAAATGTTAAAGAGCTGTGGTAATTCATCGAGACTTGTTTTACGCAAAAACTTACCAACACGTGTAATGTATACATCTGGATCTGCCAACAAATGAGTTGGAGTATCATTTGGTGTTTCAATATACATCGTTCGGAATTTTAAAATATTAAAATGATTTTTATTCAGACCAACTCGTTTTTGCTTAAAAAAAACTGGACCTCGTGATTCGATCTTAATTGCAGCCATGATCAGGATAAAAACAGGAATTAAAACGAAACAAGCAATAAGGGCAATCGAAAACCCCAGGGGACGTTTGATTTTTAAGTAATTCAAATTTCATTCCTCCTTTTTATATACGGTTTATCAAACTAAATTTTCTTCGCGTACAACCACATCATTTGCAATATCGAG
>Ga0308165_1006443_pt1 | contig 10348 bp, 9 predicted proteins | sample PhyWR2_FD_201032 | JGI IMG/M metagenome (GOLD analysis project Ga0308165, IMG submission 201032) | Phyllosphere microbial communities from UC Gill Tract Community Farm, Albany, California, United States - DLSLW.R2 | ecosystem: Host-associated > Plants > Phyllosphere > Unclassified | place: USA... | reverse complement strand
ACCACAAAACTGCGATGGCTTTCGTTGCCATTGATTGTTGCAGGTTTGGTAGTGTTCATGCGCACGCCGATGCCTGATATTCTGATTAGCGAAGACGCCAAATTTGTCGCTGTTCGCTTGCCTGATGGGAGTTTTGCGGTCAATCGCAACAGGCCTCCACAATTCACTGCGCAGAACTGGCAGACTGCCTATCTGATCAATGAATTTGTTCCGCCGCAGATAATAAGCAAACGGATTGCGATTTCGCGCAATGATAGTTTTATCTGTGAAGAGGGGCTTTGTACCATCTCACTGCGTGGCGGGCGGACTTTGGCCTATACCGCAGAAGAAGATATGCAGGAAACTGCCTGTAATATCGGCGATGTCGTTGTTCTTGCAATCGCAGGTAAAAATTTAAGCTGTGAGCGTCAATCTTCACTGGTAATCGACCGACAGGAACTGGCATTGAAAGGTACGCTTGAAATAAGGCTAGGGCAGAGGATTGAGCGTGATCACAAGCGCTTGTCTAATCCGGAACTCAGCAAAGATGATAAGGTCTATCGCTTTGCCTCAACAGAGCACCGCAATGATATGGGTTACGCCGATAAACTAAGCTTCTCGGTCGATGCGCCAACGCGCCCTTGGCATCTTCATCGCCTTTATTCACGCGCGGCCCGCGGCCTGCCTGAGCGTGAATATCAGAAGAGAGCCGAAACTCGGAATTCCTCCGGCTCTAATTATCCACAAAAGTTTTAGTAGCGTCGGATCAAGCCGATCAGCTTACCCTGTACCTGAACGCGATCGGGTCCGAAAATACGCGTTTCATAAGCCGGATTGGCTGCTTCCAGTGCAATTGATGCACCCTTGCGGCGGAAACGTTTTAGCGTTGCTTCCTCATCATCGACGAGAGCGACCACGATTTCGCCGGGGCTGGCCGTATCACCACGTTTGATGATGACCGTGTCGCCATCAAAAATACCTGCTTCGATCATCGAGTCGCCTTTGACCTCAAGCGCGTAATGCTCACCCGCGCCAAGCATTTCGGGTGGAAGGCTGATCGAATGTGTCTGATTCTGAATGGCGGAAATTGGTACACCAGCTGCGATGCGGCCCATCATGGGGACGGACACCATAGCAGACATATCATTATTGGCTGAAACCGGAGCCGGCCGTAGTTGAGAAGGAGGGGGTGCTTTACCCAAGCTGCCTTCAATGACGCTCGGTGCAAATTTCTTTTGCCCGTTCAGCCCGGGGGCGATTGAATCGGGCAGGCGCAAGACTTCCAATGCACGGGCACGGTTTGGAAGTCTGCGAATAAAGCCGCGTTCTTCAAGTGCTGTGATCAGCCGGTGGATCCCCGATTTGGATGCCAGATCGAGCGCCTCTTTCATCTCGTCGAAAGATGGAGGGATGCCTGTTTCTTTCATACGTTCATGAATGAACAGCAAAAGCTCGTGCTGTTTACGGGTCAACATGCGCATACCCTCCAGACCAGAATCAAATAAAAACATAACCAGAACAAACACTATATGTTCCAGTCTTGTTCTGCAATGGTTTTAAAATGATTAATATGGTTCGTTCAATTTGATGTTTGTTAAAGCATCAATATTGTGCAGGCGTCACCTTCTAAGGCTGCGGGGGCATTTTCTGCTCTGATCAGAAGCGCGTCGGACCCCACCAAAGCCGACAGCATCGAGGAATCCTGAAGTGGAAATGGCGTTGCAGTAAGTGTGCCGTCAGCCGCATGTTCGACGGTTGCGCGAATATAATCGCGGCGATGGTCGTTTGCTTTCATTGCCGCACCAAGACGTGCGGGGCGGATGTCGGCGTTTAAATCATTGCCGGATAGTTTTGCCACAAGCGGACGCAGGAACAAGAGGCTGCAAACGAGACTTGAAACCGGATTGCCGGGAAGGCCGATGACGTGAATGGTTTTGCCTGAGACGGTCTTGCGGCCATACATAAGCGGTTTGCCGGGGCGCATGGCGATTTTCCAGAAATCAAGGTCGACGCCGCAATTTTTCAAGGCACCATGCACATAATCACGATCGCCAACCGATGCGCCGCCGATGGTCACCAGAATGTCGATGCCATCATTGAGAACCTGACTAATTGCCGATTCGATTTTTTTCGGATCATCAATGATGATGCCCATATCTTCCGGCTTACCGCCAGCGCGGCGGACGATTTCCGCGATGCCAATGCTGTTGGAAGCGACGATCTGGTCAGGGCCGGGGATTATGCCGGGAGGAACAAGTTCATCGCCTGTGGCAAGAATTGCAATTCTCGGTTGTTTGAAGACGTTAATTACTGCGTTGCCGCTTGCAGCGGCGAGTGAAAGGGCCGGTGGGTCGAGTTCCCGCCCGACAGGCAAAACCGTGTCGCCCGGTGCGAAGTCAAGACCTGCGCGGCGAATATGACGGGTTACATCTAGGCCCTGTCGGATCGTCAGTTTGCCCGCGGATCGCTCTGTATCTTCCTGAATGACGATACAATCAGCACCCTCTGGCAGTGGTGCACCTGTGAAGATGCGCACGGCTTGGCCGTTGGCAAGCTTGCCATCAAAGCGCTCACCCGCAGCAGATTCGCCAATGATTGTCAGTTCAATCGGATAGTCGATATTTTCGGGCGCAATTAGTGCATAACCATCCATGGCAGAACAGTCGAATGGCGGTTGCATAAGGCTTGCTTTTACGGCTTCGGCGACAACGCGCCCACCGGCAGAGCTAAGTGAGACCTGTTCAAAACCGTCTGGTTGGGCGGAGCGCAATATGCGGTTTAGTGCTTCATCGACCGGGAGAAGGGACATTGTGCTTCCTCTGGTAGGGAAATTTCAATTTACTCGCTTCTAGTCTCTTAGATGCGTTTATGAATTGATCTGCCGCAACTCCGGAAAAGAATCAGGCTTTCCAGTCACCTGATTTGCCGCCGCTTTTTGCCGAAACGCGTATATCGGTGATTTCCATATGCCGGTCTACGGCCTTGGCCATATCATAGATGGTTAGGCAGGTGACGGAAACGGCAGTCAATGCCTCCATTTCAACGCCGGTTCGGCCTTTGAGTTTTGCGGTAGCAGATACGCGCAGTCCGGGAAGATTGTAGTCTGGTTCAATGTTGACGGATACTTTGGTCAGCATTAGTGGGTGACAAAGCGGAATAAGATCCGAGGTTTTCTTGGCAGCCATAATACCTGCAAGACGAGCTGCGCCAACGACATCGCCTTTGGCAGCATTACCCTCAAGAATAAGAGCCAGCGTTTCAGGTTTCATTCTGACCGCGCCTTCGGCGGTCGCCTGACGCTCTGTTTCGCCCTTATCGCCGACATCGACCATGTGGGCCGCACCTGTTTGGTCGATATGGGTGAGCTTGGCAGTCATGGATCACACCTTGCCGGTCAGAAGTTCGCGGGTAGCGCTTGCCACGTCATCCTTGCGCATCAGGCTTTCACCAATCAGGAAAGTGCCGATTGAGGATTTCTCTAGACGCAGGCAATCGTCATGGGTAAAAATACCGCTTTCTCCAACCAGCAGACGATCGGATGAGACCATTTTTGCGAGGCGCTCGGAAACGGCTAGATCGACTTCAAATGTACGCAGATTGCGATTGTTGACGCCGACAAGACGCGAGGAGAGTGTTAGCGCCCGTTCCATTTCTTCTTCGTCATGGACTTCGATCAGCACATCCATACCAAGTTCAAACGCTGTTTCTTCCAGCGCCTTTGCAAGGTCGTCATCGACGCTCGCAAGAATGATAAGAATGCAATCCGCTCCCCAGCTCCTTGCTTCATAGACCTGATAGGTATCGAACAGAAAATCCTTGCGCAGTGCAGGCAGCGTGCAGGCATTGCGCGCTGCGATCAGGAACTCCGGCGCGCCCTGAAAAGATGGTGTGTCTGTGAGTACGGAAAGGCAGGCAGCGCCACCGTCTTCGTAGGCCTTGGCCAATGCCGGTGGATCGAAATCTGGGCGGATCAGGCCCTTGGATGGGCTGGCTTTCTTGATTTCTGCAATGAGCGCGAACTTGTTTGCTGCGCGCTTTGCTTCGAGCGCTTTCAGAAAGCCGCGCGTAGCTGGCTGGTCTTTGGCCTGTGCTTTCACTTCATTGAGGGGCAGATGCGCTTTTGCGGCAGCGATTTCATCGCGCTTGTAAGCTTCAATTTTCCGCAGAATGTCGGTGGACATGGTTTGATCCTCTCTGTCAGAGCGGCTTGTCATTGGATACGGCGATGACCTTTTGCAGAACTGCAAGCGCGGAACCACTGTCGATTGATTGTGCTGCAAGCGTAATACCGTCTTGCAAGTCTTTCGCCTTACCGGCAATCATCAGCGCGGCAGCCGAATTCAAAAGAACAATGTCGCGATAGGCGTTTTGTTCGCCACTGAGAACGCCGAGAAGTGCCTTGGCATTGACTTCGGCCTCACCGCCCTTGAGTTCCGACATATCGACGCGACGCAGACCGACATCTTCTGGTACAATCTCAAAAGTGCGGATGGTGCCATTTTCAAGGGCTGCAATCTTCGTGGTGCCTGCTGTGGTCATCTCATCGAGACCGTCGCCATAGACAACCCATGCGGTTTCAGAGCCGAGTTCCTTGAGAACCTCTGCAAGAGGCTCAACCCATTCAGCTGAGAATACGCCAACAAGCTGACGCTTGACGCCTGCCGGGTTTGAAAGTGGGCCGAGCAGATTGAAAATTGTGCGGGTGCCAAGTTCCACCCGTGACGGGCCGACATGGCGCATCGCCGAATGGTGGGTCGGCGCGAACATGAAACCAAGACCAGCCTCGCTGATGCTGCGGCCAATCGTGTCTGCGCCCACCTCGATGTTCACGCCAAGCGCTGCGAGTGCGTCGGCAGCACCTGACTTGGAAGAGAGTGCACGATTGCCATGCTTGGCAACGGGAACGCCTGCGCCAGCCACGACAAAGGCAGAGCAACTCGACACATTGTAGGAGCCAGACTGATCGCCGCCGGTGCCAACAATATCAATCGCGTCTTGTGGTGCTGTAACCGGCAGCATGCGCGAACGCATGGAGGCGACCGCGCCAGAAATCTCCGGTACGGTTTCACCACGAACACGCAGCGCCATCAGAAAGCCGCCGATCTGCGACGGCGTCGCCTGACCGGTCATCATGATGTCAAAGGCTGCTTTTGAATCCTCAAACGACAACGGAGTGCCAGAGGCAGCCTTTGCGATATAGGGTTTTAAGTCAGCCATTGTTTTACCTGTGATTTATCTGTCGCCGATCAGAAGGCCAATGCATTTTTGATCGCATTCTGGTTTACCTTGACCGGATACTGCTTTTGCAATTCGCCAACCAACTGCTCAAGAACGTCGTCGGTGAGGGTGGTGGACAGGTACTTCTGCTGATCATCAGGAATGGCTTCCGGACCGGATGCAGTCGGTTCTGTGACTTCCACAACCTTGAACAGAATCTGCGCATCATTGGATGCGGCAGCAGCCGTTCCCGTGTGGTTGTTTGGACCACGGAATACCTGAGCGGTTGCAGCAGAACCAAATTCTGCGTCATTGGTATTACGGGTAATGCCGCGCTTGGTCTGCTTTTCCACGCCAATTTCGGCAGCGATTGCATCAAGGGTTTCACCACCATCAAGGCGCTTTTTAAGCTCTTCCATGCGCTGGTTAAGACGCTTCACAGCCTCTTCACCCTTCCATGCGGCAACAACTTCGTCCTTGACTTCATCAAGTGTGCGGTCGCGGGCAGGGGTGGTGCCATCAACCTGATACCACACATAGCCATTATTGCCCAAAGTCAGAGCATCATTGTCAAAGCCCTGTTCTGCCTGAAAGAGCGCTGCAACCAGTGCCTGTTCATTTGGAAGGTCAACATGCTTTCCAGCAGGATCGTTGCCTTCTGCATCAACCGCATCGATTGTAACAGCCTTGAGACTAAGGGTCTTGGCAACATCTGCCATGCTTCCACCTTCTGAACGCTGCTGTTCATAGGAATCGTGGATGCCATTGATGCTGCTGATTGCAATATTTGTTGCAACGGTGTCGCGAATTTCAGCTTCGACCTCTGCAAGTGACTTCACATGCGCTGGATTAACTTTCGTTACACGAAGAATAACCGGGCCGAATGCACCTTCAACAACGTTGCTAACGCCGTTCTCATTGAGTGCAAATGCAGCTTCCGCAATAACGGCATCCGGGAGGGCCGACTTTTCAAAGGTTCCGAGAACCAGATCTGCTTCGCTTTTGCCCTGTTCCTTGCCAATATCGACAAAGCTCGTACCGGCTGCGATTTTCTGCTGTGCTGCTTCTGCTGCGGCCTTATCGGCAAAGCTGAGCTGCTCAATGGTGCGCGTTTCGGTGGTGCTGAAGCGGTTTTTGTTTGTTTCGTAGTATTCGTTGATTTCATCCTGCGTGACAGCGGAAGCATCGGCAATATCCGAAGGCTCAAGCTTCACATAGGTGAGCTTGCGATATTCTGGTGCCTTATACTCATCCTTGTGCTCTACAAAATAGCTATTGAGCGCTTCGTCTGATGGTGCAGGAACAGCATCGGCTTTTTCAGCCGGTATGGTGATGTAATCCGCGCTTCGGCTTTCACCCTGATACAGAGCGAGCGCTTTAAGCATGGTCGCTGGCATTTTCATGCCATCGGTTGTGGCTTCGACAACCTGCTGGCGACGTGCCACCTTTGCGCGATTGTCAAGATAATCCTGCGCGCGGATATTGGACTGGCGCAGAACGGCGTCAAACTGTGCGCGGCTGAAATTGCCACTGGCATCCTGAAACGACGGATCCTCACCTGTAAGACGCGCAATACCATCTTTCGAAAGGCCAAGCTGCATATTGCGGGCCTGTTCATCAAGAACGACACCTGCGGCAAGCTGCGCAAGAACCTGCTGATCAACACCGAGTTGCTGGGCCTGTTCGCGGGTCAAACGTTGACGAAACTGTTGCGACAAACGCATGAGCTGCTGCTCATAAGCAAAACGGTAGTCAGATGAGCTGACTTTTGAACCGCCTGCACTGATTGCATCATCAACTTCGACTTCGCCCTGGAACGCATCGGCGATGCCCCAGACTGCAAAGCTCAGAACAAGCAAGCCGAGAAGAAGCTTAGCAACCCAAGATCTAGCGGCATCACGCATACTGTCCAGCATTGGAAACCCTTTAAAGAACAAAACAAAGCCCGGCCATCAATAAAGATATGCCGTGTCAGGGGATAACCTTAAGCTGGCCCCCGATGCAAGTTCTCATTGATGATCTACCACCAAGAACATTGCATTGCGCGACGAATACGCTTAGTCAGTGGCAAAAATTAGTGCTTATTAGGCGGCTTGCAGTCGTTCTAGGCGAGGAGAACAACATGACTCCGGGAATCCGTCCGCTGGTTGCTGGCAATTGGAAAATGAATGGTACGGGAGAATCCCTCACCGAATTGCGAGCTATTGCTGCGGGCCTGAGTTCTGATCTCGGACGCAAGCTCGATGCTATCATCTGTGTTCCTTCCACATTGCTGTCACGCGCTGCCGAGACACTTGAAGGCGAAACGGTTGCGCTGGGCGGTCAGGATTGCCATCCGAAAGTTTCGGGCGCGCATACAGGCGATGTCTCCGCGCAAATGCTTAAAGAAGCGGGCGCAAGCCATGTCATTCTTGGTCATTCCGAGCGCCGCACGGATCACCGCGAATCCAATGATTTGGTTCGCAGCAAAACTGAAGCCGCGTGGACCGCAGGTCTTGTTGCTATTGTCTGCGTTGGTGAAACGGCTGATGAGCGTAAAGCAGATCGCACACTTGATGTAATTGGTGATCAGCTTGCAGCATCGCTTCCCGATGGCGTGAATGCTGAAAATACGATCATAGCCTATGAGCCCGTATGGGCTATTGGTAGCGGTCTGACGCCGACGGTTCAGGATGTTCGTGCCGCGCACGCTTTCATGCGTGAAACGCTGACCGAGCGTTTTGGTACACATGGTGCGCATCTTCGACTTCTTTATGGTGGCTCGGTGAAACCGTCCAATGCCATTGAGTTGTTGAGTGTGCCGGATGTGGATGGTGCATTGGTTGGCGGTGCCAGCTTGAAAGCAACCGACTTCCTCGCCATATGCGAAACTTATCGTAATCTGTGAGATAGTTTGCGTCCCTTAATCTATCTGGGACGCAGGGCTTGGATTATCACGCAATAGCGTGTAAAGAGCCGCTCTATCTATTTGTATCATCGCTGTTTGGGGCTAAAATCTTATGGTTTCTCCCCTTCCGCATTTAGTCCAGAGATATAAAGACCGTAACCTATGCAGACCATAGTCATTGTCATTCATTTGTTGATCGTTCTGGCGCTTGTTGGCGTTGTGCTCATCCAGCGTTCCGAAGGCGGTGGCCTTGGTATCGGCGGTGGTTCGGGCTTTATGACGGCGCGCGGCGCGGCTAACGCACTGACCCGTACAACAGCTATTCTTGCGATTGGCTTCTTCGTCACATCGCTCGCGCTTGGCATTATGGCGCGTTACGGCGAGCAGCCAACAGACATTCTTAATCGTATTCCAGCAGCTTCCGGCACACAGACTCAGCCTGCGGGTGGAACTGGTACGGGTGGCGGCATTCTTAATCAGTTGGGTGGCGAATCTTCGCAGAACAACGATACGCAAACACCTGCTCCAGAAAGCGCCCCCGCACAGCCTCAGGCTCCGCAGGTTCCTAGCTCGCAGTAAGTTTGGATTGAGCGCACAGAAGTTTAAAAGCCGGCCCTATAGGGTCGGTTTTTTATTGGCAAACGCTTACTAAAAATTTGTGGCGGTTTTTGCAAAAAAAGTGGGCTTATTGTAGAATGCGGTTTTCTAGAGTGTTGCAAGCAGGCAATAGGTTGGTTTGAATCGTTACAAACACACAATGCTGTTAATTGAGTAGTGAGAGACTTTACAGTATGGAGAGCTAAAGCCTGAACGCGATACTGCGACAGGTGTTTTCCGCACTGCTTGGGTTTTCGGGAACAGATCATGTCTTCACGTTTCATTTTAATGGCTGGTATTGCGAGCCTTTGCATTGGATTCTCAGCTCCGAGTTTTGCCGCTGGTGCGGCCGGCGCTGAAGCCGAGCTTGATGCCGCAGCAAACAGCGTTCAGCAGGTCGCAATGGCCAGTGACGCCAAGGCAAAGCCTGCCAAGACCAAAAAGAAAAGTGCTTCAAATTCGGGAAGTGCTAAGAAGGTTGTTCTGAACCGTCACAATATTGATCCGCGTTATCAGGCGCAGACGGTTGCATTCTCTGGTTATGAACCAGGAACAATCGTAATCGATCCTGCGAAATATTTCCTCTATCTTGTTGAAAGCTCGGGCTCTGCACGCCGCTATGGTATTGCCGTCGGAAAAGTCGGCCTTGAGTTTAAGGGAACTGCGAACATCAACGCCAAGCGCGAATGGCCACGCTGGATTCCGACGAAGGAAATGATCGAACGTAATCCTTCGCAGTACGGTCGTTATAAGAATGGTATGGATGGCGGTCCGGGCAACCCGCTGGGGTCGCGCGCCATGTATCTGTTTCAGGGTAACAAGGACACGTATATCCGCATTCATGGAACGACTCAGCCATGGACAATTGGTAGCCCCGCTTCAAACGGTTGTTTCCGCATGACTAACGAAGATGTCATGGATCTTTATGATCGTGTAAACATGGGCGCAAAAGTCGTCGTTCTCTGATGCGGACTTAAAATACCCGAAAGGCCGGGAATTTCCCGGCCTTTTTTCGTGCGCCCGATCTTTTTCGTGCGTATGTCACAATCCGAGTTACATGCTACGAACAGAACTAGTTTGGTGGAAGCGTCCGATATTCCCACAAGGAATGCAGTACGGGCGCGATTTTGATGGAAAAAACATTGATTCCCATTTTTTTAGTGGCGGAATCAGCAAGAAGGGTCTAACGACATAAGCCCATGGCGCGATATGTATTCATCACAGGCGGCGTGGTTTCTTCCCTTGGAAAAGGCATTGCCGCAGCAGCATTGGCTGCACTCCTTCAGGCACGTGGTTACCGCGTGCGTATCCGTAAACTCGACCCTTATCTGAATGTCGACCCCGGCACGATGTCGCCTTACCAGCACGGTGAGGTGTTCGTCACTGACGATGGTGCCGAAACAGACCTTGATCTGGGTCATTATGAACGGTTCACCGGTCGTCCTGCCAATCAGCGGGATAATATTACGACGGGTCGCATTTACCGCAACATCATCGAAAAAGAACGCCGCGGCGATTATCTCGGTGCGACGGTTCAGGTCATTCCGCACGTCACGGATGAAATTAAAAACTTCATCCTTGAAGGCAATGACGAATATGATTTCGTCTTGTGCGAAATCGGGGGCACAGTTGGCGATATCGAAGCCATGCCGTTCCTTGAAGCGATTC
>Ga0308165_1006441_pt1 | contig 10349 bp, 10 predicted proteins | sample PhyWR2_FD_201032 | JGI IMG/M metagenome (GOLD analysis project Ga0308165, IMG submission 201032) | Phyllosphere microbial communities from UC Gill Tract Community Farm, Albany, California, United States - DLSLW.R2 | ecosystem: Host-associated > Plants > Phyllosphere > Unclassified | place: USA... | reverse complement strand
TAAAGTCAAATTATTCGGCAGATAATATACAGGTTTTAGAAGGTTTAGAAGCGGTGCGTAAGCGCCCTTCAATGTATATAGGTGATACTGGTGTTAAAGGTTTACACCATTTGGTTTACGAGGTTGTAGATAACTCAATTGATGAGGCTTTGGCCGGTCATGCAGATACAATCGATGTTAGAATTTTAGAAGGCAACTCGATCAGGGTTGAAGATAACGGTCGTGGTATTCCAACCGGGATCAATACAAAAGAAAATAAGTCGGCCTTAGAAATCGTAATGACGGTTTTGCATGCAGGTGGTAAATTTGATAAAGATACCTACAAGGTTTCCGGAGGTTTGCACGGTGTGGGGGTAAGTTGCGTTAACGCATTATCTACTCACCTGAAGGCTGAGGTTCACCGAGAAGGTAAAATCTGGATGCAGGAATATAATATCGGTAAACCTTTATACGATGTAAAAGAAACTGGTGTTACCGATAAACGCGGTACCATTGTAACTTTTAGTCCGGATGCCACTATTTTTACGCAAACAACCGAATATAAGTACGATACTTTGGCGGGTCGTTTGCGCGAACTGGCTTTCCTGAACAAAGGAATTACTTTAACATTAACAGATGAGCGTGAAGTTTTAGAAGATGGTAAGTTCTTGTCAGAAGTTTTCCACTCTGATGGAGGATTAAAAGAATTTGTTGCCTTTTTAGATGGTACTAGAGCATCTTTTTTACCAGAGCCGATTTATATCGACGGGATTAAAAATGGTGTTCCGGTTGAGCTGGCTTTTCAATATAACGACAGTTATTCAGAAAACGTTCACTCTTATGTGAATAACATTAATACCCACGAAGGGGGTACACACATTGCAGGTTTCCGTAGAGGTTTAACACGTACTTTAAAAAGTTATGCAGATAAATCTGGTCTGTTGAAAAACCTTAAAATGGAAATTACCGGTGATGACTTTAGAGAAGGTTTAACCGCGGTAGTTTCTGTAAAAGTTCAGGAGCCTCAATTTGAAGGGCAAACCAAAACCAAACTCGGTAACAGTGAGGTAATGGGGGCTGTAGATGTTGCTGTTGGCGAAGCTTTAGGTGCTTATTTAGAAGAAAACCCAAAAGAGGCTAAAATGATCGTTAACAAGGTGATCTTAGCTGCTACGGCCCGTGCTGCAGCACGCAAGGCCCGTGAGATGGTGCAACGTAAGAGTGTAATGGGTGGATCTGGTTTACCAGGTAAACTTGCCGATTGCTCTGACAGTGATCCTGAAAAATGCGAGATTTACTTAGTAGAGGGTGACTCTGCGGGTGGTACCGCTAAACAAGGTCGCGATAGAAATATTCAAGCTATTTTGCCTTTAAAAGGTAAAATCCTGAATGTGGAAAAAGCGATGGAGCACAAAATTTACGAGAACGACGAGATCAAAAACATGTTTACAGCTATCGGTGTAAGCATCGGTACGCCTGAAGATGATAAAGCATTAAACTTAACGAAGTTACGCTACCACAAAATCGTAATCATGACGGATGCGGATATTGATGGTTCCCACATTACCACTCTGATTTTAACGTTTTTTTATCGTTATATGAGGGCTTTAATCGAAGCAGGTTATGTATATATCGCGTCGCCACCGCTTTATCAGGTTAAAAAAGGTAAAGATTTCGAATATTGCTGGAATGATGTACAACGCGATGCAGCTGTACAACGTATTAAAGGTAATGGTAAAGAAGATAGCGTACACATCCAACGTTACAAAGGTTTGGGTGAGATGAACGCAGAACAACTTTGGGATACTACTTTAAATCCAGCTACACGTACTTTATTACAAGCTACAATTGAAAGTGCTGCAGAATGTGATCATACTTTCTCTATGTTAATGGGCGACGAAGTTGCACCACGTAGAGAGTTTATCGAGCGTAATGCTAAATATGCGAAAATTGATGCGTAATTGAGCGGAAAGTTCAAAGGCTAAAGTTCAAAACGAATATATAACCCTCTTCAAGTTAAATCTTGGAGGGGGTTTTTTGTTTTGAACGTAGTGTAAGATGGTAACATCTTACACTACGTTATTGAGTTTTTCTCATTTGTATAATAAGGTTGTAACAAGTCAGATAGTAACATCTGAGTGCAGTGGAAAAAAAAATGATGCTTAAACTGAGCTAAAAGCTTAAAAACGAAAGCAAAAACCAAATATGTAACCTTTCAAAGTTAGCCTTCACGAGAATTTTTCGCTCTGAATTAAATTAGAGTATATAAAAATTATATACATAGCTTTCTTATGTATATAATTTTCCTATATATTTGTTTCATGGCGATCAATAACGAATTGTTTAAAGGTACTTTACAAACTATTATTTTGAATCTGTTATCTGAAAATGAAAGGATGTACGGGTATGAAATTACGCAAAAAGTGAAATTTGTAACTCAGGGCGAATTATTGCTGAAAGACGGTGCTTTATATCCTGCTTTGCATAAACTGGAGGCTGATGGATTGCTGGATACTGACACAGAAGTTGTAGGTAACCGTGTTCGTAAATATTATTCACTATCTAAAAGTGGAGAAAAAGAAGTGGTGAATAAATTACAGGAAGCAAAAGATTTTATTGCTCATTTACAAGTATTGTTAAACTTAAAACCTTCTTTCTAATGAATCTCAATCAAGAGCAATTGCATCAAATTAAACACCTTATAGCGAAGAGAGGTTTTACAGAGGTTGATATACAGATGGAAATTTTAGATCATGTTGCCTCATCAGTAGAAGATAAAATGGAAGAAAATCCATTGCTTAGTTTTGATGCTGCGGTAAGTGAAACGCATCGATCATTTGGTATAATGGGATTCAGTGACTTTGCAAATGGAATAGCAAATTCAATTCACGCAAAATACAGGCGCTTGTTTTGGAGGTTTTTTTTCTCGGCTTTCGGATATAAATATGTGTTACAACTTTGCTTTTCAATATTTGGTATTTACAAGATGCAGGACTTAATTACAGCAAATGTTTTTTATATATTTTTAGTTATTGGTTTGCTCTGTGTATTTGGGATTTCGGTGTTTTTTGTTATTAAACCTACTATTTACAAGAAGTTTGCGTCTTTCAAATCTGGAACTTCTTTCCTTCCTTTATTAGGGTGTATTTTATTTTTGACCAATTTTGCCATGAACGATATACCAGTAGAATACACCATTTTTTCTCTTAATGTACAGCAATTAATAGTGTCACTTTCTATCATTTTATTTGTGCTCTATTTTAATGCTGCTATTAGAACAGCTAAGATCAGTATAATGGAAACTAAGTCCTTAATTGAGAAATATAGACTTTTATATAATTAATTTTAAAAACAAAAGCCATTCGGTTATGAACGGCTTTTTTCACTATAAACTTTCTAAAAAGAGTTTGCTCCATCCAGAGCCAACACACTTTTGATTAACTAACCATCTCGAGCAACGAGATTTATTTTAGGCAAGGAATATTATAAAATATAATAAGATCCTACAGGAGCCAGTTCGGTTTGTGGTTTATCCTCGTAAATTTTATTATCGTCTAACATCTGGCAAAGATCACGTTCAATCGTTCTGCAGATCGTTGTGGTTGGCGTATCTGTAGGTTTATTCTCAAACGGATCCTGTAAATGAACAGCCATTTTTTCTACCAATAAAAAGAATGCAGCAATGGCAACCACTAATGGAACTTCCATGTATCCAAAGTATTCAATCAGTCCAAAAGGCAACAATACAATGAATAAATGGATAGACATATTGATGTACTTGCTATAAGTAACCGGGAACACTGTGTTTTTAATTCTTTCCGATCCACCCATGTGGTTACATAAGCCTGTTATGGTTTTATCAATTTCGATTTGTTGGTATTTATTAATCCAACCTTCCTGTAATGCCTTTTTTAAATCCATGGCATGTAATTCCAAAATGGTGGCGGTTACATTTTTGCGTTTTTTAATGAAAGCAATTTCTTCTGCCGAAATGTACTCTTCCAAGCCTTTTCGTGCATTAAATCCTCTAAGTGCTTGGCTTAAGGCATAACACCAGGCAATTTGTCTTTTAATAAACCTGGCCTTAAACTCCTCAACTTCGTCTAAAGCATAAGGGTTATCAACGAACGACAATATCTGGCGGGAGAGGGTTCTCGAATCGTTAACTATGGCGCCCCAAAGAATCCTTGCCTCCCACCATCTATCGTATGCCTGGTTAGAACGAAATGCGAGTAATAGCGAAATGATTGTGCCCAATAGTGCCGGTACTGCAACAGGAATGGAAATGCGTGTAACATGAAAATTCTCATACAATACCACAATACCTATGGAGTAACCTATAACAAACAGGACTTCTTTTTTGATCTTTCCGAATATATAAGTGAGCGGAATATTATTTCGTAACAGCATGATATAATTTTTTTTGAGTGTGATGATTAAGCGTTTGCTTTCTGCAATTTCGCTTCGTGTATTTTTGTATCGATTAAGTTTTCGCTAGCATGAACAGTTAACGTATTTAATTGGATCACTTCGCAGCCTGCGCGTTCTGTTAAAATTTTAGGGTCGATGCTGTATTTGTTGATCGGTGTAAAATTGTATTCTTTTAAGTAGGCGATGCGCTCTACATCAAAAGCTTCGATGAAATTTTTGAAGGCGGCCACTGTACTTCCATAGAAGTATTCGATGCCAATGGTATTGATTTGCGTAGGGTATTTAGCTTTAGCCTGGTTTAACAGTTGATAAAATTCGTCGCTAACATTTTCGTAGTCACGGCTGCGGCGACTCAACATTAACATATCGGTTATAGAATCTGATAATTTAAAAGCATGCACAAAAATGATATTTAACGTTTCATTTTTTTGGTGCTGAACAAGCGCATCAATAATTTTAATGCTCTCTAATTTAAAATCGGTAGGAACTAATACTGTTTTCATGGCTATATCTTGTTTAAATGAATTGAAATATTATTTATACAAGTTTAGCGCGATGTTATTATAGCGAAATAAGAGCGAGATTAGAATGAGATTAGAATTTTAGTTCAATAATTCATTAGTCAATGGTTCATTCGTCCAATAGCCTAATGCCACAGCGTTAGTTGATTAGTGAATAGTTTATATGCTCAGAAGATTAAAAGTGGTAAGTTTCGGTAGCTAGAACCTAATGAACTAATGACTAATGAACCAATCAACCTGTAGCGGGTAACAAAACCTTAATTTCCGTGCCGATCCCTTCTTGCGATTTAATGGCGATACTGCCTCTGTGCAGGCGGATAATGTTTAAGGATAGGGGTAAACCAACACCATAACCCTTAAAATCGTTGGTGTTGGATGCGCGGTAAAATGGTTCGAAAATGTGTTGAATATCGGTTTGCGGAATCCCGATACCACGATCGATTACTGCGATAGATAGCATATTGGCGTTGCTTTCGATACTGATGCTCACCAGATTTTCATTAGAATATTTACAGGCATTACTTACAATATTGCTGATGGCCAATTTAATCAGGTTCTTATTCACCTTAAGCGAGAGCAGTTCATCTTCATCAGGTAGTTTACTAAAATCGATCTCAATTTTACTGTTGGGGTGGACCTGATTAACAGATGCTTTAATTTCCCACAGTAGTTCGTCCATCCTTACCTCTTCCCAGGGTTGGTTTTTTCCGTTGAAACCCGATTGTGCCAATCCGAGTAAACTGGTTAAAATATGCTCTAATCTTTCTGCTTCGTCTTTAATTTTCGATAATGCTTTCTCTTGTTTAGCAGTATCTTCGATCGTTTTCATCGCAAGTTCAACTTCACCACTAATAATGGTTAAAGGTGTTCTCAATTCGTGAGAAGCATTGCTGATGAAGTTATTCTGAGTTTCGAAAGCTGTTTCCAACCTGTTGAGCATGTTGTTAAAAGTTTGAGCCAATTGCGACATTTCATCATTTCCATTTTTAACATCCAATCTCAAGTGTAAATTTTCGGCTTTTATCTTTTTTACACTTTTAATTATATTTCTTAATGGCATCAACATGTAATTCGAAAACTTCCAACCTACCACGAAAGATAAGACAACAGATAGGAAAAAGCCGATAATCAGAATTCTTTGCAAGTCTTTTAGCTCCCGAAAACCAAATGGGTCGTTTGCAGAAACAATAACAATGTATCCTGAATTGTTATTTTTAAAATATTTTCCGGCGTAAAAGTGATTTTCTACCCGGTAACGGGCCATATAACCTGCTTTTATGCGGTTGTAAAAGCTGGCGGGCAATTCGCGGTCTACTTTCTCAGGTGCTTTGCCTGCTTCTACAATAAATTCCTTTTCCGAAGGTAAACGCTCCAGGTACTGGTTCCGCATTTTAGCATACACCTTATTGTTGCCATCCTCGTACAATTTTATCTGTGCGGCAATGTTAACCCGCGCTTCTAAACGTTTATAAAAGTCTTCAAATGCGAAGTCGTTAGAAAAATACCATACAAAACCACTTAACAAGGAGATAATAATAGCTGATAAAATGGCAAAAAGTAAAGTGATTTTCTTGGCTATCTCCATCTATTTTTCCTTTAATATATAGCCTAAACCTACGGCTGTATGAATGAGTTTCTGATCGGAATTTTTATCTATTTTTTTGCGAAGGTAGTTTACATAAACGTCAACTACATTGGTGCCGAGATTAAAATCGATATCCCAAACGTTTTCTAAGATATCAATCCGCGATAGAATTTTTGATTTATTTTTCGCCATGTATTCTAGTAAGCGATATTCGGTAGCGGTAAGCACAATTTCCTGCTGATTGCGTTTTACGGTTTTAGCACTTAAATTGATCTGTAAATCGGCTATGGTAATAATCTGATCTTGCGAAACCACACCATGGTACCGCCTCAATAACATTCTGATGCGCGCAAAAAGCTCTGCAAATTTAAAAGGTTTGATCAGGTAATCATCTGCGCCGTTATCTAAACCATTTACCACATTTTCGGTAGTACCTAAAGCAGTAAGCATAATTATAGGAGTATTCGGCTTTTGTTCTTTAATGATTTTGCACAACTCCAGTCCATTTATTCCTGGTAGCATAATATCGAGAATAATCAGGTCGAACTGATTATCTAATGCCATCTGCTTTCCGATCGAACCATCGGGAGCAATACTCACGGTAAAACCCTCTTCGGTTAATCCCCTCGAAATCACAGATACAACACTCGGCTCATCTTCTACAAGTAATAAATTCATTTATTGGCAAGTAATCTAAAAAATAGGGAATTACAAAATCTTAATTGCAGTAAGATTATTTTTAATGGTTTTTTAACGCAAAGCCGACACAATTGTTTGGATTATTGTGGGTTGGGACATAAAAAAGCCTCTTTCGAAAGGCTAGTTATGTTTTAACCACCAAGGAAACGGAGAAAAGCACTGAGTGCACCGAGGCTTTTCTCGGACAATAAGATTCAGGCTTCCACTAGCCATCTTACATCTTCCATCACTAAAGGGGTTTCGGCTCCGCTAAGCTTTCCAGATTATAAAAGAAATATTGTCATTGCGAGGAGGAACGACGAAGCAATCTTTTATGCAGGTAACTGTTGCTATAAAGATTGCTTCCCCGGCTGAAAAAGCCTTCTCGCAATGACGATTGTACACAGGTTAACAAAGCGACTAAATTCCCTTTTCCGATTTTTCCTTCAAATACTTTAATCCATCTTCGAAATCTTTGCCGATCATTTTATCCATACTTACAAAAACGCACATCCATTTACTAATGAGGTTATTGTCGCCGCTCATGGTCCATGTTACTTTATTGCTTGTCCCTTCTGGTTGAATATCGAATTTTGTATCTGCCAAACTTTCAAAAGGCTCAATAAATTTTAATTCAATATCTATCTGTTTATTCGGTTCTACCGTTTTTATTTTCATATAACCGCTACCTGTTTCCTTACCTTTCCATTCATATATATGACCTGGTGTTTCAGCAACGCCCCCAAATGTAGTTTTCGCAGAAGGTTCCATTTTTGCCCAGGGGTTCCACTTGTAGAATTCTTTAAAGTCGGCGATGTTCTTGTAAATTATACTATCTGGTGCATTGATTACCGTAGATCTGCTAACGGTATAACTTTTTGGTAAGAAGAAGCTGCCTCCAACAACAATTATTGCCAATACGACAACAATGCCTAATAAGATTTTGAGAAATTTCATAATTTAAATTTAGTTTGGTTAACTAAATTTAAAAATAAAGCACTTTAAATCAAAGGAAATTGCATTAAACAATTTTAATCTTCGACTGCTGGGAATTGATTTTAAATTGCATTAAATCGGCAATGGATTGTGCCTTTTGTTTAATCAGCTCTGCGTTTGGGCCTGTAAACAAATCATCAACATTTTTAAAAAAGAGATTTTTCCAGGTCTCGAATGCTTCGGTTTGTAAAGGCGTTTGTTCGTTCAGTGTAAAATGGGTAAGCATGGGGTTGCCCTTGTAAATTGCCTTTCCGAAAAGAATGCTTTCCCAGAAATCGTACATTTTGGGCAGGTGGTGTGCCCAATCTACTTTAGCAACGTCGGTAAATATGGGGCCAATCTGTTCATTAAGCACCACATTTTTATAAAACGTATCCACTAAGATGATAATATCATTCCTGTTGCTGATGTCGTTTTTCATTGATTACTTATAAAGTCTTAAAACCATTTTATCATAATTGATAACGGCTTTATACTGCATTAAAATATCCCCACCAATAATGCTCATAATAGGAGGGTGGCCAAACTGTTGATAGGTTTCGCTAACCGATTGCAGGTCGAAAGCCACTGTTTCGTAGTTTTTGATCTTTAACGAACCGATTTTTAGCTCAGGAATGGTAGCCTGAATAGTTGTTGTGGTGGTAAAAAGGGTAGCTGCATTAATTTCATCTGATACCTGTAGGGTTTCGGACAGATGTTGTTCAATTAATGATTTATCAAACACGCTCCTAGATGCACCGGTATCTAAAACAGCGAAATGTTTTTCTTTAAAAACAACAACTTCCACTAAGAGGTGGAAGCCATCGTCTTGTAAGTTTATCAGTTTAAGCGGGATTGAAATTGGTTTCATTGTTGTTTTAAGCTGTTGTCATGCTACTTATTAACATATATTTTATTGGAAAGCAGGTTCAGAAGCTTTTGGGCGATTGCAGCCCCGCTCCCGCTTCTGCCCCAATTGAAGAAATTGGAACATCTCGCTTCGATCGGGTTTAGCTGGCTTAAACCGGAGCGCTTCTGTGAGTGCAATAAACCCGACCGACAGCGTTATCCCGATTCTTTCTATCAGGATTAAGCAAAGGGCGGGACCATTAGCACCTAAGCACCACAGGCATTGCTTTCCAAAAAAAATAAGAGGGTTTTAAATGCTACTAATCTAGCTTGATAATGATATTAAACCAATTTCATTTCTGTCAGTACACTGTTCATATTTCTCACGGCATCGGCACTTTTATTAAATGCAACTTGCTCTTCGTCGGTTAATTTAAAATCGATGATTTTTTCCCAGCCGTTGCGCCCGATAATTACGGGTACACCGAGGCAGATATCTTCTTGTCCGTATTCGCCTTCAAGAGAAACACAGCAGGTAAACAATTTTTTCTCATCACGTAAAATGGCTTCAACCAGTGCAGCACCTGCAGCGCCTGGCGCATACCAGGCCGAAGTTCCAATCAGTCCGGTTAAAGTAGCACCACCAACCATTGTATCGGTTGCAACTTTATCGAGTGTAGCTTTATCTAATAAATTGCTTACCGGTAAACTCTGGTAAGTGGCTAAACGGGTTAAGGGGATCATGGTGGTATCGCCATGACCACCAATTACAAAACCTTGTAAATCGTTAGGGTTGCAATTTAAAGCCTGCGATAAATAAAATTTGAAACGTGAGCTATCTAAGGTTCCGCCCATACCGATCAAACGGTTTTTAGGTAAACCCAAAGATTTTAAGGCCAGATAAGTCATGGTATCCATCGGATTACTGATCACGATGAAGATGGCCTCTGGAGAGAATTTTAAAATATTTTCGGCAACACCTTTAACAATACCTGCATTAATGCCGATCAGTTCTTCTCTGGTCATTCCCGGTTTGCGGGGCAATCCAGAAGTAATTACCACTACATCAGAGCCGGCAGTTTTGCTATAATCACCAGTAACACCGATAATTTTGGTATCGAAACCCAAAAGGGTTGCAGTTTGCATCATATCGATGGCTTTACCTTCGGCAAAACCCTCTTTAATATCTAACAGAACAAGTTCGTTCGCCAATTCTTTGCGGGCAATATTATCTGCACAAGTGGCACCAACTGCGCCTGCGCCAACAACCGTTACTTTCATATATTTTATTTTAATGGTTTGCTATCGTTAAATATTAATCGAAGGTAGAA
>Ga0308165_1006439_pt1 | contig 10353 bp, 10 predicted proteins | sample PhyWR2_FD_201032 | JGI IMG/M metagenome (GOLD analysis project Ga0308165, IMG submission 201032) | Phyllosphere microbial communities from UC Gill Tract Community Farm, Albany, California, United States - DLSLW.R2 | ecosystem: Host-associated > Plants > Phyllosphere > Unclassified | place: USA... | reverse complement strand
GCCTGCCCATCTAGTGATGGTCTTACATGCCGAGTCGTCCGCTCTAGCAAACGACACTGTAAATTATTCTCTAACTCTTTAATGGCATTACTTGCTGTAGCGCGTGGGATATTTAGCTGATCAGCTGCCTGACTAAAACTACCCAGCTCTACGATGCGGGTAAAAAGTTGCAATGTATCAAATTTATCCATAGTGCTCGCTTTTAACCCTATCTATTATTAATAAATATGGAATTATCTTATCCAATTATGAAGATTTATCCCATATTTCTATATTATTAAAATAAGCCATACTTACTCAAACAGGCAATCTAAAAATGAATATTTCAAAAAAAACGGCTCTCGTCACTGGTGCATCACGTGGTATTGGCCGTGCTATAGCAGAACGTTTAGCTCTAGATGGTTTTTATGTGATTGTTAACTATGCGGGTAATAAGGTGCATGCCCAAGCAACTGTAGAACAAATTATTGAGCAAGGTGGTCAAGCCTCAGCTATTCAAGCGGACGTTGCAAATGAACATGATGTCAGCCGTTTATTTCAAGAAGCAAAAGCCATTAACGGTCAATTAGATGTCGTGGTTCATAGCGCAGGGATTATGCCTATGACAAAAATTACACCTGAAGCTCTGCCTGATTTCGATAAAGTAATTCATACCAATTTACGTGGTGCATTTTTAATATTGGCGCATGCAGCCGAAACAGTGCCGGATGGTGGCCGAATTATTACGCTTTCAACCAGTGTAATTGCTAAATCTTTTCCAGCATATGGTCCCTACATTGCTTCAAAAGCAGGTGTAGAAGGTTTGGTACATGTGTTAGCAAATGAGTTACGCGGCCGAAATATTACCGTAAACGCCGTCGCGCCCGGTCCAACAGGTACTGACCTTTTTTACAATGGAAAAACTGAGGAGCAGATTTCGGCTATAGCAAAACTTGCCCCATTGGAAAGAATTGGAACACCTGAAGAAATTGCCAGTGTAGTTGCCATGCTAGCTGGCCCAGATGGACGTTGGGTAAATTCACAAGTCATTCGAGTAAATGGTGGATTTGCTTAATTTTTTTAAATTAAATTTAATCTAAGTTTGGAATATGTAAAGTATATTCCAAACTTATAAACCGCTATGATGTGAAACGTAACAAGTCTAAATTAAAGAAATAATTCCCAAATCAATCTCAATGCAATCCCAATTAATAAAACTCCCATCACCCGCTCAAAATAAACCCCAAACTCTAAAAAACGTTTACGTACAATAGGCTGTGCAAACAGCACACTCACTACCATAAACCAAATAGCATTAACCATACACATCCACACTCCATAAAAAACCTGAACTTTCATCGGTGTGGTGGTACTTACAATCGTTGTAAAAATTGCCAGAAAAAAGATGGTAGCTTTCGGATTTAATGCATTAGTTAAGAAACCCATCGTAAAAGCTTTAAACAAACTTGGAGCATCACTATCAGTTTGGTTATTGATCTCAAGATTTGTATTCGGCTGGCTACGTAAACACTGCCAACCCAAATAAATCAAATAAGCTGCTCCCGCTGTTCTGATCAGTGACATGAGCCATTCGCTTTGCTGGATTAAAAAACCGATCCCAACCAGTGTATAAAACACATGAACCGAAATTCCGACACCAATACCAATTGCAGTCAGACATCCAACTAAGTAGCCATAGCGCACACTTTGTCGGACCGTAATTACAAAATCTGGTCCCGGTAAAATAACAGCCAAAAAATGAATAAGAGCTAAAGTTAAAAACTCATGTCCATACAACTGCCACATCTATTCAATCTCCTCAGCTACGCTATAACTAACACTTAGTTTTCCTTTCTTAAACTGATAAGATTGAATATCTATAGGGCCAATATCCCCTAATGCTGCGACATGAGTTCCACCACATGGAAATGCAGGAAAATCTCCAAAATTAATTTCACGAAAACCATCAGCATGTTGATGCAGATTGGCGGGAACATTAGCTTGAATATATTGAGAACATTTGTTCTGAAGCATTTCAGCATCAAGTTGTTCAACCGTGTCTAGAGGAATAAACTGAACCCTAGCATCATTAGGCCAGTGCTGAGCCTTTGTGGCTTGCCAGCCGAATAAATGCATTACATGGGCAATAAGATGCCCAGCCGAATGTAATCGACTATGATAATGGCGTTTCTTTTCATCCACTTGTGCTAATGCCGCTCCTAACCCAACAGGCTGTGTGCAATAATGAATGATTTCCCCTTGTTCAATCCCAACATGAACAACATCTGCCTCTGCAATTTTTCCAGTGTCGCTAGGTTGACCACCACCTTGCGGGTGAAACGGTGTTGCCGATAAGCATATGGCAAAGCGCCCATCTTCACATGATTTACATTCTAAAACTTCAACCTCAGCGGCAAGAACACCTTTTAAATACAATGCTTGTGTCATACTTTTTCACACACCCCTTAAGATGAAAAAGATTGTATTGCGATTTCTTAGGCGCGATAATCCAATTAAAATCCAAATAACTTTTGCCTCATGAGCACAAATCAAAGTCTGGTTCTATTAAATGAAATGGCGACTTTCGTTAAGGTTGTCGAGTCAGAAAGTTTTTCTGAAACTGCAAGGCAACTTGGTACTACACCTTCTGCTGTCAGCCGTGCGATTGCCCGTTTAGAACGTGCTTTAGGCACTCGCTTACTCTATCGCACAACACGGAAACTTCGTTTGAGTGAAAGTGGGCAACAGGTCTATCAGCGCTGTTTAGATATGGTGAATGCGGCACAAGCTGTTATGGAAAGTTCAGGTCAATTTCATGTCGAACCCGAAGGTATTATTCGCATGAGTGTTCCGAAAGCTGTGGGTCATTTTATGATTCATCCGCATTTACCTGAATTTTTAGAACGCTACCCAAAAATTGATATTCAAATGCTTTTAGAAGATCGTTATGTAGATCTCATTGATGATGGAGTTGACCTAGCGCTTCGAATTACAGAGCAACCGCCGGGTGGACTGATGGGTCGAAAACTTATTGATATTGATCACTTGGTTTGTGCCACACCTGAGTATTTGGCAAAACATGGCACACCGACCCATCCCCATGATTTAAAGCAACACGAATGTATTTACTTGGGTGAACAAGTCAGTGACTCAAAATGGAAATTTCAACAAGGAAATAAATCCATAAGTGTTGCTGTGCGTGGGCGTTATGCTGCAAACCATACAGGTGTACGGTTGAGTGCAGCATTACAACATTTAGGTATTGCGAGCTTACCTTATTTTGTTGCCCGTCATGCCCTACAACAAGGGAGCTTAGTTCAGGTTTTGCCCAACTGGGATTTTAAGACCTATTACAGCGGGGGGCTTTGGTTACTCTACCCTCCTACACGGCATGTTCCGCCGAAATTAAGTTTATTAATTCAATATTTGGCGGATAAATTAGCAGTAGAGCCAACGTTATTGAAAATAAAATAAAAATATTTCTGTAGCTAATTTAGTTAAAATCATCTGCAAATTGTAAAATAACTCAATAGATTACCACCTTGCAAAATCCATAAAAAATCGGACAACAAGGCCCGATTTTTATTTAATTATTTTTAATCTATTGCTTACTTTCTAAGTACATCACCAATACTTGGATCTTTATCAAATACCGATTTAGCATATGGGCAAAGCGGAATTACTTTTACGTCTTTCTCACGAACAAAAGCCACCAAAGCATCAAGTAATTGGCGGCCTACGCCTTGTCCGCGATAATTTTCATTCACATCTGTAGCATCAATAATTAGCATGCTTTCGCCTGCCCATGTATAAGTCATTTCGCCTGCAACGGTTTCACCATCAAGTAAGCTAAAGCTGCCGTGTTTTGTATAATCTTTATCTATAAGAACAAATCTAAGTGTAAAAAAATAGCCTGTTTTTAGCAGCGAGTCTGTATGCTTTTTAAATACAATTCATGCATAAAACTCATAATTCTATTCGTAATTCTGTGCCTAATCCTTTCAAACTATTGCTGTTAAGCTCTCTGGCCAAATTGATTCATTTCTTACATGAACATTCAAAGGTTTTATAATCGGAACTTTTATGTCTTCTTTTCGTCAAATTGAGCAGAACTTACAGGAAAACAATACACCCGCATGGGGTGCCGTATTTGTAATGTCACTCTGCTGTTCAGTATTAATTGCTTCGGAGTTCATGCCCGTCAGTTTACTCACGCCAATCTCTACAGATTTAAATATGAGTGAAGGCCAAGTCGGTCAAGCTATTGCCATTTCAGGCATTTTCGCTGTTATTACCAGTCTATCAATTAGCCGTGTTTTTAAAACATGGGACCGACGCCCTATCATGCTGTTGCTTACCCTACTCATGATTGTTTCAGGCATTATCATTACATTTGCTCATTCTGCTGTCTTATTTATGTTGGGCCGTGCAATTTTAGGTGTGGTGATTGGTGGTTTTTGGGCGATGTCGACATCAATTGTTATGCGACTCGTTCCTCCACTTTCAGTACCTAAAGCACTCGGTTTGTTAAATGGCGGAAATGCCTTAGCGACAACCATTGCTGCGCCTTTAGGCAGTTTCCTAGGCTCAATCATTGGTTGGCGTGGTGCTTTTTTCTGTATTGTGCCAATTGCGGTTTTTGCGCTTATTTGGCAATTTAAAAGTATGCCGGCTCTTCCAGCAATCTTGTCAGTTGAGAAATCTAAAAACCCTTTTGGCCTGCTTAAACGTCCCATTGTCCTGTACGGTATGTTAGGTGTTTTATTGCTCTTTATGGGGCAATTCGCACTCTTTACCTATTTACGTCCATTTTTAGAAACTGTCACTCATGTCAATGCAGCCCAACTATCTACCTTATTATTAATATTAGGTGTTACAGGCTTAGTGGGTACGTTCCTTATTAGTTTGATGCTTCACCGACATGTTTATCGTTACCTCATCATCATTCCCTTCATCATGGCAGGCATTGCGGGAGCCTTTGTGCTGGGTGGTCAGCATATATGGTTCGTTGCCATATTGATGGGTTTATGGGGATTTATTGGAACGTCGGTACCTGTTGCTTGGAATACTTGGCTGGCTCAAACATTACATCAAGATGCCGAAGTTGGCGGCGGTTTAATGGTTGCCATTATTCAGTTTGCAATTACTTTGGGAGCAACGCTAGGCGGCGTGTTATATGACACACATGGCTATACCGCGACATTTTATTTGAGCGCTATTATTTTATTGTTAGGGTCTATAACTGCTTTTCTTACATGGCGTAATGCTACTCACGCAACACATCAATAACCAATCTTAATGCAGGTGAAAGTTGTCTGCGATGTGGGTAGTACAAATGGTATCCGGGAAACTGGATACTGTACTCTTCCAAAACTTGAATCAGATTACCCTCTTTTAGATCTTCTCGAATCAAATCTTCTGGAATATAAGCAAGTCCAAATCCAGCTCTAACCGCCTCGACGATATCGTAGCTTTCATTAAATATCCATTGACCCTGAATTTTGATTTTTGTTTCTTGACCATCTTTGACAAATTCCCATGCATAAACACTGCCTTGGGTTGTTAAACGAAAGCTAATACATTGATGACTCAATAAATCTTTCGGTGTTTGTGGAATTCCATATTTTTCAAAATATGCCGGAGTTGCTATGACCACCATTTTGACATCTGGGCTTATACGTACTGCAATCATGCCATCAGCTACGCGGCTTCCGAAACGAACCCCTGCATCAAACCGCTCTGCAACAATATCGACCATTCCACTATTGGCAGTTAGTTCAACTTGTACATCTGGATACTCACCTGCAATCTTTTTAAGTTTTGGAATCAATACTTCCCGTATTGCATGACTACTGGCATTAATCCGAACCGTGCCGGCAGGTTGGTCTCGAAATGAAGTTAATAGAGATAATTCATTATCAATCTGATCGAAGCTGGCACTAATGGTTTGTTTCAACCTTTCACCTGCTGCTGTTGGTGAAACACTACGGGTGGTTCGAGTCAAAAGTAACATGCCTAATCGCTCTTCTAAACCGCGAATGGTATGGCTTAGAGCAGATTGTGAAATTCCCATTTTCCCAGCAGCCTTAGTAAAACTACCCTCGCGAGCCACCATTAAAAAAGCATAAAGATCATTATAGTTTTCTTTATTTATCATCTGCTTTATCTCTTATTCAGGGTCAATCTCATTATAGAGCATAAAACCATTCATGAATATTGCTCATAAGTCCATGTTTGTTTTTTAGACTAATTATTAAAAAGAAGATTCGTTAAAATCCATATCAAGCAGTAAACATGAAGATTTAAATAAACTGAGGCGATTATTATGAGTCATTTTTATTATTGTAAAAAATTAATAAATTCCACTCATATCTTTACGTTAAAGAATAAATAGTTTCATCGCATTTATGTGCTTGTTTCTTAAAGAAGTGAGGTAATTTGATATGGCTAATCATAAGTTTTTTAAAGGCTTAGTCAGCCTATGTGTTTTGTTCTCAGTTACTTCCGCCTCTTATGCAATAAAGCCTCAAGGTAAAAATCAACAAAGGGTATCGATGATGAAAATCCGTATTGATATTGATGGAACACAGCAACCGTTATTTGCCACATTAGCCATGACACCTACTGTTCAAGATTTTATCAAACAGCTTCCACTGACATTAACACTTAAAGATTATGACTCTACTGAAAAAATAGCCGATCTACCCGCCAAGCTAACTACGCAGAATGCGCCTCATGGTTATGCGGGCAAGGCTGGTGATCTTACCTATTATGCTCCGTGGGGCAATCTGGCTTTTTTCTATAAAGATTCTCATGTTGGCTATGCCAATGGTCTCATTTTTCTTGGGAAACTGGATGCCATTCCTCAACAATTTAAGCAGAACCAACCGATCAAAATTTCAATTTCTCAAATGAAATAAGCGTGAATTAATCTCCCCCTTTAAATGGTTTTATTGAGGTATCTATGACTACATCTCCCTTGTTTAAAAAGCTTAAAACCCATACGGCGGCTGCAATTTGTGCAGCAACTATTGGTCTATTTTCTTCAACTTCTGGTATGGCGGCCGATATGTCTAATGGTGCAAATAACTTCTATCAAAGTCAGCAAGTGACTATTCAAAAGGTGACTTTTAAAAATCAATACAATATGGATATTGTCGGCAATCTGGTTATTCCCAAAAAACTGAATAAAAAGGTTAAAGTCCCTGCGATTGTAATTGGTCATCCTATGGGTGCTGTCAAAGAACAAAGCTCTATGCTTTATGCACAAAAACTGGCTGAACAGGGTTTTGTAACCTTAGCAATTGATCAATCATTTTGGGGTGAAAGCTCGGGCCAACCAAGAAATGTGGTTGCACCAGACATTTATGCAGAAGCGTTTAGTGCCGCTGTAGATTATTTGGGAACACAATCCTTTATTGATCGTGAACATATTGGCGCTCTGGGCATTTGTGGAAGTGGAAGTTTTGTCATTAGTGCAGCAAAAATTGATCCGCGTATGAAAGCGATAGCAACTGTCAGCATGTATGACATGGGCGCAGTAAACCGCAATGGCTTACGTCACTCGCAAACCTTAGAGCAGAGAAAGCAAAATATTGCAGAAGCCGCTGCACAGCGTTATGTTGAATTTACAGGCGGTGAGAAAAAATATACTAGCGGCACTACGCATCAGTTAACAGCAGATACACACCCTATTCAACGCGAATTTTATGACTTTTATCGTACTCCACGTGGAGAATATACGCCTAAAGGATCATCGAGAGAGCTTACAACTCACCCAACGCTCACAAGTAATGTGAAATTTTTAAACTTCTATCCATTTAACGACATTGAAACGATTTCACCACGTCCAATGTTGTTTATTACAGGTGATCAGGCTCATTCAAAAGAGTTCAGTGAAGAAGCTTATAAACTCGCAGGCCAACCTAAAGAGCTTTACTACGTTAAAGGCGCTGGACATGTTGATTTATATGATCGGACCGATCTCATTCCATTTGATAAATTGACCAGTTTCTTTAAACAGAACTTGAAGTAAGAAAAGTGATAGAGGCTCGATGGGGCCTCTATTTTTTAAACTAACTTAATGAAACTCTTGCACCAAACTATTAATATGTGCCACGGCAGCGGTTCGGTTTTCAACGCAAAGTTTTTCAAAAACATGTTCTAAATGTTTGTTTACCGTCCGTGGACTCAGCTCCAAAATTTCCGCAATATCTTTATTGGTTTTCCCTAACAACAACCAGTGCATGACTTCTGCTTCACGCTGAGTCAATTGTGGGCAATATTTCAAAATATCAGCCATTTCCAAAGCTGGCGTAGATGTCTTGATTTGTATCAGATAATTTTTTGCCACACTTGATTCAGTTTGCCACGGCGTAAGCAATAAAAGCTGTAATTGTTGAGATGGCGTTGAATAAGAACAGCTGGTTAATTTTTTTGGGTCTTTTTCATGTTCCAAGTCTGAAAACCAAGCTTTTAAACCTGCCTCAAAACCATCAATTTCAGGCAAATATTGATTCAATAAATCACTGGCTTTTTGGGTTTTCCACACAATTTTGCCTTGAACATCTAGCGCAAGAATGGCTGTTTCCGTTGCGTCAATGACCTGTTTTTGTTGCTGCAATAGTTTGGCATGTGCCAAATGTGTTTTTACCCTCGCTAATACTTCTTCAATATTTAGTGGTTTGGTTACATAGTCCACCCCGCCGACCTGAAAACCATGCACAATATGTTCTGTTTCCGACAAGCCTGTCATGAAAATGACAGGAATAAACTGTGTAATCGGACTTGCTTTAAGCTGTATACAACTTTCAAAGCCATCCATATGTGGCATATTGCCATCGAGTAAAATCATATCCGGTAAGCATCGGTGTGCTATTTCAATTGCACTCAACCCATCGGTTGTGACAAGCACGCGATAACCTGCCTGATCCAGACTTTCATGTAACAAGCCCAGATTTTCTGGCACATCATCCACAATCAGAATAACAGCCTGCTCGTTTGGCGAAGCTTGCTGAAAAGAAACATGTTGCGTACTCATTGCTTATCCTGAATTAATCGTTGCGCGTGTTTTAAATCAAACTTTTGAATAGTCTGTTCAAGCTGTTTCCATAACTCATCATGCTCCGGAAAATTTTGACGGCATTGCGTTAAAGTCTGTTGAATTCCTCGAATGTACCCCTGTCCAATTAAATCATTTAACTGTTGCAAGGTTTGAGGCAAATCGAGCAGATCATTATTTTCCAGTTGTTTAATTGGCGTATGAATAGTGGCTTGCTTTTGCCTAGACACCTCTACATCCAGTGCTTGAACTTCATTATTTTCAAGATGTGCATCTGATTTGGAATCAATCCAAACTAAACCTAACTTGTCTCCAATTTTACTCAGCAACAAATTGAGATCGATCGGTTTTAACATAAAGTCTTCACTTAAGACGGCATCTTGTGGATTGACTTCGCGCTCGCCTGCATTAGCGGAAATAATTAAGATCGGCACATTGGTAATATTATTCTGACGCAATAATCGCGCCGTTTCCCAACCGCCCATCAAAGGCATATTTAAATCCATCAAAATCAGGTTAGGTTGAAAAATAGGTACTCGTCTTAGACAGTCAATGCCCGACTCGGCTTCTTCAATCATAAATCCTAAAGGTTTTAGAAAATTAGCGACTAAACCTCGGTCCACCGCCTCATTATCGACAACCAAAATTCGTTTTCGGTCGCCTTGATAGCCTGTAATTTGGTTAGAGTAAACATTTGAAATTGGATGTACCAACTCTTTTGAAGGCAAATAAAACTTAACCTTAAACTGCGACCCCTGATTGAGCTGGCTGCTTACAGATAGCTGTCCGCCGAGTAAATCGACTAATAATTTTACAATGGGTAGTCCTAGCCCTGTTCCGGTAAAACCGCCTTGAACCACATTACTGCCCCGTTCAAACGGATTAAAAATTCGTTCTAAATCCGCTTCGGCGATACCACAGCCTGTATCTCTAATTTCAAAATAAGCTGTTTGGAAACGGTACTCGACTTTTAAAGTAATTGTGCCAGTCGTGGTAAATTTTAAAGCATTGCCCAGTAAATTAATGAGCACTTGTTCTAAGCGTTTTTTGTCGGTACGAACATAGTGCGGTAGGTTCTCTCCAATTTCATAAACAAACTGTAAATTCTTCTGTTCAAATTGTGGCTGAAACATTTGAATAATCTGTTCTATAAAATTTGGAAAATGAACGTCCACTACATTTAAAGAAATCTTGCCTGTTTCAATGCGTGCTAAATCTAGTAAACCATCAATCAGTGAAGTCAAATGCTGTCCACTACGGCTAATCACCCCGAGCGCCATTTTGCCTTGTTCTGAAAGTTGCTCTTGTTTTTG
>Ga0308165_1006435_pt1 | contig 10359 bp, 15 predicted proteins | sample PhyWR2_FD_201032 | JGI IMG/M metagenome (GOLD analysis project Ga0308165, IMG submission 201032) | Phyllosphere microbial communities from UC Gill Tract Community Farm, Albany, California, United States - DLSLW.R2 | ecosystem: Host-associated > Plants > Phyllosphere > Unclassified | place: USA... | reverse complement strand
GGCCGGAGGTGATCATGAGTATCAACCATATGAGCAAATTAGCATCTGGCGCAGCATACGGCGCGTCAGCCGGTACTGTTGCCAACGGATTGCTGACGAGGCTCAGTCCTGACGAATGGAGCGCCATCGGTGTGATTGCCGGTATCGTCGTTGCCCTGCTGACGTTCTGCATCAATTTTTACTTTAAACGGAAAGTGTCACTGGCTCAGATTAAGGCGCTGGAGTCACGCGGATATATACCCACCGATAAACTGGAAGAGGGCTAATCCATGGCTTTATCAGCAGGCTTGCGCAATAAACTGATTGCTGTTGCGGGCGCCGGGGCCATTGCTATCGCTACTGTATTTCTCGGCGGCCAGGATGGCGTAGAGGGACGGGAATATACGGCCTATAAAGATGTCGCTGGCGTGTGGACTGTCTGTGACGGCCACACTGGCCGGGATATCGTTAAGGGCAAGAAGTACACCGACCGGGAATGTGATCGCTTTCTCTGGAATGACCTGCAGCCGGTTAAAAAGGGCGTGGATGGTCTGGTAAAAATTCCCTTGGGTGAATACCAGCGCGCCGCACTCTACAGCTTCACTTATAACGTCGGGCTTAATGCTTTCTCCAAATCCACGATGCTGAAGAAGCTCAACGCTGGTGACGTTGAAGGGGCCTGCGATGAAATGCGCCGCTGGGTATATGCAGGTGGCATGAAGTGGAAGGGACTGCAGAACCGGCGTGAGATGGAACGCTCAATGTGCATTGCGGAGAGCAGTGATGACCTTTAAAGCCAAAGCGGTTGGTGCGCTGGTGCTCGTCGGCATGCTGGCGGCGCTCGGCTGGGCAGTGAACCATTACCGTGATAACGCCATCGAATACAAAAAGCAGCGAGACGAAAAGACTCAGGCGCTGGCCTCGGCGAACGCCACAATTTCCGACATGCAGGTGCGCCAGCGCGACGTTGCTGCGCTCGATGCGAAATACACACAGGAATTAGCTAATGCCAAAGCTCAGAATGCTGCTTTGCAGCGCAGGCTTGATAATGGTGGCCGGGTGCTCGTCAAAGGAAAATGTCCAGTGCCAGCCTCAACCCAGCCCACCAGCTCCGGCAGCGTGGGCAATGATGCCAGTATCGAACTCTCTGACGTTGCTGGACGAAACGTTCTCGATATCCGGGCCGGAATCATCAGTGACCAGGCCAAAGTAAGATATCTCCAGCAGTACATTATGGAGCAGTGTTTGAGGTAGGATATGGCTTCAATAAGCCAAAGGATGGACCTGTATGGATTACTTCCACATAGCAGATAAAAAAAGTCAGCCATGGTCAACGCATCAACCAATCAAGATTGGTGATGTGCTCACTACTTCTACAATCAATCCTTATTTCAATTACTACTTAACATCCAACTATCCAAAAGAGATAGTCACATTTCCAGATGGTCAGCAACTATTAAGTCGTATGTTCGTCTTGCAAGAAATTAAAGAAAAGAGGATGAATAACCCAAATTCTCAGCACGTCGCCAAAATGGGTTATGAGACGGCCAAGTATTTCAGCAATTATACCCGTGAACTAATTTGGGAAAATGTCCGCAAAGAAGAGTTCAATGATTTACCTTCTAGGCAGAAGTGTATTTGGTTGGCCCAAGGTGAAGAGAATCTACAGTTTTGGTTGAACCGGATCGGTAAAGCGGCGAAAGATATAAACGTTTTTAGGGTGATACCTAGTGGTAGTTTGCACTCTGCTAATGAAGAATTACTGCTTAATGATATCGAGCCCTATGACGAAACGCTGATGAAAGCGAGGCAGTACTGGAGCGGGTTAATTACCAATCAGAACTCCAAAGAAGTTTTGTTTGAGGGTAACTTGAAGATTAAAGAGCTAGTCTGATAACCGCCTACGGGCGGTTTTTTTATGGTACAAGTATTGGCATTACAGCAGGCATTCACTGAGTGCCTGTGATAATGTCGATACACAATAATCAGGTGCGCGAGATGTCGGGTAAAACCGATCCGGACGAAGCGTGACGCTGCTAAAAGGTGGGAGATGGTGCAGACGGCCTATATCTCCTTCCTCAAGGGTTCGAATCCCTTCCTGATTACCTCATCCTGAGCCACTGGCACCCGCTGGTGGCTTTTTTATTGGAGCAAGCATGGCAAAACCGGACTGGGGCGAGCTTCAGCAACGGTTCCTGTCCGACAATGCCGAAACCGGCGTATCACCGAAGGAATGGTGTGAAGCGCAGGGACTGAACTACGCAACCGCCCGTCGTTATATCAAAAAGCCTGCTGCGCAAAGTGCGCAAAAATCTGCGCAGGAAAAAGTGCGCAGTGCGCAAACCGAAAAATGTGCAGAAGAACTGGTGGGCAGTAACCTGAGCCCGAAGGTAAAGCGCTTCATTGCTGAATATCTGAAAGACCAGAACGCCACGGCAGCCGCAGAACGCGCAGGTTACAGCGACCCAAACTATGGTCGTCAGCTTCTAACGAATCCTAACGTTGCGCAGGCCATTGCGCAGCAGCAAAAAGCGTCCCTTGTGCGCACGCTTGGCAGTGCTGATGAAGTGCTTGACCAGATGTGGCAGCTCGCCACATTCGACGCTAACGAGCTTTCTCAATATCGCCGCGGCGCTTGTCGTTACTGCTGGGGCTTTGGGCATCAGTATCAGTGGCGCGACATGGTTGAGTACGACGAAAGAAGGCTGGAAGCGGTAGAGAAAAAACGCCGTGAACCGCTCGACGACGGCGGTTATGGCTATGACCATACGCAGGAACCTAACCCTGAATGCCCGCGCTGTAATGGCGATGGCATCGGACAGCCTTACTTCCCTGATACGCGTAAACTCCCCGCAGCAGCGGCGCTTGCTTATTCCGGCGTAAAGCTTGGCAAGAGCGGTGTGGAAATTACCGCCATTAGCCGCGAGCGTATGTTTGAAGCGGTAATGAAGCGCCTGGGGCTGGCCGACAGCGAATTTGCACAACGCCTGCAGCAGATTGAAATCGAGCGACGGCAACTGGAGGTTGAGAAGCTTCGCAAGGAGCTGGCTTCCGATCCAGAAGACGACGAACCAACCCCGGTAGCAGTGAACATTAACGTTGTAGATGCGAGGGTTCGCGATGACAGCGCCGACGCTTAACATACCGCAGGCGCGTTTTCTGGCTATGCCTCACAAGTTTAAAGCCTACGTGGCCGGGTTCGGTTCCGGCAAAACCTGGGTTGGCTGTGGTGGCATCTGCAAAGGAATGTGGGAGCATCCGAAGGTTAACCAGGGATACTTTGCTCCGACGTATCCGCAGATCCGCGACATCTTCTATCCGACCGTGGAAGAGGTGGCGCACGACTGGGGAATGAGCGTCAAAATTAACGAGAGCAACAAAGAGGTTCATTTCTACGCCGGGCGGCAGTATCGCGGCACTACGATTTGCCGGTCGATGGAGAAGCCTGCCACCATCGTAGGTTTTAAGATCGGCAACGCCCTTATTGATGAGCTCGATGTCATGGCTGCTGCTAAAGCGCAAATGGCCTGGCGGAAAATCATTGCCCGTATGCGCTACAAAGTTGCTGGCCTGCGCAACGGCATTGATGTTACGACGACGCCTGAAGGCTTTAAGTTCGTTTACCAGCAGTTCGTCAAAGCTGTACGCGACAAGCCGGAACTGGCAACACTGTACGGGCTTGTGCAGGCTTCCACGTTTGATAACGAAGCGAACCTGCCGGAAGATTACATACCCTCACTGCTGGCGAGCTATCCGCCGGAGCTGATTAAGGCCTATCTGCGTGGTCAGTTCACTAACCTGACCAGCGGGACCATTTATCACCAGTTCGATCGCAGACTGAATAACTGTGAAGACACTGAGCAGCCCGGGGAGCCGCTGTTTATCGGCATGGACTTCAACGTTGGTAAGATGGCCGGGATTGTTCACGTCCTGCGGGATGGCGAGCCGCGCGCGGTCACCGAAATTATCAAGGCTTACGATACGCCGGACATTATCCGGATCATCAAAGAGCGCTTCTGGCTCTATGACGGCGCTGATTACAAAAAGGTCAGGGAAATTTATATCTACCCGGATGCTTCCGGCGAATCGCGCAAATCGAATAATGCCAGCGAAACGGATCTGGCCCAGTTGCGCAGCGCCGGGTTCAGCGTCGTGGTAAATGCCTCAAACCCCCCGGTCAAAGACCGCATTAACTCCATGAATGCGATGTTCTGCAATGCCAAAGGCGAGCGCCGGTACAAGGTGAACGTTAAGCGTTGCCCGGTATATACCGAAAGCCTCGAGCAACAGGTCTGGGGTGAGAACGGCGAGCCTGATAAATCCGCTGATAACGATCACCCCAATGACGGGGGTGGTTATTACATTGTTAAGCAGTTCCCGATTATCAAGCCACTTATTCATGCACCAGTTTCATTCAGAAGATAAGCGACTATGGCGAATTATGAGCACGTAAGACCGGAGTACACGGAAGCCGCAAAGTCATGGCAGCTTGTCAAAGACTGCGTGGCCGGAAGCAAGGCAGTGAAGAAACAGAGCACTTTGTACCTGCCGATGCCGGATCCGACCAATACCGACGAAGATAACGTGGCGCGTTACGAAGCGCTGCTGAAACGGGCCATGTTCCTGAACGTCACCGGGCGCACCGAGCAGGGGCTGATTGGCGCGGTATTCCGCAAGACGGCCGAGGTGGACCTGCCGGATTCCGTGAAATATCTCATTGAGAACGCCAGCGGCGACGGCACCAGCCTGGAGCAGTTATCGAAAGAGTCCTCTGGCGAAAACCTCGAAACCGGGCGTGGTGGCTTTTTTGTTGACTATCCGCCGCTTAATGCACCGGAAGGCACCAGGCCGACTCGCGCGCAGACGGCAGGACGGTTTGCTCACATTCATTTTTACGACGCGTTCAGCATCATCAACTGGCGTGAAGATGTGATCGACGGCGTTCGCCGGCTGACTATGGTCGTGCTGGCCGAGTGCTACAACGATGATGAAAGCGACGAGTTCAGCTTCACAACGAAGAAACAGTACCGCGCGCTGACGCTTGAAGAGGGCAAATATCGTCACCGCCTGTGGCATGAGGGCGATCCTTATGAGACGCCTTTCCTTGATGTCCTGCCGACTGATTACACTGGCAAGCCGTTCGATCACATCCCGTTCCACTTTTTCGGCGCGCAGAGCAACGATTCCCGTATCGACAAGGCACCGCTGGAAGACCTTGCCGAGGTGAATATTCTTCACTACGGCAACAGCGCCACGGTGGAGGAATCTGGCTTTATCAGCAGCCAGCCAACGCTGTTCTTCACGACCGACATTGCACAGGACGAATTCGAGAAGTGGAACCCGCACGGTATCCAGGTAGGCTCTACCCGTGGTTACGCGTTGGGGAAAACCGGCACGGCGATAATGGTGCAGGCCAGCGAAAGCCAGCTTGCCCTGAAGCTGATGCAGGAGAAAGAGAACCAGATGCTGATGATTGGTGCGCGCATTGTGCAGCAGTCAGGGCAGAACGAGACGGCAGAGGCCGCGCGCATTCGCTACAGCAGCGATAACAGCGTGCTGGGTACTATTGCCGGCAACATCAGCGAGGCGCTTAAACTCGCCATTCTCGACGCGCAACTCTATATGGCAGGCATCGCTGACGCAGCGAAGACGACCTTCTGGCTCAACCAGGAATTCTTCGACGAGACGATGGATGCGCAGATGATCTTGGCTCAGGTGCAATTGTGGCAGCAGGGCTTCATTGCGAAGAAAGACCTTCGCGTTAACCTTCGTCAGGCCGGTGTTATCGAAGCCGATCGCTCAGATGATGATATCGATGCCGACCGTGAAAACGAACCGCCGGTTGATGCCGGGGGCGAGACGGTAACCGAGGATGAGTGATGAGCGCAGAAGGCTACGCAACCGACACGGCCACGCGCCATCAGGTGTATGTCCAGCGCTTCGGCTCCGGGCAGACCAGCAAAGCAGTTAAGTTCATCCGCAAAGCCATCAGCCGGGCGAAAGAGACGGTCCGTAACGGGCTGAGCCAGTACGCCACGGCCCGCTATAACAGCCAGCTTGAGACGCTGCGCAAAGACCTGAAAGCCATCTATGGCGACATGTCAGAACAGCAGCTACTCGACCTGGGCGAATTCGCTGAGTATGAGTACAAATTCAACTCCTCATTCCTCGGGCGGCTGGTGAAAACTTCTGTAAAGCTCAACGAACCATCGGCGGAGTTAATCGCTCAGTACGTGCTGAATGATCCGCTTGAGCTTCATGTGGGTGCTGGCCGGAAGCGTTACATGATAGCGAGCGCGCTGGCGCAGTTCGGCGACAAGAAAACGGCGGATATCATCAGCGAGATTAGTATAGGCCACTCGCTTGGTGAGACGCAGCGCCAGATTGTCCGGCGGCTAACGTCGCTGGGCGTGTCGCATGAAGAGCAGGCCGGTGCGCTGGTCAGCACGGTAACCAACCATGCATCGGCATCGGCCCGGACGAAACAGTTGCAGGATAATGACGACATCCTGAAAGGCAAACGGGACATCGCTACCCTGGATAGTCGCACAACGCCGTTCTGCCGCAGCATCGACCATCGTATTGTACCGCTCGATGGCCCGTCTCCGCCGTATCACTGGCGCTGTCGTACCAGTCAGATCCCGGTGCTGAAAGATGAATATGCGCGGGAGATTCCCGGCTCAGTTCGTCCGGCAGTTGGCCCGGGCGGCGCGCAGCAGGTCAGCAGCAAAACCACTTACGGCGAGTGGCTGGCGCGGCAGCCAGCATCATTCCAGAAAGAAATACTCGGCCCGGCACGCTACAAACTGTTCAGCAAAGGCGATCTGACACTGGATCGTTTTGTCGATGGCGAGTCAGGCCAGCAGTACACCCTTAACCAACTCAAAGAACTTGAGCCGCACGCTTTCGAGCTGGCCGGCCTCGATTGATCACATCTAAGGAATATTAATGAGCGATAAACCTGTAGAGGCTCACGTCCAGCGCATGCTAGATGAGCAGGCTGAACTGAGTGACAAAGTGGGCAAGCTAGAAACATTCATTTTGACAAACCAGATGTTTAAACAGCTAAGCAAGGATCGTCAGCGGCTGATGCGGCAACAGTACGATGCCATGTCGCTTTATAACAACATCCTCAAAGAGCGAATTGCTTTAGAGCAATAAGCCTCACATCTAACGCTGACAGGGTCAGCACACATCCATTCAGGAGAATGTATGCCACTTAAGTATCAGCTTACCGCTGAGGAATATGCTCAGCTCGATGAAGCAAAACAGGCCCTTTATGCACTGCAGGGTGAGGTTTATATCTGCCAGATCGAGGGCTTACCTCAACCGGAAGATGTATCGGGCCTGAAGCGCAAAAACGAAGAGTTACTGGCAGAGAAGCGCGCCAGTGACGAGCGTCGCCGCGCCGCTGAAGAAGAAGCCCGCCGCAAGGAGGAAGAACGTCTGGCGGCAGAGGGTAACTTTAAGCAGTTGTACGAAAGCTCGCAGACCAAAACAGCGGAGTGGGAGCAGCGTTACAGCCAGCTTGAACAGTCCATTCATCAGCGCGACATCAATCTGGCGGCCACACGCATTGCCACGGCAATTGCTGACGGCGACAACGCCGACATTCTCAAAGAGTTCATCGCTAAGCGTTTGAAAGTGGCAGAAGGCTAGGTACGCGTTACTGACGATTCAGGGAATCTTACAGTAAGCGCATTAGCCGATCTCCAGAGAGAGTTTGAAACCGCTCCGCGTTACGCATCCCTCGTGCGCGGCAGTCAGGCAGGTGGCGGCGGGGCCGCGCCTAAGAGTGGTGACCGGGTTACCAAAACATGGGAGCAATTAACCGGCATGGAGCGCGTAGAGCTTCGCCGAAACAACCCCGCCGAACATGCCCGACTTAAAGCGGCGCATGGGGCAGCCAAATAAGGATTTAAGCAATGCCAACCATTCTTTCTGACGTCGTATTCCGCGACGAACTGCGCGACTACATGCGAGTGAATACCGCCGAGCGTACCGCGTTTTTCCAGTCCGGCATTCTGACCAACAATAGCGATATGTCCACGCTACTGGCGTCACCGTCCAATACCTTTACGATCCCATGGTGGGTTGATCTGGACGCGTCTATTGAGCCGAACTACTCGAATGACGTGTATACCGACATCGCTGTGCCGCTGTCCGTCACTTCTGCCGATATGCAGGCGCGCGCTGCGTACCTGAACGAAGGCTGGAACGCGATGAATCTGGTGAAGAACATCACCAATCAGGATCCGCTGGAGTTCGTCGCCAGCCGACTGACCAGCTACTGGCAGCGCCAGGCACAGCGTCGTGCGATCGCCACCACCATCGGCATCTATAACGACAACGTTGCTGGCAATGGCGGCGATATGGTTGTTGATGCCGGTGGCACCATCAGTGCAGCAGCCATCATTCGTGCAAAAGCCACAATGGGCGATTATACCGGCCAGTTAGGCGGCCTGAGCGTCATTGCCATGCACTCTGCTGTCCACACTGAGCTGCAGATCCTCAACCTCATCGACTTTACCCCACTTGCTGATCAGATCCCTGAGTTTGGTCGCTTCCAGGGTATGCGCGTTGTGGTTGATGACAGCATGCCAGTTCTTCCGGCGGTAGAGGCCGACCCTGATGCGGAACCGCCGGTTGAAGCAAGCCCGGCGCGCTACCTGTCCGTTATCTTCGGGCCGGGTGCGCTGGGTTATGCCGAAGAGCCGGACGAAGACGATATGGCCTACGAGCGCGAAGAAGCGCGCGGTAACGGTGGTGGCGCTGAAACCCTGTGGACGCGTCGTAACTTCGTGCTGCACCCGCTGGGCTACTCCTTCAACAGTTCCACTATCACCGGCACGCCGGGAACCACCCGACCGGTATCTGCCAACTGGGCAGACCTGGCGCTGGCGTCCAACTGGGAACGCAAGTTCGATCGTAAGCAGGTGCCGCTGGCGTTTGTGACATCGACTGTCGCTGCATAACCACTGATGCCCCGGTGTATCCGGGGCTTAACAGGAGGCCATCATGGCTTTAGCGAAAGATAACTATATCGACCCGGATTCTAAAGCGCGCTGGGGTTTCGGCGTTTCTGGCGGTGAAGTAACTGTCGGGCCGCAGACCGTTGGCGAAACTGGCGGCGTGGACCACGCCCGCACTGTGCCCGATGATTCTGGCGCACATAACAACGGTGGTGGCGAGTCAGGCACCGGTCACGTTGTGGGTCAGACAGATGAAGGCGACCAGGCTGACGATCTGGACTCGCTTACCGCTGCGCAAATCAAAGAGCAGCTTGACGCGAAAGGCATTGAATATAAGGCCAGTGCGTCGAAAACTGAATTGCTGGATGCACTGAAGGCCGCTCAGTAACTCTCAGGGGCTTCGGCCCCTTTTCGAGGTGATGATGACTACTTACATTACCGTTGCTGATGTGGACGAGATTCTCGGCCCAGACTGGACCACGCCGGATAAGAAGACGATGGCGGTGCTGCAGGCTAATGTTTACATGACGGCACTGAATCTCTCATGCATCGCCAGCCCAAGACCGGATGAGGTGAAACAGGCCGGTGCTTTTCTGGCTAAGGCGGCCGCCGAAGGCACGCTGTACAAGCAGCAGACAGAATCCGGATCGCTGACCAGCAAAACGGTTGATGCCGACGGCGTAAAGGTGTCGAGAACCTTTGCGTCCGGGCAAAACAGCTCAACTGCATTGCTGCCGGCGGACGTGCAACTCGCGCTGGCGCTGCTTCAGCCGTGGCGCACCAATCCTCTTGCTTTCAAGGTGTATCGCTGATGGATAACATTATCGATATGGCAGACCACAAACCGCACGTGGGCATCTACACCCCTGACGGTAACGTGCATGTGATGCCTGTAGCCATGCTGCAGAATATCGCCGACGGCAAAATGTCCATTGATGAGGTTGCCGATCGTGACCAGATTATGCGGGCAATTATTGCCGAATGGCTAAGGCTGATACATGGGCATTCGTGACGAGTTACAGGCTGACATCGCCGAGGCGTTCGATACTGACCTGGCCGACGCGGTGAACGACTTTACCGGCTCCTATGTTATCGAGGGGCCGATTGATCCAGTCACGGAAGAGTCTACCAGCGAAACTATCACCTACACCGGCCGTGGCGTTCTGTCCCGCTACAGCCTGAATCGCATCGATGGCGTGAATATCCTTCATGGCGATTTGAAGCTTACTGCGCTGACAAACGAGGTGACTGATAATCCGAAGGTGGATCACATCATCACGGCGCCCGACCTCATTACCGGAACCCAGCAGCGCTACAAGGTAATTACTGCCGGAAGCGATCCGGCGGCGGCGACATATTCCATCCAGTTACGGAGAGCGTGATGCAATTTCTTCTGCTTTATCTAATC
>Ga0308165_1006433_pt1 | contig 10361 bp, 8 predicted proteins | sample PhyWR2_FD_201032 | JGI IMG/M metagenome (GOLD analysis project Ga0308165, IMG submission 201032) | Phyllosphere microbial communities from UC Gill Tract Community Farm, Albany, California, United States - DLSLW.R2 | ecosystem: Host-associated > Plants > Phyllosphere > Unclassified | place: USA... | reverse complement strand
AATGTCGTAACACACATTGGCCAGCTTGGCGGATTTTTGAATCGTCTTCATGACAGAAACCACTACCTCTGAAAACAAGGGATTGCAGCCGGTGGGCAACCATGCCAACACCTCGAACCCACAATCCAACTAGGTGAAAACTATAATTTGACCACAGATCCTTGCGTTGACCGCCCTGTAGTGGCTCCCTGTGCCTGCCGCAGCGCGCCCTGCCCCGTGTTTGCCCCCTGTTTGCCGAAAGCCCGCGCCATGAAGTTCCAGCCCGACAAATCCGACACCTTGACCATCACAGGCTACGGCCCGGGCTGGCTGGCGGTGGACAAGCAGTCCTACACGCACAGCCTCGTCGTCAGCTCCAGCGGTAGCCTGGAACCCTGGGACTGCACACGCTTCGAAGACCTGGGGCCTGCCCATTTCGCCCAGCTCGCAGAAGCCGATGTGGAAACGATCATTTTCGGCAGTGGCAATCGGTTACGTTTTCCTTCGCCGGCTTGGCTGGCTCCACTGATTGCAAAACGTATCGGCTTCGAGACGATGGATACGCCCGCTGCGTGCCGTACCTACAACGTATTGGCGGGTGAAGGACGCAAGGTGTTACTGGCCGCCCTCGTAGAGGCACCTGCGCTATAACCACAATCGATAGCCTGTGTTTATCAGGGGGGCTCGATAAATATTTCGATTCGGGTTAAAATACTCGCTTGCGGCCGCGGGCCTGAATAACAACTAGATGAATACTTTGATTCCTGCGGCCTTTTTGCGATTACTCCGGAGAAAATAGAGAGCTATGGCTGTTGTTGTCAACAAACCCTTGCCAGAATTTGAAGCACAAGCGACCGGAGGCCTGAAGGTCTCCAACACGTCGCATCAGGGGCAAATTCTGGTGCTGTACTTCTACCCCAAGGATAACACCCCCGGTTGCACCACCGAAGCCATGCAGTTCCGCGACAAGTACGCGGACTTCGTCAAGGCCGGTGCAGCCGTCTTCGGCGTGTCGCGCGACAACATGAAGTCGCACGACGACTTCAAGGAGAAGCTCGAGCTGCCGTTCGAGCTGATCGCTGATACCGAAGAAAAGCTGTGCCACATGTTCGGCGTCGTCAAGAACAAGATCATGTACGGCAAGAAGGTCAAGGGCATCGAACGCTCGACCTTCCTGGTCGGCCCTGATGGCCTGCTGGTGCAGGAATGGCGCGGTCTGAAGGTACTGGGCCACGTCGAAGAAGTGCTCAAGGCCGTCAAATCGATGAAGGCTGCGCAAAAGAAGGCTGCCTAAGTCCTTCTGCCAGGCAGAACCAGTGCGGCGGCGCGCGATCTGCGGATGCGCGCCGTTGCTGTTTCCGTCTTTCTGGCCAGGTGCCGCTATCGCTGACGGCGATTGCTGGTTCCGAGACGTCCAGAATGTGCATAATGGGCTCCATATGTATGTGAGTCCGGATTGTTCTGTCATCCCCCATGAAAAAGGCTGTCTTGCTTGCGAGATGGCCTTTTTTGCATCCGGGTGGCAGGCGTTCGGAGTGAGTTCGCCCATTTGGCGAGTGTTTAGATAAAGGCCCCGAGCTCCATGCCCTTGCCTCCCGCACCTACCCGCCGTGGCAGCCAGCTTGCCGCTGGTGACTTTTCCGCCAAGACCAACGCCAAATCCCGTGCATCCGCCGCCGCTGCGCGCGATGAACAAGACGACGATCTTTTTGACCTGGACCCGGCGCCCGCCGCCGTGGCCCCTGCGCCCGCACCCCGCCGCGCACAAGCCGCTGCCGCGCCCAAGGCCGGCAGCCGCAGCAAGAAAGGGGCGGCCGCTGCTGCCCCGGTGCACGCCCCTGCGCCGGTGGCCGCAAACGCCAAGGTGCCAGCTGCCGCCAAGCCTGCGCAAGCTGCGCGCGGCCCTGCCGTGGCGGAATCCAGCCCGGTGTTGGCCAGCAAGCCTGCCAAGGCCGCCAAGCCGCGCAGCGACAAGGCCAAGCTTTTCGTGCTCGACACCAATGTGCTGCTGCATGACCCCAGCAGCCTGTTCCGCTTTGAAGAGCACGACATCTACCTGCCGATGATCGTGCTCGAAGAGCTTGATGGCCACAAGAAGGGCATGACCGAAGTGGCCCGCAATGGCCGCCAGGCCAGCCGCACACTCGATGCGCTGGTCGCCAGCCAGGAGGCCCATCTGGCCCAGGGCATTCGCCTCGATGCCACCGGCCAGAAGGGCGCCAGCGGCTGCCTGTTCTTCCAGACCGAGCCGCTGACTTACCAACTGCCCGAGAGCCTGCCCCAGGGCAAGGCAGACAACCAGATCCTCGGCGTCGTGGAGGCACTGCGCCAGCGCCATCCGGACCGCCCTGTGGTGCTCGTCTCCAAGGACATCAACATGCGCGTCAAGGCGCGTGCGCTGGGCCTGGAGGCAGAGGACTACCAGAACGACAAGACCTTGGAAGACGGCGATCTGCTCTACACCGGCATGCTGCAGCTGCCGCTGGATTTCTGGGCCAAGGTCGGCAAGAAGGTCGAGAGCTGGCAATCGGGCGCTTCCACCTGCTACCGCATCAGCGGCGCCATCACCCAGCAGTTGCACATCAACCAGTTCGTCTTCTACGAGGCACCTGGCGAGAACAGCCTGTTTGCCCGTGTGATCGAGATCCGCGACAAGACCGCCGTGCTGGAGACCTTGAAGGACTACGGCCACCAGAAGAACAATGTGTGGGGCGTGACCACGCGCAACCGCGAGCAGAACTTCGCGATGAACCTGCTGATGGACCCGGATGTGGACTTTGTGACGCTGGCCGGTACGGCGGGTACCGGCAAGACCTTGATGGCCTTGGCCGCAGGTCTGAACCAGGTACTGGACGAGCGCCGCTACACCGAGATCATCATGACCCGTGCCACCGTCAGCGTGGGCGAGGACATCGGCTTTCTGCCAGGCACCGAAGAAGAGAAGATGGGCCCCTGGATGGGCGCGCTGGACGACAACCTGGAGTTCCTGGCCAAGGGCGACGGCGGCAACCCGGGTGAGTGGGGGCGCTCTGCCACCAATGACCTGATCCGCAGCCGCATCAAGATCAAGAGCATGAACTTCATGCGCGGCCGCACGTTCCTGAACAAGTACGTGATCATTGACGAGGCACAGAACCTGACACCCAAGCAGATGAAGACCTTGATCACCCGCGCCGGCCCCGGCACCAAGATCATCTGCATGGGCAATCTGGCGCAAATCGATACGCCCTACCTGACAGAAGGCTCCTCGGGCCTCACCTATGTGGTGGACCGCTTCAAGGGCTGGCCCCACAGCGGCCACATCACCTTGGCACGGGGTGAGCGCTCGCGCCTGGCCGACTTTGCCAGCGATGTGCTGTAAGCCTATCTAAGCTGCAGCGGAGGCGTTACAGTCTCCGCCAACGCCCAGGCCAAAAGCCCAACACAAAGGCACCGAGTTTTTGCTCGGTGCCTTTTTTTGTGCGTTCGGCCGGCGCTTAAACGCCGGTGCCGCGGATCTGGTCCAGGCTGCGGGCCGGAGTGATGGCCTGCGGATCGAGCTTGCAGTGCAGGATCACCGGCAGCTGGTGCTGTTCAGCCCAGCTGCGCATGGCAGCCAGCGCAGGTGCAAAGTCTTCAGTCTTCTCGACCAGGGCCGCATTGCCGCCAAAGGCCTTGGCATAGGCGACAAAGTCGGGGTTGCGCAGCTCGGTCGCGCTGACCCGGTTCGGATAGTCGCGCTCCTGGTGCATGCGGATGGTGCCGTACATGCCGTTGTCGATCAGCAGCACGATGACGGGTAGCTGGTACTGCACGGCGGTTGCAAACTCCTGGCCATGCATCAGAAAGTCGCCATCGCCGGCAATGCAGACGACACTGCGCTGCTTGTTCAGCCGTTTGGCGCCCACAGCGGCCGGCAGACCATAGCCCATGCTGCCGCTGGTGGGGGCCAGCTGGCTGCCGTAGTGGGTAAACGGCCAGAAGCGGTGCACCCAGGTGGCAAAGTTGCCAGCGCCATTGCACCAGACCGTATCGGCCGGCAGCACCTCGCGCAGATGGGCCATCAGCTGGCCCATCTGCAGTGCGCCGGGCACCTGGATCGGCGCAGGGTTGCTCCAGGCCAGGTAGTCGGCATGGGCCTGCTGCACCAGCGCCTGGCGCTCGGCGCGCGGCGCAGCGGCGGGCTGGCGTGCCAGCGCCGCACAGAAGGAGTCGGGCGCGGCCACGACCGCCTGGTCGGCCTGGTAGACCCGGCCCAGCTCGTCCGGATCCGGATGCACATGGATGAGCCGCTGGCCGCTGCTGGCCGGAATGCCCAGCAGGCTGTAGCCCTGCGATGGCACCTCGGACATGCGGCCGCCCAGCAGCAGCACCAGGTCGGCCTTCTTGATGCGCTCGATCAGCTTGGGATTGACGCCCAGGCCCACATCACCGGCATAGCTGCCGTGCAGCGCGGGAAACACCATCTGGCGGCGGAACGAGCAGGCCACCGGCACCGCATGGGCCGCGGCAAAGGCGGCGATATCCGCATGGGCCTGCACACTCCAGCGCGAGCCACCGGCAATGATGATGGGGTTGTGCGCAGCGGCCAGCTGGGCCACCACGGCGGCCACATCGGCATCGGCGGCGTGCGCGGGCGCGGGCTGGTAGCGGCGGGCATCGGGCACCATGACGGCATCGCGCAGCATGTCCTCGGGCAGCGCGATCACCACCGGGCCGGGGCGGCCGCTGGTGGCCACCGCAAACGCGCGCGCAATGGTCTCGGGGATGCGCGCCGCATCATCGATCTCGGTGGCCCACTTGACCATGCTGCCAAACACGGCGCGGTAGTCCAGCTCCTGGAAGGCCTCGCGCCCGCGCGCCGAGCGCTCGATCTGGCCAACGAAGAGGATCATTGGGGTCGAGTCCTGCATCGCGATATGCAGCCCGGCCGAGGCGTTCGTCGCGCCAGGCCCCCGCGTGACCATGCAGATCCCGGGCTGGCCGGTCAGCTTGCCCTGGGCTTCGGCCATCATCGCGGCGCCGCCCTCCTGGCGGCAGATCGTCGTTTCGATGGGCGCGTCATAAAGCGCATCGAGCACCGCCAGAAAGCTCTCGCCCGGCACCGTGAAAATCTGCTGCACGCCGTGGATCAGCAGCTGGTCCACCACCAGCTGGCCACCGGTGCGTGCTTGTTGCTTGTCTGCCATGTCTTGTCTCCTTGGTCTTGTCATCGATGCGCCAGAAGCGGGGGATTGGACCGCATCTGGCCAGGGTACACATTGCGCCAGCGCAGCAAAAGGCTGCGCAGCGCCGCAAAAAACGGCAGCATCGGATGCACCAAGGGCTGGCCTGCAGCAGTGGCAGGCCAGCCCTTGGCGGATGCTGGAGTGGTAGGAGGCAGGAGCGCCGAGCCCCTGTCTGGGCGGGAGGCCGCACCAGGCACAGGCATATCAGTGGCCTGCGCTGGCAGCACATACCCGGCGGCGCAGCGGCCGCCCCGGTTGGGAGCGCTGCCAGCCCGGGCAGCGGGCTGCATGCCCGCTGTGCCGGACGGCAGCTGCCCGCCCATCACACGTCAAAGCGTACGCCTTGCGCCAGTGGCAGCGCGCCACTGTAGTTGATGGTGTTGGTGGCACGGCGCATATAGCCCTTCCAGGCGTCCGAGCCGGATTCGCGGCCACCGCCGGTTTCCTTCTCGCCGCCGAAGGCGCCACCGATTTCCGCACCCGAGGTGCCGATATTGACGTTGGCAATGCCGCAGTCACTGCCGGCCGGCGACATGAAGCGCTCGGCGTCGCGCAGGTCGCTGGTGAAGATGGCCGACGACAGGCCCTGGGGCACGGCGTTCTGCACGGCGATCGCATCGTCGGCGCTGCCTTCGTAGGTGACGATGTACAGGATCGGGGCGAAGGTTTCGTGCTCCATCACCTTGGTCTGCGCAGGCATCTTCACCAGCGCGGGACGCACGTAGTAGGCGTCCTGGCCCAGGTCTTCGCGCTCGCGCTGGCCGCCGATGACGGTGCCGCCCTCTTCCTTGGCCTGGGCCAGTGCGGCCTGCATGCCATCGAACGAGGCCTTGTCGATCAGCGGACCCACCAGGGTGCCGTCGGTCAGCGGGTCACCGACGGTGACGCTGCCATAGATCTTTTCCAGGCGGGCCACCAGCTGGTCGGCCACCGATTTGTGCACGATCAGGCGGCGCAATGTGGTGCAACGCTGGCCAGCGGTACCGACCGCGGCAAAGGTGATGGCGCGGGCGGCCAGTTCCAGGTCGGCCGACGGTGTGACGATCATCGCGTTGTTGCCACCCAGCTCCAGGATGGAACGGCCAAAGCGCTCGGCGACCTTGACGCCGACCTGGCGGCCCATGCGGGTCGAACCGGTGGCGCTGACCACGGGCACCAAGGGGCTGTCCACCAGCACCTCGCCCACTTCACGGGCACCAATCAGCAGCTGGGCCAGGCCGGCCGGCACGGCGCCGGGCTGCTCCTGGTTGAATGCGGCAATGGTCTGCTCCAGCAGGTGCTGGCAGGCCACGGCGGTCAGCGGGGTCTTCTCGGAAGGCTTCCAGACCACCGCGTCGCCGCAGACCAGCGCCAGCGCGCTGTTCCAGCACCAGACGGCCACCGGGAAGTTGAAGGCCGAGATGATGCCCACAACGCCCATCGGGTGCCAGGTTTCCATCATGCGGTGGCCGGGGCGCTCGCTGGCAATCGTCAGGCCATGGAGCTGGCGCGACAGGCCAACGGCAAAGTCGCAGATATCGATCATTTCCTGGACTTCGCCCAGGCCCTCGGAGGTGATCTTGCCCGCCTCGATCGACACCAGCGCGCCCAGCGCGGCCTTGTGCTGGCGCAGGGTCTGGCCAAAGCGGCGCACCAGCTCACCACGCACCGGTGCGGGCACGGTGCGCCACTGCAGGTAGGCCTGGTGGGCTGCGGCGATGGCGTCCTGCGCCTGCTGCGCGCTGTGGGCCTTCAACACGGCCAGGGTGGCGCCATCGGCAGGCGAGCGGCTGGTAATGTCCTGGCCTGCCAATGGCTTCAAGTCGAGCGCAAGCGCCTTCAGGATATCGTTCAAACGTTGGGTGGATTGCGTCATCGCTCGTCTTTCCTATTCACTATCACAACAGAAACTGTCCGGTCCACTCGGCGGGCCCGGACCATGATGGGGGCGCTGCCCTGCAGCTTAAGGCGCGGCAGGCACAGACGCAGGCACAGCCCTTGGTACACCCCGCCGGTGACAGGGCTGCACATCGGGGCATGCGGCAGTCAGCAAGCACGGCGCGCGGGGCTGAAGTGCCGAACTTAAAAATACTATGTGAACTATCAGGAACAACAAAATGAGAAAATGGTGAGACATAGTGCGTTTTTTGAACAAAGTCTCCATCCATGCGCAACGCGATTCCCAATATCGGCCTGTTGATGGCTTTTGAAGCCTCGGCCCGGCACGGCAATTTCTCCCGCGCTGCCAATGAGTTAGCGTTGACCTCCAGTGCCGTCAGCCGCCATGTGGCGGCGCTGGAGGACCGGCTGGGCGTGCCGCTTTTTGTGCGCCACAAACGCCGCGTGATGCTGACGGATGCGGGTAAACGATATGCGCAACGCGTGCGCGTGCACCTCAATGGTCTGGAGCGCGATACGCAAGAGATCGCCAACAGCCGCGCGCAGGGCTATGCGATCCACCTGGCCGTCGTCTCCAGCTTTGCCACGCAGTGGCTGGTGCCGCGCCTGCCGGCCTTTGCGCAGCAGCACCCGGACATCCACGTCCACCTGTCGGTGCGCTCCGAGCCGTTTGCGTTCGAGGAAAGCGGCTTTGACGGCGCCATCTACTCGGGCGACGGCCTCTGGTCCAAGACCCAGGGCCAGCGCATTGCACGCGATGGTGCCTGCATCCCCATCTGCAGCCCCGCCTTTGCGGCGCAGCATGCGCTGGCCACGCAGGAGGACTGGCAGCAACTGGTGCACATCGGCCTGGAAAGCCGCCCCGCTGCCTGGCGCGACTGGTACAGCGGCCTGGGCTGGGATTACTCGGTACAGGCCTCGCGCGGTCCGCGCTATGAGCTGTTCTCGATGGTCATCATGGCCGCTGCCGCCGGCCTGGGCGTGGGCCTGGTGCCTGAGGTGCTGGTGCAAACCGCGCTGGACGCCGGCCAGGTGATTCCCGCCCATACCCAGACCTTGCCGGGCACGCAGAGCTACTGGTTCAGCTACCCCACCTACCGCGAGCCTTCGCCGGCGCTGCAGGCCTTCGAGCAGTGGGTGATCCAGCAAAGCCAGGGGCAGCAGGACTGAGCGCTGCGCCAGCCTGCCCGGCCCTGACCGGCATCAATAGTCGTCGCCGCCCACCGCCAGGTTTTCAAAGCGGGTCTGGTTCTTCTGGAAGAACAGCTTGACCGTGCCAGTCGGGCCGTTACGCTGCTTGCCGATGATGACCTCGGCCACATTGGGCTCGTTGCTCTCTTTGTTGTAGTAGTCGTCGCGGTAGATGAACATGATGATGTCCGCATCCTGTTCGATGGCGCCCGATTCCCGCAAGTCGGACATCATCGGGCGCTTGTCGGTGCGCTGCTCCACCGAGCGGTTGAGCTGTGACAGCGCAATCACCGGGCATTGCAGCTCCTTGGCCAGCATCTTCAAACCCCGCGAGATCTCACCCAGCTCGGTCGCCCGGTTGTCCGAGCTGGCCGCGGAGCCCGAGCCACTCATCAGCTGCAGGTAGTCGACGACGATCAGGCCGAGCTTGCCGCACTGGCGGGCCAGGCGGCGCGAGTTGGCGCGCAGCTCCGATGGTGTCAAGCCCGGCGTCTCGTCGATGTGCAGCGAGACCGTACGCAGCCGCTCGATCGCCTCGGACAGACGCGGCCACTCCTCATCGGTCAGCTTGCCGGTACGCAGATTGCCCTGGTTCACCCGGCCAATCGAGCCCACGATACGCACCGCCAATTGGGCGGCGCCCATTTCCATCGAGAAGATGGCCACCGGCAGGCCTTCGTTGAGCGCCACATGCTCGGCAATGTTCACCGCAAACGAGGTCTTGCCCATCGAAGGGCGCGCGGCCAGCACCACCAGGTCACCGGCCTGCAGGCCACTGGTCATGCGGTCCAGGTCGGCAAAGCCGGTGGGCACACCCGTCACGTCGACCGGGTTGTCCGCCATCTCCTGCACCCGGTCGAGCAAGTCCACGACCAGGTTGTCCAGCGACTGGAAGCCCTGCTTCATGCGCGAGCCTTCTTCGCCGATGGCAAAGATCTTCTGCTCGGCTTCGTCCAGAATGCGGTCCACCGTCTTGCCCTGCTGGTTGAAGGCATTGGTGGCGATCTCGTCGCTGGCGGTGACCAGCTTGCGCAGAATCGAGCGCTCGCGCACGATCTCGCCATAGCGGCGGATATTGGTGGCGCTGGGCACATACTGGGCCAGCTGGTTCAGGTAGGCCAGCCCGCCCACTTCCTCGGCCTTGCCGATGCTTTGCAGGTGCTCATAAACCGTGATCACATCGGCGGGCTTGCCGGCATTGATCATGCTGGCCATCGCCGCAAAGATCAGCTTGTGCTCATGGCGGTAGAAGTTGTCCTCGGCCAGCACATCGCCGACGCGGTCCCAGGCATTGTTGTCCAGCAGCAGGCCACCGAGCACGCTGGACTCCGATTCGATCGAATGCGGCGGTATGCGCAGCTGTGCCACCTGCTTGTCGGGGGTGATGAAGGCAGCGTCATCCAGGGGAGGAAAGGTCTCTGACATGGGGAATCCAAATGAGCAAACGCCAGCTTGGCAGCCAGCAATCCACAAGAATAGCGCAGATGCCGCGCAAGGCTGGCAGCGGCGCGCAAAACCCGCATCCCGGCGAGACGCTGCGGCCGGGAACGAAAAAGCCGCCCGAAGGCGGCTTCCAACGCAAAGCGTGAGAAATTACACGTGTTCGCCGTAGACGGACACGGTCACTTCCACCACCACGTCGGTGTGCAGAGCCACTTCCACAGCGGTCTCGCTCACGGTCTTGATAGGGCCGTTAGGCAGACGCACTTGCGACTTGACCACTTGGAAGCCCATCTTGCCCAGTTCATCAGCGATGTCGTGGTTGGTGACGGAGCCGAACAGACGGCCATCGACACCTGCCTTTTGGGTCAGCTTCACGGTCTGGCCGGCCAGCTTCTCGCCTTGGGCTTGTGCAGCAGCCAGCTTCTCAGCAGCAGCCTTTTCCAGCTCAGCGCGCTTGGCTTCGAACTCAGCCTTGGCAGCTTCGGTAGCGCGGCGTGCGCGGCCCGAAGGGATCAGGAAGTTACGTGCGTAGCCGTCCTTGACCTTGACGATTTCACCCAGGTTGCCCAGGTTCACGACCTTGTCGAGCAGAATGATTTGCATGTTCGTGCTCCTTAGATCTTGTGTTGGTCAGAGTAAGGAACCATGGCCAGGAAGCGAGCG
>Ga0308165_1006431_pt1 | contig 10362 bp, 11 predicted proteins | sample PhyWR2_FD_201032 | JGI IMG/M metagenome (GOLD analysis project Ga0308165, IMG submission 201032) | Phyllosphere microbial communities from UC Gill Tract Community Farm, Albany, California, United States - DLSLW.R2 | ecosystem: Host-associated > Plants > Phyllosphere > Unclassified | place: USA... | reverse complement strand
CCTTCTTCCATTAGCTGTAAGCGCGTTCCCGTCCCGCCAATGTCAATACCGAGCCAGCGTTTCTTCATATGGCTTCCTGTAGGGTGTTTTGCGCCTCATCAATGCTGTTTCTCATCATGTCCCAGGCCGTTTCCAGATCATGGTGAATATTGAATAAACCTGAGGTGCCAACGATGAGGACTTCAGCCCCGGCACCGATCAAATCTTCATAAGTTCTGACGTTACAAGAACCATCGATCTCAATCAGATAGGAATAGCCATGACGTTCTTTCAGTTCTTTCAGCTCTTTAACCTTTAACAGCATCTCAGGAATAAATGGCTGGCCTGCGTAACCCGGATCGACCGTCATCACGGTGATCTTATCGACCAGGTGAATATAATGATGAATATAAGACACCGGGGTGGCCGGGTTTAAAACAATACCGACTTTTTTGCCGTGAGAGCGAATCTGGTTAATGACTCTGAACGCATCACGGTTAATGGTTTCGGCATGGGGACAAATATAGTCAGCACCCGCCTTGGCGATAGCATCAATAAAATGGGTGGGTTCCTCCACCATCAAATGAACATCAATAGCGACTTTGGTATGCGGTCTGATTTGTTCAATGAAAAAAGGCGATAAAGTAATATTTTTTACATAGTGTCCATCCATAATATCGACATGTAAAAAATCAGCCCGGGTATCAAGAACATCTAATTGGTTTTTTATTTCTATTAAGTTCATACACATTAATGAAGGGGATACTTGAATACGCATGGTCATTCCTTCTTTTCAATAAGAGATTTTGGTTGTGCGGTTAATCTGCTTTTTTTAACGGCACGATGTTCATTAAAACGTGATTTAAAATGTTTAAGCGCAAGTACCACAATTAATACAGCACCCCACATAGCCAGACTGACATGCTGGCTAATATTCATTAAATTAAAACCTGTCGATAATATTTGTAAGGCAACTAAAGAGAGAACCACACCAGAGACACGACCAAAGCCACCGTTTGGGTCTGTTCCCCCTAAAATAATCGCTAATACTGTCAGTAATAAATAGGCATCACCGTAACCCATTCGCGCTGAGTTAAACCGGGCCATCATAATTAAACCCGCGAGTACGCAGAGCAAACTGGAAATAACGTATACGAGAATCACTACCCGGTGCGTATTCACCCCGCTAAACCAGGTCGCATTAATATTACTGCCGCCCATGTAAATACATTTTCCCGGACGGGTTTTACCTAAGAATAAAGCCAGTGATACTGCGGCAATCAGGAATACCCATAATGGCAATGGAACGCCGATAAAGGTGTCTGATCCCAGGGTTCTGATAACCTGTGGCATACCGCTAAGTGCTGCCCCCTTAGTTAACCAGATACCTATTCCGTTCAGGGTCATCATGGTAGCAAGTGTCACCAGAATAGGGTGAGCACCAATACGGGTTATCATCATTCCGGTAATAATACCCACCACCACGGCAATACACATTGCGCCAATAATCGCGATAGCGAGCCATAATAGCTGATAAGGCACACTGGCATCCGCCGGCAGCATACTTAACAGTACCCACGCCATAAATAACGCGGTGATATTCGAGGTTGCAATAATCGCTAAATTTAAGCCACCGCTTAAAATGGCAATAAACATGGCTAAGGTTAGTAAACCCAGTTCAGGCAACTGGAAAGCCATACTCATAAATGTTGAATCAGTAAGAAAACGCCCCGGTAATAACAGGGTAAAACAACTCAGGGCCAATGCAATGAGGAGTAAAAGTCCAGCATTGCTACTATCGGGACGTAGAGCGGAAATTAGTTTCATAACGATACGCCTTTAATTAGACAAAGCTGACATCAGTTTCTTTACGCTTTTTATAGTGTGTAATCGCAATCGCAATAACGATAATCACACCGACAACAATATTCATGAAGTAATTAGAGACGCCGACCAGGTTGAGACCATTTTTCAGTATCGCGATAAGAAAGACGCCCATTAAGGTTCCGCTGACGGTGCCTTTTCCGCCCATCAGACTGGCACCGCCTAACACTGTTGCTGCCAGCACATCGAGCTCACCCCCTACCAGCGCATTAGGGACCACTTCGCCCATACGATAAACCTGAACTAATCCACCTATCGCAGCCATGGCGCCTAACCAGCCGTAGGCAAAGACATGGATCAGCCCAACCCGGATACCGATACGACGGGCTGACTCAGGGTCACCACCCACCGCATAAAGCTGGCGGCCAAGATTTGTTTTATTCAGCAGCAGGGCGGTGGCTGCGGCGATAACCAGCATCGTCACCAGGGGAAGCCCAAGCTGGAATTGCACACCGCCAACTTCGAATGGCAGTACCGTGCGCAGTGAAACCCACCAGTCTGGAAGGGAGTAAATACTCCGTCCGGCGGTGACCCACATCAGCAGGCCAAACAGCAGGGACTGCATACTGATAGTGATGATGATTGAGACGACACGTAAGGTGGTAATCAGCAGTGCGTTAATCACGCCAAATAACGTGCCGCATATAATCGCTAATAAGATGCTGATAATGGCATTATCAAACTGAAACTGAATAAACAGCGTCGCGATAAAATACTGAACCACCGAGGCGACAGCGGCAAAGGAAATATCTATTCCTCCGGTGACCAGTACCACAAACAGACCGAGGGCGAAAATACCGGTAACGGCATAACTTTCGGCTAAATCAAGCAAGTTTTGAATAGTAAGAAACTGGGAGCTGGCGAGGCTAAAAAAAACCACCGCAACGAACAGTACCCAGGCAAGCCAGCCTTGACTAGAGGTTGGCCGTAAGCGCGATAGATTAAGCATTAATTACCTCGGCTAGCTGATGCTGCTCAACGGAATCAGGTTTATATTCAGCATTTATGGTGCCATCACGAAAATGCATAATACGATCACAGTTATACCAAACTTCGGGGATCTCATCGGAGATGATAATAATAGAGATCCCTTCTTTAGCCAGAGCATGAATAAGCTGATAAATACTGGCCTTAGCGCCGACATCGACCCCAACAGTTGGGGAATCTAATATTAATATTTGTGGTTGGGTTAATACCCATTTAGCGAGAACAATTTTTTGCTGATTGCCGCCAGATAATGTCGATATGGCTAATTCAGGATCGGCAACACGCACACCTAACTGTTGGATCCACTCTAATATGATTTTATTCTTCCGATACTCATCAATGAAATGAAAACGATTTTTGAGTTTATCGAGAATGGTTAATACCATATTATCGGCAACAGACTGTTGCTGAACTAAACCGAGCGTCAGCCGGTCTTCGGAAACATAGCCAATCCCGGATTTAATCGCATCTTCATGGCTTTTAAACCGAACCGGTTTACTATCAAGCCAGATTTTTCCACTATCCGGTTTGGTCATGCCAAACAGTGAGAGCGCCAGTTCAGTACGTCCGGAGCCTAGCAGACCACATAAGCCAATAATTTCGCCCTTATGGAGCTTAAAACTGACGTTTGAGTATTGGTTTGCACGGGTTAAATTCTCCACTTCCAGAATCACGCGATCGTCATTCCTGGTCGGGGCTTTCATCTGATAATCCAGTTTTTTACCGGTCATCAGTTCCGTTAAATGAAATGGCGTCATTTCATGTGCTGGCCAGCAACCAATAATACGGCCATCGCGGATAACGGTAACGCGGTCGGAGATCTCAAGAACCTCGTCGAGTCTGTGGCTGACAAACACCACGCAAATATTCGACTCTTTGAGATAGCGTACCGTTTTTAATAACTGGTTAACTTCAGTTCTGGTCAGCGAGGCTGTTGGCTCGTCCATAATAACCAGACGGGCATCGGCGACCAGAGCACGACAAATAGCCACTTGCTGACGCTGGGCGATGGAAAGCGAAAACACCTGTTGGTCAATATCCAGATCAAACTGTAGCTTTTCAATCACTTCAAGCGCGGATTTGCGAAGTTTTGGCTTATTATGCCAGCGCAGCAGGCCTTCCAGATTGTGCTCAAAAGCAATATTTTCCCAGACCGATAAATTTGGAAATAACGACAGGTCTTGATAAATAACCTGAATACCAAAGTCACGCGCCTGACGGGCGGACAGTTTGGGGCTGGGTGCACCATCCCCTAACGTAATCGAGCTACCACTATCCGGCGTATGTACTCCGGAAATGACTTTAATTAATGTGCTTTTACCGCAGCCATTTGTGCCAGCAAGACAGTGCACCTCTCCCGCCAGTAAAGTCATAGAAATATCACTTAATGCCCGATTGCCACCAAACGTTTTTGACAGATTTTCAAGGGAAATAAGTGTATTTGAAGTGTGCTCATTCATTTTTTACAGCCCCATTTTTACCAGTTTCGGTAAGTTTTCTTTATCCAGGCTTTCGGTGCTGTTGCCAAGAATGGTGTGATTTTCCTGGTCAACTTTGACTTTTCCTAAACCTTCAATGGTCATGCCGTCAGTGATAGGCTCATTTTTTTGCAGCATATCGGCGACACGAACGAAGACTTCACCTGCGGTTTGTGGGTTCCAGATATAGCCGCCTTTAATCGCGCCTCTCTGTACCAGCGTTGCACCCTGGCCTGGGCTGAAGGAGCCAATGACGCAAACTTGATCTGTTTTATTACGACTCATTACTGCACGTCCGGCTCCGATTGGGCCTTGAGAACCAAACGCCATGATCCCTTTAAGGTCAGGATATTTAGACATCAGTTCATTGGTGGTGCGGATGGAGTTATCGAGCGACTCACCCACGCCAAACTTGTCAGTCACCAGCTGCATTTTAGGGTAATGTTCTTTCTGATAATTTAAGGCGGAATCAGTCCATTCTTGATGCAAAGGAACGGTCAGGCTGCCGACGTACATGGCATATTTGCCTTCTTCATTCATACACTTGGCTAATTCTTTCATATGGTTGATTCCATGGGTCTGAGCATCAACCAGTTCAAAATCCCAGTTCACATCTTTCTGACCCGGTGATTCATGCGTGATAACCTTTATTCCGGCCTCGCGAGCACGTTTAATTACCGGTTCCAGGACTTTCGGATCGTTGGGAACAACGCCGATGATATCGACTTTCTGGGCGATTAAATCTTCGATAGCACGGACTTGTAACGCCGGGTCAGCCGCTGTCGGGCCTATCATCCACGCATCAATTCCGCGCTTCTCGGACTCACTTTTAATCCCGGCTTCCATGGCATTAAACCAAGGAATACCGCCGATTTTTACCACGACTCCCATACGTAATTTATCTTCGGCATGAACGGTAGCGGTGGCGAACAGGGCAATCAGGCTGCAGGTAATAAGATGTTTCTTCATAAAGACTCCGATTTAATTTTTAATTAGCTGTTTAGGATTATTACGTTGTGAGCAGTCGATAATATTGACGCCGTTCCACGCTAATTCCTTTTCCAGTTCTTTGTTTTTTAATTGGTCAGTAATAAGAAAGTCCACATCGCGGTAATGACAAATTCTTGCGAATGCGGGGTGCAGAAATTTACTCCCATCAAGCAACAGATATTTACGTTCTGCGGCCAGAATCATTTGCTGTTTAAGATGAGCACTGTTTTCATTTTCTTCACGTAAATAACCATCATTACTTAAATTACTACAGGAAAAAAATATTTTATTAATTTGAAACTCACGTAAAGGTTGTTCAGTCACGACGCCGTGGAAGCTTTCATATCTGTCAGAATACTCTCCGCCGAGACAAATGGTTCTTATATTACTCCGCGCTGCTAATGTCTGAACAACTCTGAGAGAATTACTGATGACGGTTAATTCAATATCAGGTAGCTGTCGCGAGAAATACCAGCCAGTCGTACTGTCATCAACTAATAAGCAGTCACCCGGGCTGACAAAATCTAATGCCCGTTTCGCTATCGCCATTTTCTCATTAACATTTTCATTCATTCTTTGGCGAAAAGACAAACCCTGCTCATTAATAACACGCGTGTTATTTTGCGAGGTGTTTATTTCTCTTTTAGCGTGAACGGCACCACCATGACTACGCTGTAATAAACCTCTTTTTTCTAACAGGCTCAGGTCTCGTCTAATTGTTTCCTGAGAAACCTGGCACAGTGCCACTAATTCCACCACCAGCACTCTGCCGTTTATATTTATTTCATCGATAATTCTTTGTTGTCTTTCTATCGGTAACATCATGCCCTCCCGATGTTTAATAAAGTACTCGATACCGTGGTGAGAAAATGTGTGCTGGGTACGAGTCCACGGGCGAATAATTACACCAACCTCTTTAGGTGACTTTTGTCACATAAATCGTGTAATTAAATTAATTTCATATTAAATAAAGGTGATTTTTATCACATATATAAACCAAGTAACCTGTCGGGACTCTTCAGACTCCATTTTTTTTATTGAACACAGGAACACATTAGCATGACCGATAATGACCGTTTTCGTGTGTTTGACCGTTTTGTGATGCAGATGTTAATTTTGCAACAGACTAAAAACAATCTGGCTGACTTGCGGATGCCTGGCGGAGGGAGTCTATGAACACTGATAAACGAGAGAGTTTAAGAAAGAAGGGAAGCCGTTATCTGTCAGAGTTGAGGGTTCACTCTCCAGCTTTTGTGTTGATGACAGATGGAATAATGGGTCTGCCTTACGGCAAACCCATTTAAGTCTTAACGTCCGACGCGCGCCTGATGTTCCGGCGAATAACGTTCGCCGACAATTTTTATGGTTTCCAGAACCAGTGTTATCTGACGTAAATCATGTCCGGAGAGCGTTATATCTGCGGCGGCCAGATTTTCCTCTAGCCGAGGTAATTTCGTGGTGCCCGGAATCGGAACAATCCACGGTTTTTGTGCCAGCAACCATGCCAGTGCAATTTGTGCTGATGTGACATTTTTCGCAGCGGCAAGTTGGCCTAATAGCACGACCAGTTTTTCATTAGCCTCAATGGCTGGTGCGGAAAAACGCGGCACCGTACTGCGATAATCATCTTTAGCAAATGTTGTTCCGGTTTTAATGGCGCCGGTCAGAAATCCTTTACCTAATGGACTAAAGGGAACAAAGCCAATACCCAGCTCTTCCAGTAGTGGCAAAATTTCCCGTTCTGGTTCACGCCACCACAGTGAATATTCACTTTGCAAAGCGGTCACCGGCTGTACTGCATGTGCCCGCCGAATGGTTTGTGCTCCGGCTTCAGAAAGACCGAAATGTTTTACTTTCCCCTCATTAATCAAATCCTTTACCGTACCTGCAACCTCTTCAATCGGCACTTGGGGGTCAACACGATGCTGATAGAGCAGGTCAATAACATCCGTTTTAAGACGGCGTAAAGACCCTTCTACGGCTTTACGAATAGACTCTGGGCGGCTGTTTAAAACCTGCTGCTTGTTGTCATCGCCGAAGGTAAAACCAAATTTAGTGGCGATCACCACCCGGTCACGAAAAGGTTTTAAGGCTTCGCCAACCACCTCTTCATTCAGATAAGGACCATAAACTTCGGCAGTATCGAAGAAGGTGACACCGCGTTCCACTGCGCCACGTATCAGTTCGATAGCCTGGCGAGTGTCTGTTGCCGGGCCGTAGCCATGACTGAGCCCCATACAACCGAGACCCAGAGCGGAGACTTCAAGACTGGATTTGCCCAGATAACGTTTTTGCATTGAATAAATCCTTCTTTGGTCGTGGTTTTAACGTCGAATATGGGATGACGTTATCCCTCTGCTATTGCCCGGAAAAGCATAACGCAAAGTGATTTATTCGATAAGTCAGGGGAATAAGCTAGGGCTAATGAGTGATATTCATTAATCCCGGGCTCTGGCACGTTCACTGGAAGGAGTATGACCAAACACATTTTTGTAGCAGGAGGTAAAATGGTTGCTGTTTGAAAACCCACACATATAGGCAATATCAGTGATGCTTTCTTCACTTTCCCGTATTTTTGCCCGCGCAGAAACCAGGCGAAGTCGCTTAATGAAATGCTCAGGCGTCATACCGGTAGTATTCTTAATCTGACGGTACAGCGTTCTTTTCGTCAGTAAAAACTGGTCAGCTAATATTTCCCAGTTAATCTCTTCAAAACAGTTCTCTTGTAGCCAGCCAATTAACTGATGTGATTTGTACTTGGTATGGCCACGACTGATATCGCTGGTTGCCTGATTGATAGCCATTAACAGCTGAAAAAAAATCATCTCTTTAAACGCATGTATCATTTCATTTGAATCTTGCGGCTGAGAATGTGTCAGTTGGGCTATCAGCGACTGGCAGTTATGACGTTGCTCAGGTAGCAACCATCCCCGCTGTAACTTTGCTGCTTCATTGATGCGGTTAATTAAAGGGTCGATATTACTTAGGAAATGAAAATCTTGTTTACGATTAATCAGGACATTGGTTATTTTTAGTGTCCCCAGTTCATCATAAAAATGATAATCCCCCTCGTTAACAAAGAAGATATCCCCTTCCTGTATGTAGCTCGGTTTACCATTAATGACATGTAAACCATGGCCACTCTCAACGAGCACCAGTTCAGCGAACTCATGGCAATGTTCGTGATTATTATCTTCCGGATCGCTGGAGTAGACAGAGAATGGATCGCTGTTATGAATGAAATAATCATCAATACAAAGCTTATGCATGAGACAGGCATTCCTGGATAACGAAAGATAATGCGCCTACCTTAAGGCATGATTTTTACGCTTTCCAGCCTGAATAGCGAAACTGTGATCGCGTCCTTCCACAACACTCTTCCAGTGACATCCACCTTTAATAAATGGCAATTTCACAATAGTCGCCTTATCGGGCTCACCCTTAATCTTCTCTGTACTACTTGATGAGGAGGTAAACATGGCACAAGGATTTCAGCAACTGCAGGATCATCGTCTGCGAAGAAATGCCCGGTTTCTTCAACTGGCGGAATCTCTAACGCCAGAATTACAATTAACCACGATCAAACCCCGCGCTATTGTCGCTATGCGTAAGGATAATACGCAACCACATGGCTGGGTTGCGGAAGATATAGCAACGTCCGATCGGCTGGAAATACAGCGCCTGAATACCGGGGATGAAGTCATTCTGGATTTAGGAACCCACTGCGTTGGCTATCTGAATTTGGGCTGTGAGGCAGTGGGTAGTCCACAAGATGCTCCAGTACATCTGCAGTTTATTTTTGGTGAGATTACGGCGGAAGTGGCTGAAGATTTCTCCGATTACTCAGGATGGCTAAGCAGTAGTTGGTTCCAGCAGGAACATCGTTATCTTGATGTACTGCCGGCCAATGTTGAATTACCTCGACGCTATTGTTGCCGGTATATCAAAATACGGGTTGTAGCGACTTCGCAAAAATTCGGTATTCAGCTTAATCATATTTCCTTTACCTGCGTGTCATCTGCCGGCTCGTTGCCTTCTCTCACCCGTTTTAACGATCCGCTTCTACAGAAGATCGATGATATCAGCATTCTAACGCTGAAAAACTGCATGCAGACTGTGTTTGAAGACGGCCCTAAGCGTGACAGAAGGTTATGGTTAGGTGATTTACGCCTACAGGCACTCGTCAACTACCAGACCTTTCAGCAGAACAGTCTGGTATGCCGTTGCCTGTATCTTTTTGCCGCAGTCACTCGTGATGATGGCATGGTTGCCGCCAATCTTTTTATGCAGCCTGAAGTGATTGCGGATGATACCTACCTGTTTGATTATTCACTTTTTTTCGTGGTAACACTCGCAGATTACTTCGCTGAAACAGGCGACAGGCAGACGGTTATCTCACTCTGGCCAACCGCCTGGCGACAAATTGAACTGGCTATTGAAAGACTGAATACCGATGACTTGCTACAAGATAGCGAACAATGGTGGGCCTTTATCGACTGGCATGATCAACTGAATAAACAGGCTTCTGCCCAGGGCGTATTTATCTATTGTCTGCAGAAAGCACTTCCTCTTGCTGATGCAGTAGCACCGCAATACAGGGCGGGTATTGAACAGCTGCAGCGGCGTCTAAAAGAAGCCAGCCTGAAAAAACTCTGGCAGCCGGAATCCGGCTTTTTTGTCAGCGGTGATGAACGGCAAATTTCATGGGCCTCTCAGGTATGGATGATTCTGGCTGATGTGGGTGATAAGGCCTTCCAGCAGGAGCTGCTCAACAGGCTCGTTGCTGATCCTCCGGCAATAACTCCCCAGACGCCCTATATGGTGCATCATTACGTTGAGGCACTTCTCAAATGTGGGCTGCAGGACAGGGCGGAGCAGGAAATCAAAGCCTACTGGGGGGAGATGGTTAACCGTGGGGCAGATACTTTCTGGGAAGTTTTTCACCCTGAAAAGCCTGACTTATCGCCTTATGGTAGCCCGCTGGTAAACAGCTATTGTCATGCCTGGAGCTGTACTCCGGCATGGTTGTTACGTCAAAAATAAA
>Ga0308165_1006428_pt1 | contig 10363 bp, 8 predicted proteins | sample PhyWR2_FD_201032 | JGI IMG/M metagenome (GOLD analysis project Ga0308165, IMG submission 201032) | Phyllosphere microbial communities from UC Gill Tract Community Farm, Albany, California, United States - DLSLW.R2 | ecosystem: Host-associated > Plants > Phyllosphere > Unclassified | place: USA... | reverse complement strand
CGAAGATAGCTTGAATGACCCAGAAACTGACGGTCAACTCGGTAAAACCGAATCCAAATCCATAAATCAAAAATCCAATGATGAGTAACGGTGCACTTGGAATGACAGGATAGACAAGTCCTGCGAATGCAGCCAAAAAACAGACTGCAATCAAACTCCATAATATGATAGTCATGCCAATCTCCTACTTTCTGCTGTTCTTTCTTCTCTTGATTACGTTAAAAAGTTGCGACTGGTTTCATGAAAGTGCTCTTTTTTGAGCCTGTTCCAAATGTTGACGGTCCCAGTCGTTTAACGCCGACCAGTCGACCTCCGAGCAGACAAATGGAATGAACCGGTCAATGCTCGCTCTGTGTTCCGGTAAAGCATTCCGTTTCATGATTTCAAGTGACTCAAGCATCGTCGAAAGGACTGAAATATCCTCTTCGCCGTAATGCCGCAGTTGATAAAACGTCAAGTACAACAGTTCAGAAAATGCGAGCCGCTTGACTGTCACCGACCCTTCGCCGTTGATCAGGAGATCGCCGTCCGGAAGCATGGTGTACCGTCTGAATAAATCACCGATTTGCCGCATCGCATGGCGTGCTGTATTCGGATCATTGATACCGGGTGAAATCGCCCGAAGTGCCACCTCAGACAGCTTTTGAATCACAAACGCAAAATCTTGTTCTGCCGAACGCGTTGGGCCGACAAGAATTCCTTGTTCCACATGTTCTTTTTCGGCACTGCCGATCCGTTGTCCTTGCGTGACATAACTCCCGATTGTCACCTCAATTGCGACGCGCTCACCTGACTTCATCAGCAATTCATAATCGATCGCCTGTAAATAACCGGTTTGCGGAGCGGTAAGTCCGAATGAATACGTCGACCGGTTTTCCAGCACCAATTGATACTGACCTCCGTCGACTGCTTCCACATGCTCGTCAATCAGCGTACAGCCTTCTTCATGTAAACGATCGAGTAACGTCGTGACCCGAATCGATTGACTGACGATATGCACGAATGCGACAAAGGCAATGACCGCAATCAACACAACGATGACGGCGACGGCAGAAGCGACGACACTGTCTTTCAATGACGGTCGCATGAAGAACAACATCGTAATCGAATACGTGACAGTTCCGATAAAAATCCCGAAAATATGTTGAACTTGTCGATTTTCAATAAAATTCGGTAAGGTGCGGGGAGAAAATTGTGAGGAATAGGTTGTCAGGACGACTAAAATCGTCGAGAACGTAAATGTCATCATCGTTAATAATCCGGTAAAGACTGCACTGTGAATGGTCTGAGCCAAACCGAGTGTTGTTTTCCAGTCATTCGGAAACAGTTCTTTTGCATACAAATCCACCATCAGAACAACCGCTGTCAACACTGCTCCGCCTACTCCATAAAGGAGCGGCCACCACCAATTCGTTTCCCGGTACACCAATTTCAGCTTTTGCACATTCCATCCACTCCACTCTAATATATCGATATATTTTTAATTCCTGTTTCTTCATCTAGTAAAACGTCTTCAGGCATCTTTATTAAAATCCGCCGAGTCAATTCACTTTGTGAAAGTGTCGGTTTGTGTTTTACTTCTTCACATAACGTGAATAACTTAAGTGTTATCAAAACGAATTGGAGATGAAAAGCTATGTCAGAGCATACTGAATCAACACTCAACACAGATTTCACTAAAATTTTCATTAACGGTCAGTGGCGCAAAGGCGCAAGTGACAGCAATATGACAAATACGAATCCTTTCACGGGCGAAACGCTGTTTGAGATTTCAGCAGCTAACAATGATGACTTGGATGATGCTTACCAATCTGCCAAAGTCGCCCAAAAAGAGTGGGCAAAAGTGCCGGCACTGAAACGCCAAGGATTGATTGAAGAATTTTTAAAAGTCATGTACGAAGAAAAAGAAACAATCGTCGATTGGCTGATTAAGGAGTCCGGCAGTACACGCATTAAAGCTGAAGGCGAGTTCCTTGCCTCTGTCTTGATCGTCAAAGAAGCTGCTACTTTCCCATTACGGATGCACGGCGAAATTCGTCCGTCTGTCGTACCGGGCAAAGAAAACCGGATTTACCGGAAAGCGCTTGGTGTCATCGGCGTCATCAGCCCATGGAACTTCCCGTTCCACCTTGCTGTCCGTTCAATCGCAACAGCTATCGCTATCGGGAACGCGGTCGTCGTCAAACCGGCAACTGATACACCGGTTTCAGGCGGTTTGATTTTCGCCAGTCTTTTTGAAAAAGCCGGCTTACCAAAAGGTGTTTTAAACGTCATCGTCGGTCGCGGATCAGAAATCGGCGACTCTATCGTCGAGCATCCGGTTCCACGTTTGATTTCATTCACGGGTTCTACTGAAGTCGGTCGCCACATCGGCGAACTAGCAGGAAAACACTTGAAAAAGACAGCGCTTGAACTCGGCGGAAACAATGTATTCGTTGTACTGGACGATGCTGATCTTGATCGTGCCGTCGAATCAGCGGTCTACAGCAAGTTCTATCACCAAGGTCAAATTTGTATGTCGACGAACCGGATTTTGGTTGCTCAATCCATTCACAATGAATTCGTCGAAAAATACGTTGCGCGTGTCAAAGAACTTCAATTTGGTGATCCATCAAACGGGCGCACACAAGTCGGACCGTTGATCAACCAATCGCAAGTCGACCGCATCATGGAAGAAATCGAAAAAACTAAAGCAGCGGGTGCAACAGTCCGTGTCGGCGGTGAAGCAGACGGAAACGTCATCGCTCCTACGGTCGTGACAGGCGTTACAAACGATATGCCGCTTGCTAAAAACGAAATCTTTGGACCAGTTGCTGTCATCATTCCGTTTAAAGATGATGCAGAAGCACTTGAACTCGCCAACTCACTTCCTTACGGATTAAGCGGTGCTGTTCACGGTTCTTCGATTGAACGTGCAACAGAATTTGCGCTTCAAGTCGAAACAGGCATGATTCACATCAATGACCAATCCGTCAACGATGAGCCGCATATGCCGTTTGGCGGCGAAAAAGACTCAGGTCTCGGTCGCTTCAACGGTGAATGGGTCCTTGAAGAATTCTCGACTGTGCAATGGTTATCTGTCATGCACGAACGCCGTCAGTACAAACCATTCTTTGAATAAGATAAGCTTAAATATGAAGTACGGGGTTTCCCGTACTTTTACATATAGATAGAAAGGAAGATGACTATGCCATTACTGCGTTTTGATGTCATTGAAGGACGCTCGGATGAAGAACTGAAACTTTTACTTGATACTGCTCATGAGGCGATGCTTGAAGCTTTTGACGTTCCGGAACGGGACCGTTATCAAATCGTTCATACGCATAAAGCGAATGAAATGATCATCGAGGATACCGGACTCGGATTGACACGCTCCAATCAAGTCGTCGTTATCAGTGTGACGAGTAAAACACGGACAGAGGAGAAAAAGCAGGCACTCTATCGTTTACTGGCTGAACGGTTGGAAGCTGAATGCGGACTCTCCCCTGCTGATTTGATGGTCTCAATCGTCGAGAATGATGCAGCTGACTGGAGTTTCGGTTTAGGGAAAGCACAATTCTTAACAGGTGATTTATAAAATAAAAAAAGAGACTGAACCCGTCGAACGGATTCAGTCTCTTTTTGCATCAGTCTTCATGCTCTGCCGGATTTTCCCGTTGTAACGGTGCTCTCCAGTCAAACGTCTCAGGGACAAAGTCGAGTCCGCCCGGATGGAACGGTTGGCAACGTAACAAACGACGGGTCGTCAAATAACCGCCCTTCACGGCACCGTGCTTCTCGATTGCTTCTTTTCCGTAATGCGAGCAGGTCGGATAAAATCGGCAGGTCGCCGGTTTCATCGGTGAAATCACTTTTTGATAAAAATGAATCCCACCGAGCAGGACTTGTTTCATATAGTGTCACCTTCTTTCCCCTTACTCTAACGCATATGAAAAGGATTTTCTGCTTAAGTGAATTATACTACCTTTGACAACTACTAAAAAGGACGTGTATTTACTATGCGAGCTCTCACATTTCGTACCTTCGGAGATTCCAGTGTACTGCATTACGAAGAATATCCGACTCCTGAAATCAAGCCGGATGAAGTATTAATTGAAATGAAGGCCATCGGATTAAACTTTGCCGACATCTACCGCCGTAAAGGAAATTATCATTTAGAGGGTACTCCGCCTTATTTACTCGGTTACGAGGGTTCTGGAATCATCACACAAATCGGTGCTGCTGTGACTGATCTTCAAGTCGGGCAACGGGTCGCCTTTGCCGACGTCCCGAACGCGAATGCCGAATTCGTTGCCGCACCCGTCGATAAAGTGATTCCTTTACCGGATTTTGTTTTGTACGAAACAGCGGCTTCCGTTCTATTACAAGGTTTGACTGCGCACTACCTGACACGGGACAGTTATCCGATCCGGCCGAAAGATTTGGTGTTGGTTCACGCAGCAGCCGGTGGCGTCGGTCAATTGTTGACACAGATCGTCCGATTACACGGAGCCATTCCGATCGGTTTAACGTCTTCGATGGAAAAGGCGGATATCGCCAAACAAGCCGGTGCCAAACATGTCTTTTTGTATTCGGATAACTGGGTCGAACAGATCTTAACATTGACGGATCAACGTGGCGTCGATGTCGTCTACGAATCGGTCGGATCGACGTTGATGGACAGTTTCGAAGTGACGAAAACCCACGGAACAGTCGTCTTTTACGGCATGGCCGGCGGAGATCCGGTCTCCGTTGATCCACGCTTCCTAATAGATACTTCGAAAACATTGACCGGCGGGGACTTATGGAACGTCCTGACGACTCGTGAAGAACGTATCCGTCGGGCCGGAGAATTGTTCAGTTGGTTGGAGTCCGGTCAACTGCAAATCGCTCATCCGACTACCTTCGCCCTCTCGGACGGACGACGGGCTCATGATTATTTGGAAAGTCGTCAGAGCACCGGAAAAATTTTATTGATTCCTTAAGTCTGAAAGCATCCTTCCTTCATTGGTTGGATGCCTTTTTCGCCTGGAATGATTACAAAAGAGAAACAATTCTTCTTATCAGAAATTCATCGACTTAAGTAGTTGCTTTCCTTCATAAAAGAGCGTAAAGTAAATCTCATCAAAACCAGAAACTTAAATTAGTTTTTAGTTTCAAGAAGGAGATTTGATTTATGTTTCGCTCAGAATGGAAAAAACTAAAAAACCCGATGATGATCATCGTGATTCTTGCACTTATCCTCGTCCCGTTTCTTTACAACTCGATCTTTTTATCTGCTTTCTGGGATCCCTATGGTAAGACAGAAAACATCAAGGTCGCAGTCGTCAATGAAGACAAGGCGACGAAGTTTGAAGGAGAAAAAATTGACATCGGAGATCAGTTTATCAAAAAACTGAAAAAAAATGATGACTTTGACTGGCAGTACTTATCACGAAAAGATGCAGCTAAAAAGCTTCGTGCCGGTGATATTTACATGACAGTCGTCATCCCGAAGAAGTTTTCTCATAATGCGACTACTTTACTCGACGATCACCCGAAAAAAATTGAGTTGGAGTATTACCTGAATCCAGCGAAAAACTATTCCGGTACGCAGATTTCCAGCGCTGCTGCTAAGCAATTGAACGAAAAGATCCGAAAATCCGTAACGAAACAATACAGCAGTGCGATTTTCGGATCCCTAAAAAAAATCGCCAAAGGACTCGAAGATGCATCCGAAGGTTCAGCGAAACTGGAGGACGGCGCGAAGAAAACGACAGATGGCGCCAAAACACTGACGACGAACCTCAGTAAATTAACGAGTGGCACAAATGATTTATCAACGAACCTAACAAAAGCTGCAGACGGTTCGGCCCAACTGTCGAGCGGTCTGAATACATTAAGCGGCGGAACACAAACACTGGCCGAGAAATCCGGTCAATTATCGAGCGGTCTGAATCAACTCGATGACAACAGCGGAAAGTTACTCAAAGGATCATCCGATTTACAAGCCGGCTCCACAAAACTCCGCCAAGGTATTGAAAGTGCTTCCGCGGGATCAACGGAACTCCGTCAAGGGCTGGAAACAGCTTCGGCCGGTGCGTCGAAGCTTGACAACAATCTGCCGGAGTTCACAGCCGGTCTCGATCAACTGAACGCCCGCGCCCAAGAAGCAAATGCTTCGCTAAATGCAGTCAACGAGGCAGCGGATACGTTAAAACAAGAGTTGAGTTCACGTCGTGAAGCGCTTGAGGCGAATGTCGCAAGCATCAAGGACGTCATTGCTTCATCCGAAACGTTAACGGAAGAAGAAAAAGGTGCTCTGCTTCAGTCCATTGCAACGATGGAACAAAACGTTCAAAATCTATCCCAGCAAGAATCTGCTCTTGATGCAAGCCTTGCTCAAGCAAATGACGCAACAGAAAAGATTAATCAACTGGCGGTTGGTGGTCAAAGTATCGCTTCTGCCGTTTCACAACTCGATGGCGGATTGGCAAAATTACTTGACGGTTCAAAACGATTAGAGCAGGGACAAGCTCAATTACTGAACGGTGCCAAGAGTCTTGAACAAGGACAAAGTGAGCTCACGCAAGGGCTGACGACTTATACGGACGGCGTCCATAAAGCAGCTGCCGGAAGCAGCCAGTTAACAGCCGGGGCGCAACAACTGGCAACCGGTGCGAACGATGCCAGTACAGCATCCGGTCAATTGACCTCAGGTCTCGGACAGTTATCGGACGGTGCCGTTGCCATTTCCTCTGGTGCCGGTCAACTGACAGACGGAGCATCACGTCTCGCAGACGGTAACTCGAAACTTGCAGACGGAGCCAACACATTGAAAACGGAACTCGGCAAAGGGGCAAAAGATGCGACTGTGAAACCATCGAATGCCCGGGATAATATGCTCGCTGAGCCGGTCGTCTTAAAAGAACACGATTATTCAACCGTCAACAACTACGGATCCGGTCTTGCAGCTTACATTCTCAGCATCGCTTTATTCGCCGGTGCGCTGATGTTCTCTTCCGTTTATCAGATCCGTCCTGAACACGGCGAGACATTAACATGGCGTTTCCTCGTCGGTAAACTATCGATCATCTTACCGATTGGTGCGCTACAAGGGATTGCGGCTTCTGTCGCTATCGTCTATGTACTTGATGCCGATGTCGCAAGTACGCCTGCGCTGTACGGATTTGCCGCCTTAACAGGTATGACCTTCATTACGTTACTCTTTACGTTAACAATGCTCTTTGGTCGGGTCGGACAATTCAGCGCCTTCTTACTGTTGTTACTGCAAATCGGCGGCAGCGGCGGAACATTCCCGGTCGAAATGACACCAAGCTTCTTCCAATCGATTCACCGCTTCCTGCCGATGACATATTCAGTCACAGGTTTCCGTGAGGCACTTGGAATCGGTGTTACTGACACACTCATCACAAACGGACAAATCCTTGGTTTGATTCTGTTTTCTGCACTTGTCATCAGCTTCGCTGGTGCTTTAGGCGGAAAACGAATCTTACTCTCAACGAAAGCGAGAAAACGCCATGACACTGTCTGATAAAGAACATCTCATTTTAGATGCAGCGATGTCATGCTTTTCAGAACTCGGATATAAAGGAACGACCATCGAAAGGGTTGCCAAACGGGCTCATGTCGGAAAACCAACCGTCTATCAATTGTTTGAAAGTAAACTTGATTTGTTTGAATCCCTCGTCACCCGGGTGTTGCAGGAGATGAAAGCAGAAGCGGAAAACGCCTATACGACGACAGCTTCTGTCGAAGAAAATAAACAGGCGATGATTGATGCCATTGTCAATCATCAACAGCAACATCTGTTTATCTTACAAATCACACAAGAAACCCAGACATTGAAACTCCAAGAGATGTCGGAACTACGGATTCGAATCGAGCAACATATCGTCGAATATATAAAGAATTTACTGGAGACGCGGTTGGAACTTGAAAAACGGTCTCCGTCAGTTCCGGTCGAAGTAACTGCGTTCTTACTGTTCAAGACATATATTGCCTTGATTTCTGAATGGCCGCTGATTGGAAAACCGCTTGATTTAAAAACAATCAGTCAAGCAATGTTAAAATTGTTATAATGAAAACAGCCTCTCGATGAATGGAGAGGCTGTTTTTGCGTAATCGATTCTTACTCGTATCTGAATGGAGTGTTTTATTTGTCTCAACTGTTACTATCCAATTTCCTCTTTACGTTAGCTTTGCTAGTCTACGTCATTATTTCGCTTTTTGATATGTGGAAATCGTACACCCGTACCAGTTCCAAATCAGACTTTCTGTTTTTTATCCTGACGTTAGTCACGCTGTTCGTCGGATTTCTTGTATCGCCTTTTCTTGCACTCGCTTTTCAATGGAAACGAAGCCGGACGAAACGAATCATCGGGATTTTACTCATTGCCGTCCCTTTAGGTCTTTCTCTTTTAAGTCGCTTTTTATGAAAACATTGTTTCTCACTAAACGATCCGTACTCTTGCAGACGGATCGTTTTTTCATGTTCTTCCCCCGAGAAAAAGTTTACGCAGTAATTCTTTTTCCGGCATCGGTGCCGCATTAAATGCTTCAAGATATGGCCGGTCATCATACTTCACTTCAATGACATTCACGTTCCATCCGTCACTGTTCAGTTCGACTACCGCAAATGGCGCTACAGCTTCCGGCTGACAGCCGAGTGCCCCTGGATTCAGGTAAGTTACCCCTTTCGCCCGGACCAACTGTCTCGGATGATGATGTCCAAAACAGACCAGGCTTGCCTGCTCATCTTTAAAGAGCTCGGGCAGGGATTGTTCGGTTCCATCCACTGCTTCCGCCAACGGTTCCTCCCCAATCGCTTTTGTTTCATCCAGATACGCATAATGTGTAAACAATACTTCCTGCTCCGAAAATGTTTTTCGGACGGTTCTTGGGAGTTGCTCCAAAAAACGTTGATTATCCGGTGTTAACTGATCAGCAATCCATTGGTGATGGTTTTTCGCATGGCGGTAACTGTCCGGATATTTTTGATCATGGATTAACGCCAGGACATTTTCGTCATGATTGCCGCTGATGGTCGTCATGTGTGGTGTCGATCGCACAATTTCGATGACTTCATTCGTTTGTGGTCCAATCCCAATCAAATCTCCGAGACAGAAGACTTCCGAGATTCCCCCTTCTTCCGTTACTCTTTTTAGAACGGCTTTGAGTGCCGTTGCATTTCCGTGAATATCTGTGATGACTGCAAATTTCATGAAACCGCCTCCAATGTTTATCTTATGCCATTCTTACCTTTCCCCTGATTTTAAGTTCAAAAATCATGAAAAATAAATTGTCAGAAAATATTGATTATTCTTCTTACTCATGTTAGGCTTAGAAAAATTCGTTGAGAGGGGAATCACTTTATGTATGTACACCAACTTGCTGGCCGACTGATTATTCTATGCTCGAGGGACTGAAACCTTTTCCGCTGATTTTCGGAATTGATTTTGGGCCCTCCTTTCGATGCATCGAATGAGGCGCCCGCAGGAATAATGGCGCCTATCCGATACCGGATAGGTTTTTTTAATGGCAAAACGAAATAGAGAGAGGATGAGTGAATTGAAGGAATATGCGATGGATCGAATGGTAAAGGTATCTGCCGGTATGGCAAATGCCGTGTTAGTGACATTAGGGGTAGGATTATTAATTGAAACATTCGGCAATTTATTACATATCGAGATGTTACTCACGATTGGCGGTGTCGCCAAAGTCTTACTCGCTCCAGCCCTCGGAGCAGGAATCGCCTATCAGCTTGGCGGAAATACCTTGGTTTTGTTCAGTGCGATGATTGCCGCGACGATCGGCGGTGCCGCCCTACAACCGACCGATGCCGGACTTGTCCTTGTACCGGGACAACCAATCAGTGCATTACTCGCAGCCGCCGTTGCCGTCTTCGTCGGAAAACGGATGACCGGTAAAACGAAATTCGACATGATGGTCATCCCGGTCAGTGCTGTTCTCGCCGGCGGTTTTACAGGTCTTGGTGCCGCTGCCGTCACAACACCTCTCCTCACACGATTCAGCGCAATGGTTACTGCGTCCGTCGAGTCTTCACCGATTGCGACATCACTTGTTATTGCTCTTATCTTCAGCGTCTTATTGATGTCACCGGCTTCATCGGCTGCACTCGCAATCGCCCTTCAACTCGACCCGGTCGCCAGTGCCGCTGCTTTAATCGGCTGTTCAGCACAGTTTGTCGGCTTTACATTGATGGCATATCGTCAAACGGATCCCGGCGGTTTGATCGCTTCGTTCTTCGTCACACCAAAGGTTCAGTTTCCGAACATCGTTAAGAATCCAAGACTTGTCGTTGCTCCGTTCCTGGCCGCGATGATTTCGGCACCGATTGCGACACTCGTTCTTTCCCTTGAAG
>Ga0308165_1006426_pt1 | contig 10367 bp, 7 predicted proteins | sample PhyWR2_FD_201032 | JGI IMG/M metagenome (GOLD analysis project Ga0308165, IMG submission 201032) | Phyllosphere microbial communities from UC Gill Tract Community Farm, Albany, California, United States - DLSLW.R2 | ecosystem: Host-associated > Plants > Phyllosphere > Unclassified | place: USA... | reverse complement strand
TCCCTGACAGAACCGGAACGCGAAATGCGTCTTGGCCGAGGTTAACGATTGTGGAAATGTCACAGCTGTCTCCACGCCGTCCGTATCTGCTGCGCGCCTTCTATGAATGGCTGCTGGACAACCAGCTAACGCCGCACCTGGTGGTGGATGTGACGTTGCCGGGTGTGCAAGTTCCAATGGAATACGCGCGCGACGGGCAAATCGTATTAAACATCGCTCCGCGTGCGGTCGGGAATCTTGAGCTGTCTAACGACGAAGTGAGCTTTAATGCCCGCTTCGGCGGTGTGCCGCGTCAGGTTTCCGTTCCGCTGGCCGCTGTTTTGGCGGTGTATGCGCGTGAAAACGGTGCGGGTACGATGTTTGAGCCGGAAGCGGCTTATGACGAAGACGTCGCCAGCCTCAACGATGAAGACGGTTCTACCGGTAGCGAAAGCGAAACGGTGATGTCGGTTATCGATGGCGATAAGCCCGATCACAGTAACGATAACGATCCTGATGACGATCCGCCGCCGCGCGGTGGCCGTCCAGCATTACGTGTTGTGAAATAATCAAACAGGCCCATTGGGCCTGTTTTGCTTTCCAGGGTTTTCGCTACGCTAAAAATCCTATGTTATGATAAATCGTTGTCACTGATTGTCACTCTTCTGACCCGAGTCTTTATGAAACCAATTGATCTTCAGGCGGAAAATTCAACCGAAACCGTAGGTCGCAGTTTGCGTCGTCGTCCGCTGGCGCGTAAAAAACTCTCCGATATGGTGGAAGAAGAACTTGAGAAAATGATTCGCCGCCAGGAGTTTGCGCAGGGCGAACAGCTCCCGTCAGAGCGCGAACTGATGGAGTTCTTCAACGTTGGGCGTCCATCCGTACGCGAAGCGCTGGCCGCGTTAAAGCGCAAAGGGCTGGTGCAGATTAACAATGGCGAGCGCGCGCGCGTTTCCATGCCTTCTGCCGATACCATCATCGGCGAACTCTCTGGCATGGCGAAAGATTTTCTCACTCAACCCGGCGGGATTACCCACTTCGAGCAGCTACGGCTGTTTTTTGAATCCAGTCTGGTGCGCTACGCGGCGGAATACGCCACGGATGAGCAGGTTGAAAGTTTATCTAAGGCGCTGGAACTCAACAGCCAGTCGCTCAGTGACAATGCGCTATTCATCCGCTCCGATGTCGATTTTCACCGTGTTCTGGCGGAGATCCCAGGCAATCCCATCTTCATGGCGATCCACGTCGCGCTGCTGGATTGGCTGATTGCTGCGCGTCCAAAAGTGTCTGACGCCGAACTCTACGAACACAATAACGTCAGCTATCGCCAGCATATTGCGATTGTCGATGCGATCCGTCGACACGATCCGGATGAAGCCGATCAAGCGTTACAAACCCACCTCAACAGTGTTTCCGCCACCTGGCACGCCTTCGGCCAGGGATCCAAAAAGAAGAAATAACGATCCTTTAGTGAAGCAGATCGCATTATAAGCGTTCTGTATGCGGTGCTGATTATTTGATCTGGTATAACAGGTATAAAGGTATATCGTTAAAGCAGACCAATAAACACTGAGGTATCTATGGCAAAGCATTTACGTGGCGTAATGGCCGCACTCCTGACTCCGTTCAACCATCAACAGGCGCTCGATAAAGAGAGCCTGCGTCGTCTGGTGCAGTTCAATATTCAGCAGGGAATCGACGGTCTGTATGTTGGCGGATCAACGGGTGAAGCCTTTGTACAAAGCCTTTCCGAGCGCGAGCAGGTTCTCGACATTGTGGCGGAAGAGGCGAAAGGCAAAATCACGTTAATCGCGCATGTCGGCTGCGTGAGTACCGCAGAAAGTCAGCAGCTAGCGGCGTCAGCCAGCCGTTTCGGGTTTGACGCTGTGTCAGCCGTCACACCGTTTTACTATCCCTTCAGCTTTGAAGAACATTGCGACCACTACCGTGCAATTATTGATTCCTCGAATGGTTTGCCGATGGTGGTGTACAACATACCGGCGCTGAGCGGCGTGAAGCTGACGCTTGATCAGATCAATACCCTGGTGACCCTACCGGGCGTCGGCGCGCTGAAGCAAACCTCTGGCGATCTGTTCCAGATGGAGCAGATCCGCCGCGCGCATCCGGATCTGGTGCTCTATAACGGCTACGACGAGATCTTCGCCTCCGGTTTGCTGGCAGGCGCTGACGGCGGTATCGGCAGCACGTACAACATCATGGGATGGCGCTACCAGGCCATCGCCAAAGCCGTCCGCGAGGGTGACAACGCGACGGCACAGCGCCTGCAAAGTGAGTGCAACAAAGTTATCGACCTGCTGATCAAAGTCGGCGTATTCCGTGGCCTGAAAACAGTTCTGCATTACATGGATGTGTTGTCCGTCCCGCTGTGCCGCAAACCGTTTGCACCGGTGGCTGAACAGTATTTGCCTGAGCTAAAAGCGCTGGCGAAACAATTGATGATTGAGAAGGCGTAGTGCGTTGCCCGGCGGCGCACCGTCGCTGGGCTAAACAGACAAAAACAGAGCGTCGGGAGAGTTAAATGAGTATTCCTGCCCAAAGCATCCCGTGGTACCGCCATCTCAGCCGCCCCCAGTGGCGCGCCTTCTCCGCCGCCTGGTTGGGATATCTGCTCGATGGTTTCGATTTTGTATTGATAGCGCTGGTGTTAACGGAAGTTAAAACAGAATTCGGACTCACAACGGTCGAGGCGGCCAGCCTGATTTCTGCCGCCTTTATCTCCCGATGGTTTGGCGGCCTGCTGCTTGGCGCCATGGGCGATCGCTACGGGCGAAAACTGGCGATGATCACCAGTATCGTGCTGTTTTCCTGCGGGACGCTGGCGTGCGGGTTTGCACCGGGCTACGTCACGATGTTTATTGCTCGCATGGTGATCGGCATGGGCATGGCGGGTGAATACGGCTCCAGCGCCACCTACGTGATTGAAAGCTGGCCAAAGCACCTGCGCAACAAAGCCAGCGGCTTTTTGATCTCCGGATTCTCTGTGGGTGCCGTTATCGCGGCGCAGATCTACAGCCTCGTCGTTCCCGTCTGGGGCTGGCGCGCGCTATTCTTTATCGGCATCCTGCCGATCATTTTCGCCCTGTGGCTGCGTAAAAATATTCCGGAAGCGGAAGACTGGAAAGCCAGACACGAAGGTAAAGCGCCCGTGCGCACGATGGTGGACATTCTTTATCGTGGCAAGCATCGGGTGATCAACATTGTCATGACGCTGTTTGCGGGCACGGCGCTGTGGTTCTGCTTTGCTGGAGAACTCAACAATGCCGGTCTGGTGATGATTCTTGGCCTGCTGTGCGCCTTTGTGTTCATCAGCTTTATGGTGCAAAGCAGCGGCAAGCGCTGGCCGACGGGCGTCACGCTGATGGTGGTCGTGCTGTTTGCGTTCCTTTATTCGTGGCCGATTCAGGCGCTGCTGCCGACCTACCTGAAAACGGATCTGGCCTACGACCCAGCGATGGTGGCCCGCGTGCTGTTCTTCAGTGGCTTTGGCGCAGCGGTTGGCTGTTGTGTCGGCGGATTCCTTGGCGACTGGCTGGGAACGCGCAAAGCATACGTGTGTAGCCTGCTGGCCTCTCAGCTCCTGATCATTCCGGTCTTTGCGATTGGCGGTTCCAATATCTGGATACTCGGTTTTCTGCTCTTCTTCCAGCAGATGCTCGGGCAGGGGATCTCGGGGATACTGCCGAAACTTATCGGCGGCTACTTCGATACCGATCAGCGTGCCGCCGGGCTGGGCTTTACCTACAACGTCGGCGCGTTGGGTGGGGCGATTGCGCCGGTGATTGGGGCGCTGCTGGCGCAACGTCTGGAGCTGGGCACCGCGCTGGGTTCGCTTTCGTTCGGCTTAACCTTTGTCGTCATCCTGTTGATTGGCCTGGATATGCCGTCTCGCGTGCAGCGTTGGATCCGCCCTGAGGCACTCCGCACGCACGATGCGATTGACGGTAAACCGTTCAGCGGAGCCGTTCCTTTAGGCAGTATCAAAAGCGATCGTGAGGCGGTGAAATGACGACGCTGGCCATTGATCTCGGCGGGACCAAAATTGCTGCCGCGCTGGTCGACGATTCTTTGCAGATCCGCGAACTACGCGAAATGGCAACGCCTGCCAGCAAAACGCCTGATGCGCTACATGCTGCATTAACGGAACTGGTGACACCGCTGATGAAGCAGGCATCGCGCGTCGCCATCGCCTCAACGGGTATTATCCGCGAAGGCATTTTGCTGGCGATTAACCCCCTTAATCTTGGCGGATTACTTCATTTTCCGCTGGTGCAGACGCTGGAAAACATCACCGGTCTGCCTGCTATGGCGGTAAATGATGCGCAGGCGGCGGCATGGGCGGAATACCACGCGCTGGAAACGGACGGCGGCGAGATGGTTTTTATTACCGTCTCAACCGGTGTTGGCGGCGGCGTGGTATCGAACGGCTTGCTGCAAACGGGAGCGGGTGGTTTGGCTGGGCATCTGGGTCACACGCTTGCCGATCCGCAGGGGCCAGTGTGTGGCTGCGGGCGAAAGGGGTGCGTGGAGGCCATCGCCTCTGGCCGGGGTATTGCGGCGATGGCGCAGGGCGATCTGGCTGGGCTGAATGCCAAAACCATTTTCAGCCATGCGGCACGCGGGCATCAGCAGGCCCGCGACATCATCGCGCGTTCCGCCCAGACGCTGGCGCGGCTTATCGCTGACGTCAAAGCCGTCACCGACTGCCAGACCGTGGTCGTCGGTGGCAGTGTCGGACTGGCCGAAGGCTATTTGCCTCAGGTTGTTGAGTCTTTAGCGCAACTACCGCCGGTCTATCACGTTGCCGTGCGCCCGGCGCATTACCGGCACGATGCCGGCTTGTTGGGTGCGGCATTACTGATTCAAGGTGAACAATGATGATGATGGGTGAAGTGAGGGCGCTGTCTTTATCGGGAATTCATCCGGTGCTGCGCGACGCGTTAATGCGGGCTATCGCGGCCTGGCCGCAGGATAAAACCCCGGGTCGCTACGCGTTGCAGGGTGACGATATCTTTATGAACGTCATGGAATTTGCGACGCAGTTACCGGAACAAAAGAAAGCGGAATTGCACGAGCGTTACATCGACATCCAGCTTTTATTGGCGGGTGAAGAGCGGATTCAGTTCGGCATGTCAGGTTCAGCGCGGCAGTGCGAGGAGCAACACGCAGAAGACGATTATCAGCTGTGTAGCCAGATTCATGGCATGCAGCAGATCGATATGAAGCCAGGGATGTACGCGATTTTTATGCCAGGTGAACCGCATAAACCCGGTTGCGTGGTAACGGAATCTGAAGAGATAAAGAAAGTGGTGGTTAAAGTTCGCGCCAGTTTACTCAGCGCATAAAAAAAGCCGGATGGTTAACCCCATCCGGCCTTCGCTTTTACACTTCCAGGTAGTTCATGATGCCTTCAGCCGCTTTACGGCCTTCGGCAATCGCGGTCACCACCAGGTCTGAACCGCGAACGATATCGCCACCGGCGAAGATTTTCGGGTTGCTGGTCTGGAAGGCGTTTTCGCTGCCTTCTGGCGCAATCACGCGGCCCTGCGAATCCAGCTCAACGCTGTGTTTCGCCAGCCATTCCATGCTGTGTGGACGGAAACCAAATGCCATCACCACCGCATCAGCCGGAACCACATGCTCAGAGCCGGCCACGATTTCCGCACGACGGCGGCCCTTCGTATCTGGCTGACCCATTTCGGTGCGCGCCATTTTCACGCCGCTCACTTTGCCGTTCGCATTCACTTCCACACCCAGTGGCTGGACGTTGAACTGGAACTCCACGCCTTCTTCACGCGCGTTTTTCACTTCGCGTTTAGAACCTGGCATGTTCTCTTCGTCACGACGATACGCACAAATCACGTGCGTGGCATCCTGACGAATAGAGGTGCGCACGCAGTCCATCGCAGTATCACCCCCGCCCAGCACGACAACGCGTTTGCCTTCCATGCTGACGTACGGCTCAGCCGTGGTTTCACCGAAGCCCATCATCTGCTTGGTGTTGGCAATCAGGAACGGCAGGGCGTCAAACACGCCTGGCGCATCTTCGTTTTCCAGACCACCGCGCATCGACTGATAGGTCCCGACGCCGAGGAAGACGGAGTCGTAATCTTTCAGCAGATCGTCGATCTGAATGTCACGGCCCACTTCGACGTTCAGTTTGAACTCGATGCCCATGTCGGTGAAGATTTCACGGCGACGCGTCATCACCTCTTTTTCCAGCTTGAAGGCCGGAATACCGAAGGTCAGCAGGCCACCGATTTCTGGGTGGCGGTCAAACACCACGGCTTTTACGCCGTTACGCGTCAGCACATCCGCACAGGCCAGACCGGCAGGACCCGCGCCGATAATGGCGACGCGTTTGTCGGTTTGACGCACGCCAGTCATGTCCGGACGCCAGCCCATCTCGAACGCTTTATCGTTGATATAGCGCTCGATGTTACCGATGGTCACCGCGCCGAACTCGTCATTCAGCGTACAAGAACCTTCGCACAGGCGGTCCTGCGGGCACACGCGGCCGCACACTTCCGGCAGCGTGTTGGTCTGGTGAGACAGCTCAGCGGCTTCGAAAATACGCCCTTCATTAGCCAGTTTCAGCCAGTTTGGGATGTAGTTGTGTACCGGGCATTTCCATTCACAGTAAGGGTTGCCGCAGGACAGGCAGCGATCTGCCTGTGCTTTGGCCTGGCCTTCTGAAAACGGCTCATAAATTTCTACAAATTCAATTTTGCGGATCTTCAGCGGTTTTTTCGGCGGATCAACGCGCTGCAGGTCGATAAACTGGTATACGTTCTGACTCATTGCTACCCCTTACTGCGCCTGCACACGCAGCTCTGCTGCGCTACGACTACGGTGACCCAACAGTGCTTTAACATCGCTGGACTTCGGTTTAACCAGCGCGAATTTCGCTGAGAACGCTGGCCAGTTTGCCAGGATCTCCTCGCCGCGCGAAGAACCGGTATGCTGCACATGTTCGGTAATCAAACCGCGCAGATGTTCTTCGTGGATGGCCAGCGTTTCTACGTCCAGCACTTCCACCAGTTCAGGGTTCACGCGTTTGCGGAACTCACCGTCTTCATCCAGGACGTAGGCGAAACCGCCCGTCATGCCTGCGCCGAAGTTCACGCCAGTTTTGCCCAACACGCAGACAATCCCGCCGGTCATGTATTCACAGCCGTTGTCGCCGATGCCTTCCACCACAGTGATGGCACCCGAGTTACGTACCGCGAAACGCTCACCTGCACGGCCCGCTGCAAACAGACGACCACCGGTCGCACCGTACAGACAGGTATTGCCGATAATGCTGGCTTCATGGCTGCGGAACGCAGAACCGACCGGAGGACGCACCGCCAGCAATCCGCCTGCCATGCCTTTACCGACGTAGTCGTTGGCATCACCAGTCAGATACAGCTCAACGCCGCCCGCATTCCAGACGCCGAAACTCTGACCCGCTGTCCCGCTGAAGTGCGCGATAATCGGATCGGCTGCCAGGCCCTGATCGCCATGCGTTTGCGCGATATAACCAGACAGCGTCGCGCCAACAGAACGGTCAGTGTTGCGAATATCAAACCAGAACGTTTTGCTCTGTTTGTCATCAACAAACGGTTTTGCCTGCTGTAACAGCTGGGCATTCAGCACACCGTTATCAAACGGCGGGTTGGTCTCGGTCCAGTAAACGGCTTTGCCAGGATGCGGCTGGGCCGTTTCCAGCAGCTTAGACAGCTCCAGCTTCTGCTGTTTGGCAGTGAAACCTTCCAGCTCTTTCAGCAGGTCGGTACGGCCAATCAGATCCACCAGACGCGTCACGCCCAACTGCGCCATCAGCTCGCGCGTTTCGCGGGCGATGAATTCAAAGTAGTTGGTCACTTTGAACGGCAAACCGTGGTAATGATTTTTACGCAGTTTTTCGTCCTGAGTTGCCACGCCCGTTGCACAGTTGTTCAGGTGGCAAATACGGAGGTATTTACAGCCCAGCGCGACCATAGGTCCGGTACCGAAGCCAAAGCTTTCTGCACCGAGAATCGCCGCTTTGATGATATCAAGACCGGTTTTCAGACCGCCGTCTACCTGCAGACGAATCTTGTGACGCAGACCGTTAGCCACCAGTGCCTGTTGAGTTTCAACCAGGCCCAGCTCCCACGGACAACCCGCGTATTTCACAGAGGAGAGTGGGCTTGCACCCGTTCCGCCGTCGTAGCCCGCGATGGTGATCAGATCCGCATAAGCTTTTGCCACGCCGGTCGCAATGGTGCCAACGCCCGGTTCAGAAACCAGCTTCACGGAGATCAGCGCTTTCGGGTTGACCTGTTTCAGGTCGAAAATCAGCTGCGCCAAATCCTCAATAGAGTAGATATCGTGGTGCGGTGGCGGGGAGATCAGCGTCACGCCCGGCACCGAATAGCGCAGTTTGGCGATGTACGGCGTCACTTTATCGCCTGGCAACTGACCGCCTTCGCCCGGTTTAGCACCCTGAGCGACTTTAATCTGAATCACATCGGCATTAACCAGATACGCCGGTGTGACGCCGAAGCGACCGGAAGCCACCTGCTTGATGCGCGACACTTTGTTGGTGCCGTAGCGTGCAGGATCTTCGCCGCCTTCGCCGGAGTTCGAGTTGCCGCCGATGCTGTTCATCGCTTCAGCCAGCGCTTCGTGCGCCTCTGGACTCAGTGCGCCGATGGACATGGCCGCGGTATCGAAGCGTTTGTACAGTTCGCTCGCCGGTTCCACGTCATGAATATTGACCGTTTCACCGTCAGGCGTGACCGCCAGCAAATCGCGCAGGGTCGCTACCGGACGTTCGTTCACCAGCTTGGAATACTGCTGATAATCGCTGTATTCACCGCTCTGAACCGCCTGTTGCAGCGTGCGAACCACGTCCGGGTTGTAGGCGTGGTATTCGCCACCGTGAACGTATTTCAGCAGGCCACCTTGATCCAGCGGCTTACGCGCCAACCAGGCACGTTTCGACAGGTTGAGCAGATCCTGCTGGAAGTCAGAGAATCCGGCTCCGCCGATACGGCTGATCACGCCCTGGAAACAGAGATCGGCGACGTCATCATGCAAACCGACCGCTTCGAACAGCTTGGAGCAACGGTAAGAGGCGATAGTCGAGATGCCCATCTTGGACATGATTTTGTACAGGCCTTTGTTGATGCCGTTACGGTAGTTCAGCATCACAGTGCGGTAATTTTTTTCGATGACGCGCCCATCAACCAGTTTCGCCAGCGTTTCGTAGGCGAGGTAGGGATAGATGGCGGTGGCACCAAAGCCCAACAGCACGGCGAAGTGGTGCGGGTCGCGGCTGCTTGCGGTTTCAACGATGATGTTGGCGTCGCAGCGCAGGCTCTTATCCACCAGACGGGTCTGGATCGCGCCCACGGCCATCGGTGCAGGAACCGGCAGGCGGTTCTTCGCGATATTACGGTCAGACAACACCAGCAGAACCGTGCCATCACGCACCATCTGCTCGGCTTTATCGCACAGCGCTTTCACCGTCTCTTCGAGGCTCGTTTCGGTCACGTCGAAGGTAATGTCGAGCGTGTCGGCGCGGTAATGCTCCTCAGTCATGGTGGTGAGCTGTTTGAAATCGGAGTACAGCAGGATCGGCGACTTAAAGCTCAGGCGGTGCGCCTGGCCTTCGGCTTCGCAGAAGACGTTCATCTCGCGGCCAATGCTGGTCGCCAATGACATCACATGCGCTTCACGCAGCGGATCGATTGGCGGGTTAGTGACCTGCGCAAACTGCTGACGGAAGTAGTCGTAGATGATGCGTGGCTGGCTAGAAAGCACGGCAAACGGGGTATCGTCTCCCATTGAACCGACGGCTTCCTGACCGTTCTCACCGAGTACGCGGATAATGGAGTCCAGCTCTTCGGCGTTGTAGTTAAACTGTTTCTGGAAGCTGGCAAGCGTGTCGTCGTCAAGCTCGCGACTGCCCACTTCTTCGTCCTGCAGATCTTCGAACGGCACCAGACGGCGGACGTTTTTCTCCATCCACTCTTTGTACGGGTGACGGCTTTTCAGATCGTCATCCGTTTCTGCCGAGTGCAGAATGCGGCCACTGCGGGTGTCGATAACCATCAGTTCACCCGGACCGACGCGGCCTTTTTCGACCACTTCGTCAGGCTGGTAATCCCAGATGCCCACTTCAGACGCGCAGGTGATCAGCTTATCTTTGGTGATGACGTAGCGTGCCGGACGTAGACCGTTACGGTCCAGGTTACAGGCTGCATAACGCCCATCGGACATCACGATGCCCGCCGGGCCGTCCCACGGCTCCATGTGCATGGAGTTAAAGTCGAAGAACGCGCGCAGCTCAGGATCCATATTCGGGTTGCTCTGCCAGGCTGGCGGAACAAGCAGAC
>Ga0308165_1006421_pt1 | contig 10369 bp, 12 predicted proteins | sample PhyWR2_FD_201032 | JGI IMG/M metagenome (GOLD analysis project Ga0308165, IMG submission 201032) | Phyllosphere microbial communities from UC Gill Tract Community Farm, Albany, California, United States - DLSLW.R2 | ecosystem: Host-associated > Plants > Phyllosphere > Unclassified | place: USA... | reverse complement strand
GTCGTAGAACAACTCGAGCGCGCACGACCTTTCTCCGGGTTTTTCCTGGACGGCAAATATTACTTGGGTCCGGAGTTGATGACCGCCGTCGGTTGGATGGAGGGCCGCCAGTTTTACCTGGATGAGCTCGATCCCGCCGGTGAGCCCGTGTTCCCAAACCGGCTCGTTGGCACCATCGAGGGCCTCACCTTGATCCTGGCCGACGGTGCGCGACTGCCACTGCACGAGCAGCCATTTACAGCTCCCTCGGATCCCATCACCTTTCCAGCCCGCCCCGAATCCGGGGTGGGTCTGACAGCGGGCAGATTGAATGACAAAGTGGTCGTTATCACCGGCGCCTCCAGCGGCATCGGCCGCGCTGCGGCTCACGCCTTCGCCGCCGAGGGTGCTCGCCTGGTGTTGGCCGCGCGCGATGAAAATACGCTTGATGAAGTTGTTCAGGAATGCGCCGAACGAGGCGCTTCGGCCGTGGCGGTGCCCACCGATGTCACCAACAACGACCACATGCGCAACCTGGCCGAGCAAGCCGCCTCCTTCGGCAATGGCCGGATCGACATCTGGATCAACAATGCAGGGGTTGGCGCGGTTGGCAACTTCGAGACAACGCCCCTGGAAGCACATGAACAGGTGCTCCAAACCGACTTGTTGGGCTACCTGCGCGGCGCTTATGTCGCCTGGCCATACTTCAAGGCGCAGCGGCGCGGCATATTGATCAATACCCTGTCGCTCGGCAGTTGGGTCGCGCAACCCTATGCTGCGGCCTACTCGGCCAGCAAATACGGATTGCGTGGATTGAGCGAAGCGCTGCGCGGCGAGCTGCATTCATTCCCCGGCATCAAAGTCTGCGACATCTACCCTGCGGTGATGGATACGCCAGGTTTTCGCGACGGTGGCAACTTCACCGGTCATGCGCTCAAACCGCCACCGCCCGTCTATGATCCCCATCGGGTTGCCAGGGCCATGGTCACGTGCGCCATTGCGCCTAGAAACAGCACGACCGTGGGAAGCGCAGCAACCCTGGCTCGCATCGCCCACTTTCTGCTACCGCGCTTCCCACAACTCTCCGGTTGGTTGACGCGCACCGCTTTGAATCGTAGCCCGCAGTGCGACACGACTTCAGGCAACCTGTTCGGTCTCTCTGATCAGCAGCGTAGCGTGGAAGGCGGATGGCGCTCTCCGGCGCCCAAGTCGCCTTTGATGGTCGCCGGCGCAGCGCTCTTGATCGGTGGTGTGCTGCTGGCCCTGGATCGAAGAATCGGCCGGACACCGCGCAGGCTGCGCTAAGACGTCCGTGGGCTGAGGGGATGTCCACCGATAGCGCCAGAGCGAACAGCGCGTGAGTGCATCCCTCCAGCCTGGAGAGGTTAAAGTTTGGGTACGTCACCGGTAGCTTCGGCGAGGGTCGCCCGCACTCCTCGAGCCCGGCGATCCCCTCCTGAAATTTCAGGAAAGACAAGTGAACTGCCTCCCCCGGCACCATAGTCTGGTGACCCCGCAGCGACGGACCCTGGCCTCTTCCATCGCCCGCAACTGGTGGACACTATGGCGCAACGTCAGCAGTTGCTCGAAGATGGCTGCAAAGTTTAAAAAAGTTGCCCGATGTGGCTCAGCCTTCGAGCGCCGCGCTTGTGAAAACGGGCTCAATGCTGATCAGACGAATGCCTTCGGGGCCGCTCTCCAGCAAGCGCCTCTCCTGCTGTGCAACGAACAGTTGCACCTCAAAGCCTTCGGATTCGGGAAAACGCGAGGCGATCTCGCGAATCGCGTCCCGAGCATCGGGTGTACTGGAATCAAAATGGCCAAGTAACTTGTCGTGCCGGCGAATAATCAGCCTGTGAGTGTGCATCGGGTGCGTTCCTTCAATAAGTGAATCGAGCTCAATCTGCTGTTGAAGCCGTAGGCCAGTAATGGGAGTCAGGCGTATTGCGTGCACCGAAGATCGCTTGCCCTACCCGCACCACCGTGGCGCCTTCCTCAATGGCAATCTCGTAGTCGCCGGACATCCCCATCGACAGCTCATCAAGCTCGATCTCGGGGGGAATATCCTGACGCAGTTGGTCGCGCAGGTTGCGCAGCAGTGCGAAACAGGTGCGCACGCGCGCAGGCTCCGCTGACAACACGGCCAGGGTCATCAGCCCTCGCACGCGCAGCGAAGGAAACGCCAGCATCTCTCGAAGAAATCCCGCGACATCCTCAGGACGCAGTCCGTACTTGCTGTCTTCGCCCGAGGTATTGACCTGGACAAACACATCGAGCGACCTGCCCGCTTCCTGCAAGTGACGATCCAGCACAACCGCCAGGCGAAGACTGTCGAGTGCCTGGAACTCACTGGCAAACTGGGCGACGACCTTGGCCTTGTTGGTTTGCAGGTGGCCAATCACCGACCAGCGCAGCGCCAGCAGGTCGCGCATCGCCTCCCACTTCCGGCTGGCTTCCTGGACCTTGTTCTCGCCAAGCATCAGGCAACCCGCTTGATGGGCGAGACGGATGCGCGCCTCGTCCACCGTCTTGCTGACCGGCAAGAGGCGGACGCTGCTCTCGTCACGCCCGACCCGGGCGCAGGCGGCCTCGATACGGGCATTGACCGTCGCCAGGTTGCGCCGAAAGTCGTCGACGGTCTCGGCGACAGGCCACAAGCCATGTTGGTCATGGCGGGTCTGAGTGGGTGAATCAGCACTGCGTTCGTTCATGTCAGCCTCTCCTCATTCACAGGGAGCGTCAGCCGCTTGTACATACCCAAGCGCTTTGAACTCCGATACACTTTGTCTGTGTCTAAATAAATATTGGCATAGGACAATGATCAAAATCAAAGGCAAATCCGCCCAGGAGATCGCTGACTGCATCCGCGCCCTGGTGCAGAACGGGCAGCTCGCACCCGGTGCGTCGTTGCCACCGGTGCGAGAACTGGCAGAAGAGATCAATGTAAATCGCAATACGGTCGCCGCGGCGTACCAGCGCCTGGTGACCGCCGGCATCGCCTTGGCTCAGGGCCGCCATGGCACGAGCATTTGCCAGCCCCCCCAAGCCGGCGAGCAGGAAGGCTTGAGCAGCGGCACAGCCCTGGTCGACCTGGCCGATGGCAACCCGAACCCTGCGTGGCTGCCCTCGGTCGCCTCGCTTCTCGCCGAGCCGCTGACCCGCCCGTACTTGTACGGTGACGACACCCTCCTCCCGGAGTTACGAGAGATGGGCGAGCAATGGCTGGCGCCTGATTGCCCGGCCCATTTGAGCCTTGAATTGACCCATGGCGCGGTCGATGCCATCGAGCGTCTGGCTGCCGCGCTGCTGGTTACGGGCGACGGCGTGGCCATCGAGGATCCCGGCTTTCTCGGCACGATCAATGCGCTGCGCCTGGGCGGCATGCGTACCCTCGGGGTTGAGATCGATCAATACGGCATGACCCCGGCTTCGCTTGACGCAGCCCTGGCCAAAGGCGCACGGGCGGTACTGATCACCCCTCGCGCCCACAATCCGTCAGGCTGCAGGGTGTCCAGCCAGCGCGCGCAGCAATTGAAGAAGGTCCTGGGCAAGTTTCCCGAGGTGGCCGTGATCGTCGACGATCATTTCGGCCTGCTCAATGAAACGCCCTATTACTCAGTCATCCCGCCCGGCACTGCACGTTGGGCGCTTGTGCGCTCGGTATCCAAAGGGCTCGGCCCGGACCTGCGTGTGGCATTTGTCGGTTGCGATGAACTGACTGCCGCACGCCTGCGCACCCGACTCGCATCGGGCATGAGTTGGGTCAGCCACATTCTTCAGGCGGCCGTGATCACGGGCCTCAAATCCGGGGAATCGCTCGCCCGAATGGATGAAGCCCGGGCCGGCTACGCGCGACTGCGCGATGAACTGTGTGCGGAACTTGCCCAGGCCGGAATCGACATCACCAAACCTGACGGCGGGTTCAACGTCTGGATTCCACTGCCCAGGGACGCGAAGGACGTGGCCTATGAACTGGCCAAGAAAGGCTGGTTGGTTCGCCTGGGCACCGCCTTCGATGTCGATGGACACTCGCAAGCCCTGCGCGTGACCGTCTCGCACCTCAGGCCCCATCAGGCCAGGGCCTTCGCTCGCGACCTGAAAGCCTGCCTTTGATCACTGGAGGAAAAACGATGAACGTACATTTTGTGGTCCACGAAGCCTTTGAATCACCTGGCGCGTATGAAACCTGGGTCAAAAATCGTGGCTATAAGACCCGCTACTCCCGCGTTTATCTGGGCGAGGCACTACCGCAGAGGCTGGACGACATCGATCTTCTGGTCGTCCTCGGTGGTCCGCAAAGCCCCTCGACCACGCGGGAAGAATGCCCGCACTTCGACGCAGCGGCCGAAAGCGCATTGATCGCCAAGGCCGTGTCGGCCAACAAGGCAGTGGTCGGCGTGTGCCTGGGCGCTCAACTGATGGGTGAAGCGTTGGGCGCGAAATGTGACCACAGTCCGGAAGCGGAAATCGGCAACTATCCGATCACCTTGACCGACGCCGGCAAGGCAAATGCCCACGTCGCGCACTTTGGGCCAACGCTTGAGGTGGGCCATTGGCATAACGACATGCCGGGCCTGACCGCGGATGCGCAAGTGCTCGCATTCAGTGAGGGTTGCCCCCGGCAGATCATCCAATACGGCCGGCTGGTGTACGGATTCCAGTGCCATATGGAATTCACGCGTGAAGTCATCGAGTTGCTGATTGGAGCGTCCGGAGGCGATCTGGACGCAATGATTGACCGGCGCTTTGTCCAGCAGCCTGAGGTCCTGCGAGCGAATGATTACACGCAGATGAATCAGAAGCTGTTTGGTTTCCTGGATGCGATCGTCAGCGATTATCAGGCAACGCGATAGCATTGCTCATGATCGTGGATTTCGTGAGCAGGGAAAAACATCGGATCTACGTGGTCGAAGGCAAGCAAAAGGGTGGGAATTCCCTAAGCCTAGGCCTTGCTCTTCTTTTTGTTTATCGCTTTCAGGCGCGCCGTGGCCTTTTGCACGGCCGCCATTTTTTCCGGACGCTTCATGCCACGCCATTTTCGAATCTCTTCGCGGGTGCGGCCACAGCTCACGCACAGCTCGCTGTTCAACTGGCACAGCGATACGCAAGGGTTTTCAATGTCCTTGGCCATGCCGACTCCCCTTGCGTTGGCGTGAGTCGATGCGCGCCGCCCAATCGCCACCGTGCTGGGCTTCGCAACGCTCCTGCGAGTCGAATTCGACATGGCGTGCAATGTCTTTCACGCTGATGCCGATCTCTTCAAACGCGGCCAGGGTGTGTGCCTGCATCCTTGCTTTAGCCTGCCCGGAGATGGCCTGGTCGTGGTGGACATCGCTATCGAATACCCAGGTGACGATCAGGCTCTCTGGAAAACGCGTGTAATCCACCCGATGGGTCAGCCATTCAAACCCGACGATCTCGCTTTTTGCCGCCTCGCAGGCGATGGTCAACGCACGCGCCAGCTCGCGCTCGATGGCGCTGTATTTTCGTTTCAATGACGCCATATCAGTGTTCTTTACCAGCGTGACGGGACGGCTCAGGCCGTGCGGTACTCAACGGTCAGGTGCGTGACTTCGTGGACAGGCTGCAACGCCTTGCGCACATCGTCGGCCGAGGATTGTGCCGGACCCTGCACACTGACGATCGCCGCCCGCGCCTGGGGGCCCACGCGCCAGACATGCAGGTCGACGATGCGCAAGGCTTGCGACTGCGCGAGCAGTTCGCGGATCTCGTCGGCCACGTGCTCATCGGTCCTGTCCAGCAACACTGAGGCGGTGTCCTTCATCAGCAGCCAGGCCCAACGGGCAATGACCACCGCACCGACGACGCCCATGGCCGGGTCGAGCCACACCCAGCCGAGGAACTTGCCGGCCAGCAAGGCCAGGATGGCCAGCACCGATGTGACGGCATCGGCCAGCACGTGAACGTAGGCCGATCTCAGATTGTTGTCTTCGCCGTGGGCGTGATCGTGATGATGGTGGTGTGCATGGCCATGGTCATGCCCGTGATGATGACCGGCGGCGCCGGCCAGCAGCAGCGCGCTGACGATGTTGACGGCGAGGCCGAGCACGGCGATCCAGATGGCGGTGCCGAACTGCACCCGGGTCGGCTCGAACAGGCGCATCACCGATTCGACGCCAATGCCCAGCGAGATCAGGCCAAGAATCAACGCCGAGGCGAAACCACCCAGGTCGCCGACCTTTCCGGTGCCAAAACTGTAGGCGCCGTTGTCCGAATGCTTGCGCGCAAAGGCGTATGCGGCGGCGGCAATGCCCAACGCCCCGGCGTGGGTGGCCATATGGAAACCATCGGCCAGCAGCGCCATGGAACCGGTCAGGTAACCCGCGGCAATTTCACCGACCATCATCACCACGGTCAGGATCACCACCCAGAGCGTGCGTTTGGCGTTGTCGTCGTGGCTGGCGCCGAGGAAGTCATGACTGTGTGTGTAATCAACGGTACTCATGCTGCCCTCACTTGGAATAACGGCGAATGGCTTCGAGCAGCTCTTCGACACCTTGCGCCCGCTCCTCATCACTGAGGCCAGGCTTGGCCACATGTTCGCGGGCGTGGTCCTCGATGATTTCGTCGAGCAGGCCGTTTATGGCGCCACGGGTGGCCGCCACCAGGTGCAACGTCTTCCCGCAGTCCGCCTCGCCTTCCAGCGCGCGTTCAATGGCTTGTACCTGGCCCGCGATGCGCCGCACGCGCTTGAGCAAGTCATCTTTTCCTGCCTTGGTGTGCGCCATAGCATACCCCCCTACCCTATATTGGGCGCCATGATGCGCTCTGATTGTCACGTTGGCAAGGCCCGTCCCTGGACGACGCGCTCGTTGACTTGGACAGGTTCGAAAGCCAACGCCCCTCGCCGAAGACCTTCGCAATCAACAGGAACCAGGCGGAATGCCGTCCTTATTGTAATCCTTCAAACGCTCGCGCTCCTGTTCCGTGGAGTGAATCGGCACATCGTCTTCAGGCTCATCTCTCTTCTCGTCCGTCATGGCTGCTCTCCTGCAGGTAAACGCATGGATTTCACGTTCAGGCAATCGCGTTGATCGCGCGCGAGCATCTGCGTGGTCAAGTCATAGGCCTGGTCGGCCGCATCCTTGAGTAACTGCCAGTCGTGCGGATTGATCCGCAGCCGCAATTCATCGGCACGCTGGATTTTTCCGTCGTCAAAGTTCCAAAAAGGAATGCAACGCCCACCCCCTTGTGGTCAGCTCGCGCGCTCGAGGGCCGAAAACAGGTTAACGAATTCCCTCGACAATTTATGCCGTGGCGCCAGGTGAATCATTGGCACCGACGCTTCATGGGACTCACGCATCTTGATCGTACTGCTCAGATAATCCGGCAACACCGGTAAGCCTTCGGCTACCAGTTCGTCGATCAAGGCCTGATGCAAACGGGCACGCGCCTCGAACTGGTTGACGACCACCCCTTCCACCACCAGCGACTCGTTATGGTCGGCACGCAACTCCGCCACCTGGGCGATGACGTTGTAGAGCGCCTGGCGAGAAAAGGTGTCGCAATCGAAGGGAATCAGCACGCGGTTGGCGGCGATCAATGCGCTGATGGTGTAGAAATTCAACGAGGGCGGCGTGTCGATGTAAATGCGTTCGTAATCTTCGGACAGTGCCACCAGCAAACGGCGCAGTTTGTTGATCTTGAAGCGGGATTCGAGCTTGGTTTGCAGATCGGCCAGCTCAAGGCTGGCCGTGACCAGGTGCAGATTGTCGTAGCGCGTTTCGGTGATCGCCACGTGATTCTTCTTGCTGGCCGGTCCGCTGGACAGGCTTTGCTTGAAGAAGTCGGCGATGCCCATGGGGATTTCATCACCGGTCAACCCGGTCAGGTAATGGGTGGAATTAGCCTGGGGATCGAGGTCCACCAAGAGCGTCCTGTAGCCTTCGGTCGCACTGACCGCCGCAAGATTGCAGGCAATGCTGGACTTGCCCACCCCACCTTTCTGATTGAACACCACTCGACGCATGACAATACTTCCCTGAAAGAAAACTCCTACATCATAGGAATGAAACATTTCAGTAATATTTCTACGCGACGGTTTTATTGCATTTTTAAGACAGGTTTCCTACTCCGCATAAATGGCATAATCGCCCTTGGTTCATAACAGGTGCGCATGAATGTCCCTCGAAAGCTATGACCAATTGGCGATTTTTGCGGCGGTGGCCCAGGAGCGCAGCTTCACACGCGCCGCCGCCCGGCTGGGCATGTCGCAACCGGCGTTGAGTCGGGCCATGCGTCAGTTGGAGGAACGGCTGGGGGTCAGGTTGTTGGCGCGCACCACCCGCAGCGTCTCCCCCACCGAAGCAGGCGAACATCTGCTGAAGGTAATTGCGCCCCGGTTTGAAGAGATCGACACCGAGCTGGCCTTGCTCAGCGAATTTCGAGATCGGCCCGCCGGCAAATTGCGCATCACCGCAGGCGAGCATTCGGCAATCAAGGTCTTGCATCCGGTGCTCTCGAAACTGTTGCCCGACCACCCCGACCTGAACATCGAAATCATCGTCGACTACGGTTTCACCGACATCGTCGCCCAGGGCTTCGATGCAGGCGTACGGTTGGGACCACAGGTGGCCAAGGACATGATCGCGATGCGCATCGGTCCCGATATGCGCATGGCGGTGGTGGGCTCGCCCGCCTATTTCTCCCGCTACCCGCAGCCCATCATTCCCAATGACCTCACGACCCACAACTGCATAACCCTGCGCATGCCCACCCACGGCGGACTCTACGTCTGGGAATTCGAGAAAAACGGGCAGGAGCTGAACGTGCGCATCGAAGGCCAATTGGTGTTCAACAACATTGCCATGCGCCTGGAGGCGGCGCTCCAGGGCCTGGGCCTGGCTTACATGCCCGAGGACCTGGTGCAGGAACACGTGGCGCAGGGCCGGTTGATCCGCGTGCTCGAGGACTGGTGCGAACCGTTCTCTGGCTACCACCTCTACTATCCGAGCCGGCGCCAGAGTTCTCCAGCCTTCAACCTCTTGCGTGAAACCCTGCGTTACGACGGTTGATTCGCCTGAACCGTGTCCAATGCTTCACCAGCCCGTTTGGCGGCGGCCTCATCGCCCTGCCCAGCCAGCAACTGGATCAACTGGCGCAACTGCACAGGGGTCAGGCCGACCCGCAAGCTGGCCGCCATGTGCGAACGCAGTTGTGATTCCACCCCAGGTGTGACGGCGAGCGCAGCGACGGTCGCCAGCTCACGGCTTTGCCAGTCGAGGTTGTCGCGCTCGAAGATATCGCCAAAGAGGTGCGTCTGCAGGTATTGATTGATCACCGGAACGAAGTCGAATAACGGCCCTTGAACCGTCCCGCCAGCGATGCGCGACTGGTTGGCCTTACCGGCCGCCAGCAACTCGCTGCCCGTGGGAATGACTCGACCGGGCTCACGCCCCGGCTCATCCTGGACACCACGTTGTTTGCGCGCCTCGACCACTGTCATCAACTCGCCGAGGGCATTGAGGCTGCGCGGGAACCCGCTGTAGGCGTAGAGCTGCACCAGAATTTCTTTCGCCTCGCTGACGCTCAGGCCTGCATCCAACCCTTTGTTCAACGCCGTGTTGAGCGCCGGCATGTTGCTGGTGGCCATGGCTGCTGCGATCAACGGGATGCTTTGTTGTTTGGCCGACAGTGTTTGCAAAACCGCTGGTGCGACGACAGGCGCTTGTGTGTCGCGAGCGTTGTATTGCTCATCGGTGACCTTCTCCATCCATTCGGCATTTTTGCCGTCCACCGTGCCGGTGATGGCCAGGTGCGTCATACCGCTCGACGGCGCAGCGCCGTGCCAGTGCTTGACGCCCGGCGGGCAGACGATCACGTCGCCGGGGTGGATCTCTTGTACCGGCTTGCCCCATTCCTGGATCAACCCTACACCGGATGTCACGACCAAACGTTGTCCCGCTGGGTGGGTATGCCAGGCGGAACGCGCACCCGGTTCAAAATTGACGTAGGCGCCGGAAGCATTGATTGCATCACTGGTGGGAAACAACGGCTCGACGCGCACCCGCCCGGTGAACCAATGCTCAGGCCCTGCGACCGATGCCTGGGAGCCGGCGCGGGAGATCTGCTGCTCGGGCCGGCGTGGGTCATTTGCGTTGTCTGAGCCGGCAGCGTCGGCAAAAGGGGCTGCGGCGCACACCGCGAGACCGATCAGGGTGTTTTTCATGAAGGGTATCCTTTCGATTCGAATGATCTGAGGGGAAACTACCCTTCGCAAATTGATAGATAAACAGTGCCAATCGTATAGCGCTGATATCACCAATGCATAAATCACATCTGCCCGACATCCCCGCAGAGCCCTACGGCTCATCTGTAGGAGCGAGCTTGCTCGCGATGGTCGTCAACGATAATGCGGGCTGCCTGGCAC
>Ga0308165_1006418_pt1 | contig 10372 bp, 10 predicted proteins | sample PhyWR2_FD_201032 | JGI IMG/M metagenome (GOLD analysis project Ga0308165, IMG submission 201032) | Phyllosphere microbial communities from UC Gill Tract Community Farm, Albany, California, United States - DLSLW.R2 | ecosystem: Host-associated > Plants > Phyllosphere > Unclassified | place: USA... | reverse complement strand
CCTGAGACGCACTCTGAGTGCGCGGTTCAATAAGAGAGATAGCCATGAAACGAGCCGTGAACGCCCTACAAAACTTCGGAAAATCATTGTACGGACCGGTACTTATCTTACCCATTGTCGGTCTGTTCATCGCTTTCGGCAACGTGTTAGGTAACGGTAATCTTGCCGAATACCTTCCGTTTCTGGGGAATCCGCTGATTCAAAACATCGGTCAGTTGATTGCCAAATCTGCCGTATCGGTGCTGGTAAACCTGGCACTGGTGTTTGCCGTCGGGATCCCTGTCGGCCTTGCGGCGCGCGACAAAGGTTACGCGGCGTTAATTGGTCTGGTGACGTTTGTGGTTTTTATCAACGCCATGAACGTGACGCTTCAATTGCAGGGGCAACTCGCGCCTGCCGAGCACATGAAAGCAGCCGGTCAAAGCATGGTGCTGGGCGTACAGGTTCTGGAGATGGGCGTCTTCGCCGGGATCCTGACGGGTGCCCTGTCTGGATACCTGTACAACAAATATTCTAGCGTACAGTTTAACGGCGCGATGGCGATCTATTCCGGCCACTGCTTTGTCGCCATTATCATGCTGCCCGTCTCAATGCTGCTGGGCGTCATAATGAGCGAGCTGTGGCCTTTTGCTCAACACGGTATCAGCACGATGGCGCTGGCGATTAAAGGGTCCGGTCCGTTTGGCGTTGCCATTTACGGGTTCCTGGAGCGTATTCTGGTGCCGACCGGCCTCCATCACCTTGTCTACACTCCTTTCCTCTATACCGAACTGGGCGGCACGCAGGAAGTTTGCGGGACGACTTACCAGGGCGCACGCAATATTTACTTTGCCGAGATGGCCTGCCCGGACGTGAAGCAACTTAGCAGCACCGTGGTGTGGGATGCGCGCGGCATCAGCAAAATGTTTGGCCTGCCCGCCGCAGCTCTGGCGATGTACATGACCGCTAAACCGGAGCGCAAAGCGATCGCCAAAGCGATTCTGATCCCGGCGGCGCTGACGTCGCTGCTCGTTGGCGTCACTGAGCCCATCGAGTTTTCATTCCTGTTCGTTGCCCCGCTGCTTTTCGTGGTGCATGCGGTGCTCACCGGCCTCGGCATGATGCTGTTTTATCTGTTCGGCGTTCACGCCATCGGTGCCAACGGCATTATCGATTTCATTCTCTACAACCTGCCGCTCGGCACGGAGAAATCGAACTGGCCGATGTACATCGTGGTCGGGCTGATTATGTTCGCGCTCTATTTCATCGTGTTCCGCTTCCTGATTCTGCGCTTCAACATGAAGACGCCAGGACGTGAAGACGAGGATCAGGAGACCCGTCTGTACAGCAAGCAAGAGTATCAGGCGAAAGGCAATAACGACGGGCTGGGAGAATCCATTGTTATCGGCCTCGGCGGGCGAGAAAACATCGAAGTGGTGGATAACTGCTACACCCGACTGCGCGTCACTGTGAAAGATGTCGCCATTATTGATGAGCCGCGACTCAAGGCGACCGGCGCGAAGGGAATTATCAAACAAGGTAACAACGTTCAGGTGGTCTACGGGCTGCATGTCAAAAAAATGCGAGAAGCCGTTGAGACGTTTCTCTGAAGGAGATAAACATGTTTAAACCCCCTTTTATTCTGTCCATCGCCGGTGGCGGCAGCACCTATACGCCTGGCATTGTGAAAAGCCTGATGGTGCAGTTACAGGACTTTCCGCTGGCAGAAATTCGCCTTTATGATATCGATGCTGCGCGCCAGAACACCATCGCGCCGGTCGTTGAAAAAGTCATACGTGATCACAGCCAGAGCATTGTTTTCACGGTTACCGACGATCCAGAAGTGGCCTTCAGCGGCGCGCACTTTGTTTTTGCTCAGATGCGCGTGGGTCAGTACAAAATGCGTGAGCAGGATGAGAAGATCCCACTGCGTCACGGCGTAGTCGGCCAGGAAACCTGCGGACCAGGCGGACTGGCCTACGGATTGCGCACTATTCTGCCGATGGTGGAGCTTATCGATCTGGTCGAGCGCTTCGCCCACGAGAAGGCCTGGATTGTGAACTACTCCAACCCGGCGGCGATTGTGGCAGAAGGTGTGCGCCGTCTGCGCCCGAACGCACGCGTGCTCAACATTTGCGATATGCCGGTGGCGGCAATGCGCAACATGGGGGCGATTTTGGGCGTGGATCGTCACAAGCTCGAAGTCGATTACTTTGGCCTGAACCACTTCGGCTGGTTTACGCGCGTGCTGGTGGACGGTGTTGACAGACTGCCGGAGTTGCGTAGCCACATTGCCAAATTTGGGTTACTGACCGAAGACGCAGCCAAAACCGATCCGCAGCACTCCGATCCGTCATGGGTCAAAACCTGGCGCAACATTAAGCCGATCATGGATAATTTTCCGGAGTATCTGCCGAATCCGTATCTGCAGTATTACCTGATGCCTAACCAGATCGTTGAACATCAGAACCCGGACTACACCCGTGCTAACGAAGTGATGAACGGGCGCGAGAAAAAGCTGTTCGCGGCGGCTGAAGAGTACAAGCGTACCGGTATTTTATCTGATGCGTTCCACGTTGGCGTTCACGGTGAGTTTATTGTGGATGTCGCCCGTTCGCTGGCGTTTAACCTGCGTCAGCGTCATCTGGTGATGGTCGAAAACCGTGGTGCAATTACTAATCTGCCTTACGATGCGGTTGTTGAAGTCCCCGCGTATATCACATCCGAAGGGCCGGAGCCGATTCGCGTCGGGCAGGTGCCACTGTTCCATCAGACGTTACTGCAGCAGCAGCTGGCGTCTGAGCAACTGTTGGTGGAAGCCACTGTTGAAGGCAGCTACGAAAAAGCCCTGCAGGCTTTCACCCTGAACCGCACGGTGCCGACAATGGAACACGCTAAAGCGATTCTGGATGACATGATTGAAGCTAACCGGGACTACTGGCCTGCGCTGCAAAAAGCCTGGCAGGAGGGCGAAGCGGTGAAAAAATAAGGGGTTGCTCGCGAGTTGAACGCGGTTTGCTTGTCGGTGTCAGAAAAAACACCGACAATCCATTTTTACCGTCAATCCTTCGGGTTGCAGTATTTGCATCACTAAGGGGAACGGTTAAGTGGCGAAAATGGAGGCAACCATGTCCACCTCATATTTTGTTGCAGCCGACTGGCTGATTGAACATAGCGACGATCCGGAAGTACAAATTATTGACGCCCGTATGGCGCCTCCCGGTCAAGAGCACCGTGACCTCCCCGCTGAATACCGCGCCGGACATCTGCCGGGCGCGGTATTTTTTGATATTGAAGCCCTGTCCGATCACACCTCCCCGCTTCCCCATATGCTGCCGCGCCCGGAAGCCTTTGCCGTGGCCATGCGCGAGCTGGGCGTGAATCGAGAAAAACATCTGGTCGTCTACGACGAAGGGAATCTTTTCTCCGCGCCACGTGCGTGGTGGATGCTCAAAGCCTTTGGTGCAGACAACGTGTCTATTCTGGCGGGCGGTCTCGCGGGCTGGAAGCGCGATGAATTGCCCTTACAACAGGGTGACGTTGCGCTGCCAGAAGGGGACTTTGACGCCTCGCTAGATGCCGCCCTGGTGAAACGCCTCACTGATGTATTGCTGGCCAGCCACGAAAAAACAGCGCAAATCGTCGATGCGCGCCCGGCGCCACGGTTTTACGCGCAGGCGGACGAACCGCGTCCTGGCCTGAAGCGCGGGCATATTCCCGGCGCGCTCAACGTACCGTGGGGCGATTTAGTCTTTGAAGGCGAACTGAAAACCACCGATGAGCTGGTCGAGATTTTTGAGCGTCAGGGTGTGAGTCTTCATCAGCCTATTATTGCCAGCTGCGGTTCCGGCGTCACGGCCTGCGTGGTGATTCTGGCACTGGCGACGCTGGGTGTTTCAGACGTCACGCTCTATGACGGCGCATGGAGCGAATGGGGTGCGCGCGACGACCTGCCGATTGAACCTACGCCGTAATGGATAATCGCCTGGCAACGCTTCTGACGCGCGGGGAATCACTGACCCGCGCGGAGTATCGCGTCTTAGCACATCTGACAGAACACCCATTACTGGTGGGCAATATCACGGTGCGCGAACTGGCGCAGGCGACGTTTGTCTCGACCGCGACCATCATGCGGCTGTGTCAAAAGCTGGGGTTTAGCGGTTTCAGCGAGTTTATCTGGCACTGTAAACAGCTGCTTTCCGATACGCCGCATATTGCGTCGCAGGCTCAGGATTTGCCCCAGCTCCCTGCCCTGTTTAATCAGTTTATCGCCAACTATCAGCGGACGTTTCAATGGGCCACGCAAGAGAAGCGACAGCAATTTGCGGCACTATTGCGCGAGAAAGAGAGCTTCTTTCTCTACGGCGCGGGCTTTTCGTATTTGTTTGCTGAATACCTGACTAAGAAATTGCAGGTATTAGGCAAAACGGCGTTTATTTCCGGCCCCGGTGACAGTCGAAATATCTTTTTGAGCAACGCGGCGCGCTATCAGGTGTTTATTGCCGTTTCACGCAGCGGTGAAACGGAACAGGTACTGGATAAAGCGCGGATTGCGAAAAATGTCGGCATGACGGTGGTCGCGTTTACGCGCGCGTCGGCGAATACCCTGGCGGGGATGGCAGATGTACATTTTGCGCTGTATGACGAGGCGGTGCATTACGCTGCCGAAGCCGCAGGCGTGACGTCGTTTGAATCAAATCTGGTTTTGCTGATGGATTTATTGCTGCTGGAAGCGACGGGGTGAGTGCTCACCCCGCTCACTTTAGAGGATGCGGTTGGTTTTTAGATCGCGCAGGAATCCGCCCCAGCGACGTTCGTAAAACGGCGTGATGTGTTCAGTAATAAAGTGGCTGATGCCCTTTTCACCTTTCACAACCCGACAAATATCAATCGGCTCATCGCCCGGCAACGTGTCAGTTGCCACACTCCCTGCCGCCTGAATAATGTCTTCAATCTCACCGTCCGCTTCAATGCCGATCAGCAGAATCGGCTGTTCATCGGCACGCTCTTTGATAGAGCACAGGAACGCGCGTTTGACCGGCTTGATGGTTTTGAACAGCGTGGTTAAAGAGTCAATCATCTGCGCCGGGGGTTCTGCCACTTCGGACAGCAGCAGCGTTTCGCCGCCTTCCAGCACTTCTTGCGTGCTCAGCGGATTGCCCTCTTCACCGATGAGATGGCTGATTTCACGCGGGGTAAACTCTTTACCGGTCGGCAGTTTGGCATTGAGGAACAGGGTTTCGCCAAGCGTCATCTCAAAGAGCGTGCGCACCGGCATCACGACGAACGCCTGCTCGTCTTCCACCGCTTCCTGCAACGTTTCAAGGGAGGTGAAGAACGGGATCACCGAGGTGCCGTCGTCTTTTTCCCAGTGCAGCAGATCCAGCGCGCTGTCTTCAACAACCTGCTCGCCTTCCGCCGCCGTTCCTGGTACCCACACCGTGGATTCCAGCAGTGTGCGGAAAAATGCCGGACGATGGGCTGGCTCAGTCGCCGCTTGCTCCAGCAGAGTTTCTAATTCGTTTTTGGTTTCGGACATAGTCATTCCAGATAGTGCATTCTCCCCTCACCCTAACCCTCTCCCCAAAGGGAGAGGGAATTTGAACACCCTAACCCCTTTGGGGAGAGGGACAGGGTAAGGGAAAACAGTTACTCTGCGGTCAAAAGGTTCGCAATGGTGCGCACGCCCAAACCGGTTGCGCCCGCAGACCACTGCTCAACGCCCGCTTTACGGTAAGTTGCGGAGCAGTCGATGTGCAGCCAGCCTTCGTTATAGTTCTCAACGAAATGGGACAGGAAACCTGCCGCGGTGCTTGCACCCGCTGGATACGCCGCGCTTGCGGTGTTGTTCAACTCAGCAAAGTTAGACGGCAACTGGCTGCGGTGGAATTCCGCCAGCGGCAGACGCCAGAACGGTTCGTTCTCAGCCGCCGCGCTCGCCATCAGACGGCTCGCCAGTTTGTCATCAAAGGTGAATAGCGCGTGATAATCATTGCCCAGCGCAGTCTTCGCCGCACCGGTCAGCGTGGCCATATCAATGATCAGCTCTGGTTTCTGCGCAGATGCATCAATCAGGCCATCCGCCAGGACCAGACGGCCTTCGGCGTCGGTGTTCATCACTTCGACGTTTTTCCCGTTACGATAACGAATGATATCGCCAAGCTTAAACGCGTTGCCGCTCACCATGTTGTCTGCACAGCACAGGTAAAGTTTCACGCGCTTGTTCAAACCACGGGTGATAGCAAAGGCCAGCGCACCGGTAATGGTCGCCGCGCCGCCCATATCGGACTTCATCGAGTCCATGAACGCGCTCTGCTTCAGGCTATAGCCACCGGTATCAAAGGTGATGCCTTTACCGACCAGACAGGCATAGACCGGCGCCTGTTTGTCGCCCGTTGGGTTGTAGTCCAGCGCCAGCAAAACGGGAGGACGCTCAGAACCACGGCCGACCGTATGCAGACCCATGTAATTTTGCTCGCGCAGGTCTTCGCCTTTAGTGATGCGGTAAGACATTTTGTCGCCTGCCGCTTTGCACAGCAGATCCACCGCGCGCTGCGCCAGCTGTTCCGGCCCTAACTCTTCCGCCGGAGCGTTAATGGTGTCGCGCACCCAGTCGATGATCATCAGACGGCTTTCCAGCTCTTTCTGACCGGCTTCGTCGAGGTTGGCCCACTCGATTTTACGCGTGCCTTTCGGACCTTTGTAACCTGCCCAGAATGCCCAGCTGCGATCCGTATCCCAGCCTTCACCCGCCAGCGTAACGTGCTTAATACCCAGACCGTCAATTTTGCGTGCAGCGCGCTGGATCAGACCCAAATCGTCGCTGCCGTTCAGGTGCAGGGTAATGCCGTCATTATTGATGCTGTAGGTGGCTTTTTCGCCCCAGCGTGCGTCAGCAGGCTGGGTAGAGAGCGTAATCTTCATCGCTTCGGTCATTTTTATTTATCCTTATTAGCAACTAGCAAACGGGCCGCCTCAAGGCAGCCCATAGCGTCTCTTTCCACTAAATGATTCGCGTTGCGGGAAGGCGGCAAGTGAGTGAATCCCCAAGAGCAGAGATTACTCTGTGACTGGGGTGAACAAGCGCAGCCAACGCATCAGCAACGTGAAGCATGACGTGGAATTATTCTGCTTCATCTAACCAGACTAACAGAATCGCCTCCAGAATTTTTTCACTGGATGCACTGGGATCGTCATCGAAATCTTCCAGATCGCAGATCCACTGATGCATATCGGTGAATCGCACGGTCTTCGGATCGAGATCCGGGTTGGCATCGTACAGCGCCTCGCCGATTTCGCGGCTATCAGTCCACTTCAGTCCCATACTAACCTCTGTTAATGCTCGCGGGCATGGTTAATCGTGTAACGAGGGAATTCGACCACCAGGTCTTCATCGGTGACGCGCGCCTGACAGCTCAAACGGCTATCGGGCTCCAGACCCCATGCCTTATCCAGCATGTCATCTTCGTCTTCCGTGCTTTCCGCAAGGGAGTCAAAACCTTCACGAACCACGCAGTGGCAGGTCGTACAGGCACAGGATTTTTCACAGGCGTGTTCCACCTCGATACCGTTGCGCAGGGCAACATCGAGAATGGTTTCGCCGGTCTCAGCTTCCAGAACTACGCCATCCGGACACAGGTCCGCATGAGGCAAAAAAACAATCTTTGGCATATTAAACCTCGTCCACGGACTGGCCTTTCAGCGCGACACGGACAGATTTATCCATGCGGCGAGCGGCGAAGTCCTGGGTTTCTTTATCAACGTTTTTAATCGCTTGTTCTATTGCGTCAGCGTCATTTTCAGCAGCAACGATCCGTAAACGGGCCGTTGCCTCATCAATCACCTGACGCTCTGCGGCGCTGAGCAGCGCGGCATCAGCAGTGAGTGCGCCTTCAAGACTTTCCAGTACGCGTGCGGCTTCTACTTTTTGTTCCGCCAGCATGCGCGCTTTCACGTCCTGTTCGGCATAGCTCATTGAATCCTGAATCATGGAGGCGATTTCGCCATCCGTCAGACCGTAAGACGGTTTTACCTGGATGGACGACTCGACACCGGTCGATTTTTCCATCGCCGTGACGTTCAGCAAACCGTCCGCATCGACCTGGAAAGTGACGCGGATATGCGCCCCGCCCGCAGGCAATGCTGGAATACCCCGCAGCGCAAAACGCGCCAGCGACCGGCAATCCTGAACCAGCTCGCGCTCGCCCTGCATCACGTGGATGGACATCGCGGTTTGGCCGTCTTTGAAGGTGGTAAATTCCTGCGCGCGCGCCACCGGAATGGTGGTGTTACGCGGGATCACTTTCTCGACCAGACCGCCCATGGTTTCTAAACCAAGGGAAAGCGGGATGACGTCCAGCAACAGCATTTCGCTATCCGGCTTGTTGCCGACCAGAATATCAGCCTGGATCGCCGCGCCAATTGCCACGACTTTATCCGGGTCGATAGACGTCAGCGGCGTGCGGCCAAAGAATTCACCTACGCGCTCACGTACCAGCGGCACGCGGGTTGAACCGCCGACCATGACGACTTCAAGCACTTCGCTGGCATCGACATCTGCATCTTTCAGCGCACGACGACACGCCAGCAGCGTGCGTTTAACCAGTGCAGCAATCAGTTCGTCGAACCGATCGCGCGTGATTTCACCCTGCCAGCCCGCCACATTCACCGTCACCGTCTGGGCATCGCTGAGCGCGATTTTCGCGTCAATAGCAGCATCCAGCAGCTCACGCTGTACGCGGGCATCGCTACGATCGGCGATACCCGCCTGCTCGCGAATGTAGTCCGCCAGCAGATGGTCGAAGTCATCACCGCCCAGCGCAGAATCACCGCCGGTCGCCAGCACTTCAAACACGCCGCGGCTTAAGCGCAGAATGGAAATATCAAACGTCCCGCCGCCAAGATCGTACACGGCAATGACGCCTTCCTGACCGGAATCCAGACCGTAGGCGATTGCCGCAGCCGTCGGTTCATTCAGCAGACGCAATACGTGCAGGCCCGCCAGACGCGCGGCGTCTTTGGTGCCCTGACGCTGTGCATCGTCGAAATATGCGGGTACGGTGATCACGACGCCATCGAGATCGCCTTCAAGCGTCGCGGTTGCGCGCGCAGCCAGGGCTTTCAGGATATCGGCAGAAACGCGAATCGGGTTCAGCAGTCCGGCATCGGTAGCGATCATCGGCAGGCCGTTTTCACTCGCCTGGAGTTGATACGGCAGATGCGGATAGCGTTGTTGAATATCCACCAGCGAGCGGCCCATCATGCGTTTAACGGAGCTGATGGTGTTGGCAGGATCTTTCGCCGCGTTAGTGCGCGCGTCATATCCCACCGAGTGGCCCTGCTGCTGGTAGTGGACGACGGACGGGAGCAGATGACGCCCTTCGGCGTCTGCCAGCGTTTCCGCCTGGCCGCTACGAACGGTCGCCACGAGGGAATTGGTGGTGCCTAAGTCAATGCCCACCGCCAGACGACGCTGGTGTGGCGCGGCGCTTAAGCCAGGCTCACTAATTTGTAATAAGGCCATAATCGCTTCCGAAATTAAAAATCGAGCAGTTTTTCTTCGAGTTGTTCAGCGCTGCTTCGTAGTTTATCGAGAAAACGCAGCTTGCGCACAGAGTCTGCGGCCACGTCCCACGTCTCGTTATTCATTTGTTCAACCATCTGCTGATGGCGGGAATCGAACATTCCCTTCACCCGCTTGATGAAGCTTTCCAGACGCGCTTCGTCTTTCGCCTGTTCAATTTCATCCAGCTCTTCACGCAGCTCCAGCTGTTCCATCAGGAACGCGGTGTCACGTACGGTGTGCTGTTCGCTCGTCAGATCAAAACCGTGCAGAGAAAGCAGATACTCCGCGCGAGCCAAGGGGTTGCGCAGGGTTTGCCATGCCTGATTGATGGTTGCAGACTGTGATACAGCCGCCAGTTGCTCCGCCGGGGTACCGCTGGCGAATTTATCCGGATGGAATTGACGTTGCAAATCCTGAAAACGGATCGTCAGCGCGGGAAGATCAATTGAGTACTGGGCGGGCAACCCAAAGAGGGTGAAATAATCCATAACAATCTCAGGGTTAGCCTGTTAAAACAAACCCCACGCACAGCTTTCCTGAGGTGGGGTTATACCTTCTTTCTTCGCGTTGCAAATGCGTTGTCTTCACGTGTTCACCCCAGTCACTTACTCAAGTAAGCTCCTGGGGATTCACCCGCTTGCCGCCTTTCTGCAACACGAATTACTCGGTATAACAGCGGAACGCGACTATACGTGGAAGCTTTCGCCGCAACCGCACTCGTCTTTTACGTTCGGGTTAGTGAATTTAAACCCTTCGTTCAGGCCTTCTTTGACGAAGTCCAGCTGAGTGCCGTCGAGGAATTGCAAGCTCTTGCCATCGATCACTACC
>Ga0308165_1006417_pt1 | contig 10372 bp, 8 predicted proteins | sample PhyWR2_FD_201032 | JGI IMG/M metagenome (GOLD analysis project Ga0308165, IMG submission 201032) | Phyllosphere microbial communities from UC Gill Tract Community Farm, Albany, California, United States - DLSLW.R2 | ecosystem: Host-associated > Plants > Phyllosphere > Unclassified | place: USA... | reverse complement strand
CGTGACCAATCTCACGACGCTTAGGTGAACCGACCATGCCAGTTTCGCCTACAGAGTACGGAGGGAAGTTGTAGTGGAACAGGAAGCTATCAGTACGCTCACCCATCAACTCATCAAGGTTCTGTGCATCACGTGCAGTACCCAGGGTCGCTGCAACCAGTGCCTGAGTTTCACCACGAGTAAACAGTGCTGAACCATGGACACGTGGCAGAACGCCAGTACGGACATCAAGACCACGGATCATGTCTTTTTCACGACCATCAATACGCGGTTCGCCACGCAGAACACGGCTACGAACAACGTTTTTCTCGATAGCATGCAGAATTTCGCTGATTTCACCGGCATCTAAAGTCTCGTCTTCCGCCAGCAGCGCTGCGGTTACGTCAGACTTGATAGTACCAATTTGCTCATAACGCTCTTGCTTGTCGGTAACCAGATAAGCATCGCTCAGACGAGATTCAGCCAGAGCTGCAACACGTGCATTCAGCGCGTCGTTTGGCGCTTCTGGCTGCCAGTCCCAGCGTGGTTTGCCTGCTTCAGCAACCAGTGAGTTGATGTTTTCGATAACAACTTGCTGTTGTTCATGACCGAAGACCACTGCACCCAGCATTTGGTCTTCGGTCAGCAGTTCTGCTTCTGACTCAACCATCAGCACTGCGCCCGCAGTACCGGCAACCACCAGGTCCAGTTTAGACTCTTTCAGTTCATCAGCAGTTGGGTTCAGTAAGTACTGACCATTGAGGAAACCAACGCGCGCAGCACCGATTGGGCCATTAAATGGCATACCTGACAGGCTCAGAGCCGCAGAAGCACCAATCATTGCCACGATATCAGGGTTAACCTGTGGGTTTACGGAAACCACGGTCGCAATAAGCTGAACTTCGTTAACGAAGCCTTCCGGGAACAGAGGGCGTACCGGACGGTCAATCAGACGCGAAATCAGCGTTTCGCCTTCGCTTGGACGACCCTCACGACGGAAGAAACTTCCTGGGATACGACCTGCAGCGTAAGTACGCTCCTGGTAGTTGACTGTCAGTGGGAAGAAGTCCTGACCTGGTTTAGCTGTTTTTTTACCAACAACGGTAACTAATACCGCGGTGTCATCCATGCTAACCATAACGGCAGCAGTCGCCTGGCGAGCCATCATGCCAGTTTCAAGGGTGACGGTATGCTGGCCATACTGGAATTTACGAACGATCGGATTAAGCAAAATAATATCCTTAAACATGCAGGTGTACGTATTGACGTACTACCGTTAATACTCGACCTTCATTACACCCTCGCGACTAATGACAAACCTCACCCACTTTAGTGAGTAAATCTTCTCATTAGCCGCGCGAATCTCTGCAATAAAGATCACATTTAGCAACGATACAGCAGTTTCAACCGAATTGCTTCGTTCCGGTTGAAAAAAGGGGCCTCGTAGGCCCCTTTTATGAAACTCGCAAAAACTAGCGACGCAGGCCTAAACGTGCGATGAGGTCAGTATAACGAGCAACATCTTTACGTTTCAGGTAGTCGAGCAGTTTACGACGCTGAGAAACCATGCGCAGCAGACCACGACGGCTGTGGTGATCTTTTTTATGCTCTGAAAAGTGACCTTGCAGATGGTTAATCTGTGCAGTCAGCAGTGCAACCTGAACTTCGGTAGAACCGCTGTCGTTAGTACCACGACCAAATTCAGAAACAATTTTAGCTTTAGCTTCAACGCTTAGAGACATTTTTAACTCCAGAATTATAGATAATAAAATAAGGGTGCCGATCTCTAATTCAGCAACCACAGTACCTGCCAGGAAAGAAAAAATACTTACCCGGCAGTAAGCCGCGTTATTTTACCTGTCGCGACCACCGATCGCAAGCTGGTGCGGATTCAGACAGGGTACTCAACTACCAGACGACGCGGCGCAACACGCCCATCATCAAGGATTTCTGCCATACCAATAAATTTTTGCTCGCTTCCTTCAGTCACGCGTACCAAACCTTCTTGTGGGGCTCCGGTAACACGAACAGGCTGGCCATTTTTAAACCAGACCGCTACCTCTGATAAGAGGTTCACTATGGGGAAATCTGCTGCCGGGCTATCCATTGGCATCAGTAATGGGTCCAACAAACTGGCTGGTGCCACATCCTGAGCTTCAGCTTCTGCAATCAGCGCATTCAGCTGTTCCAGCGTGACCATACGTTCAACAGGATAGTTGCTGACCGCAAGACGACGCAGGAAGGTCACATGTGCACCACATCCCAGCTTTTCGCCAAGATCATCAATAATGGTACGAATATATGTGCCTTTGGAGCAGTGAATTTCCAGTTCCAGTTCATTACCTTCATGACGCAGGAACAAGAGCTCATAGACAATAATAGCACGGGCTTCTCGCGGTACACTGATACCCTGACGGGCATACTCATACAGCGGTCTTCCTTGATATTTCAGTGCTGAATACATGGAAGGAACTTGCTGTGTTTCACCACGAAACGACTCAAGTGCCGTAGCAAGCTGCTCTGCACTAAAACTGACTTCACGTTCTTCAACAACTTGCCCTTCGGCATCCGAGGTATCTGTACGTTGTCCAAGACGGGCAATCACGCGATAGCGTTTATCAGAATCCAGCAGGTATTGAGAAAACTTAGTCGCTTCTCCGAGGCAAATTGGCAACATACCGGTAGCCAGAGGATCAAGGGCACCCGTATGTCCCGCACGGTTAGCGTTATAAAGACGTTTTACCTTCTGCAAGGCATCATTAGAAGACAGGCCTTGCGGTTTATCCAGTAACAGCACGCCGTGTATATCACGGCCACGACGACGAGGACGACTCATCAATCCTCCTTGGTGTCGTCCGTGTTTACACGACGCTCATCATCATGACGGATGACATTAGAAACCAGATTAGACATTCTCATCCCTTCGACCAGCGAGTTATCGTAGACAAAGGTCAGTTCAGGAACAATACGCAAACGCATCGCTTTACCCAGCAGAGAACGGATGTAGCCAGAGGCATCCTGTAAGACTTTAATGCCTTCTTTCACAGCATCTTCATCTTTATCATTCAGGAATGTCACGAATACTTTGGCATAAGCCAGGTCACGAGAAACCTCAACACCAGAAACTGTCGTCATCATACCGAGACGAGGATCTTTGATCTCACGTTGCAGGATGATGGCAATTTCTTTTTGCAGTTCCTGAGAAACACGCTGTGGGCGACCGAATTCTTTCGGCATAATAATTTCTCCAGACAAAACGGGGGGCACTCGGCCCCCCTGATAATTAGTGTGGTACGCCTATCAGGAAATGATACGCTTGATCTCGATGATTTCGAAGACTTCAATCACGTCGCCTACGCGGACGTCATTGTAGTTTTTCACACCGATACCACATTCCATGCCGTTACGAACTTCGGCGGCATCATCTTTAAAGCGACGCAGAGATTCCAGCTCGCCTTCATAGATAACCACGTTGTCGCGCAGAACACGGATTGGGTTGTGACGTTTAACCACACCTTCAGTAACCATACAACCTGCGATGGCACCAAATTTCGGTGATTTAAAGACATCACGGACTTCTGCCAGGCCGAGGATCTGCTGTTTCAGTTCTGGAGACAGCATACCGCTCATTGCCGCTTTCACTTCATCAATCAAGTGATAGATAACAGAGTAGTAGCGCAGATCCAGACTTTCAGCATCAATCACGCGACGCGCAGAGGCATCAGCACGAACGTTAAAGCCAACCAGGATAGCGTTAGAAGCAGCAGCCAGTGTGGCGTCAGTTTCAGTAATACCACCTACACCAGAACCGATGATTTTAACTTTTACTTCGTCGGTTGACAGTTTCAGCAGTGACTCGCTAATCGCTTCGACAGAGCCCTGAACATCGGCTTTCAGCACGATATTCACTTCAGACACTTCGCCTTCAGTCATATTGGCGAACATGTTTTCCAGTTTAGACTTCTGCTGGCGTGCCAGTTTAACGTCACGGAATTTGCCCTGACGATACAGTGCAACTTCACGTGCTTTTTTCTCGTCACGTACGACTGTAACTTCATCACCCGCAGCAGGAACACCGGACAGGCCGAGGATCTCTACTGGAATGGATGGGCCAGCTTCGGTAACTTCATGTCCCATTTCATCACGCATAGCACGCACGCGACCATACTCAAAGCCACACAGAACAATATCACCCTTGTTCAGCGTACCTTCACGAACCAGAACAGTCGCAACCGGGCCACGACCTTTATCAAGATAAGACTCGATAACAACGCCGCTTGCCATGCCTGCACGTACTGCTTTCAGTTCCAGAACTTCAGATTGCAGCAGGATAGCATCCAGCAGATCGTCGATACCGGTACCGGCTTTCGCAGATACATGAACAAACTGGCTTTCGCCGCCCCACTCTTCCGGCATGATGCCGTACTGAGACAGTTCGGTCTTAACGCGGTCTGGGTCTGCTTCTGGCTTATCGATTTTGTTCACAGCAACAACAACCGGCACCTGTGCCGCTTTTGCATGCTGGATAGCTTCGATAGTCTGAGGCATCACGCCATCATCTGCCGCTACGACCAGAACAACGATATCCGTTGCCTGAGCACCACGAGCACGCATTGAAGTAAACGCGGCGTGTCCCGGAGTATCGAGGAAGGTTATCATGCCATTGTCAGTTTCGACGTGGTAAGCACCGATGTGCTGAGTAATACCACCCGCTTCGCCAGAGGCAACCTTGGTTGAGCGAATGTAGTCAAGCAGAGAGGTTTTACCATGGTCAACGTGACCCATGATGGTCACGACTGGTGCACGAGATTCTGCTGCTGCACCGGTATCACGGTCACTCATCACCGCTTCTTCCAGCTCGTTTTCACGACGCAGAATAACTTTGTGGCCCATCTCTTCAGCAACCAGCTGAGCTGTTTCCTGATCGATAACCTGGTTAATGGTCGCCATGGCACCCAGTTTCATCATCGCTTTGATGACCTGTGAACCTTTAACAGCCATTTTGTTTGCCAGTTCAGCAACAGTCACCGTTTCACCGATGATAACATCGCGGTTTACTGCCTGAGCAGGCTTGTTAAAGCTCTGCTGCAGAGAACTTGGCTTACGCTTACCTTTACCGCCACGAACCGCTGCACGCGCTTCTTCACGGTCAGCTTTAGACTCACCGTGTTTACCACCGGCTTTTTTCTGGCGCGGGGCTTTAGCTGCTGTGCGGGTACGCGTATTGCGTCCGGCTTCAACTTCACGGTCGTTTTCGTCTTCAGCCTGACGAGCATGCTGAGAAGTCGTTACGTGGTAGTCAGACTTGTCGTCTTCGACTTTTTCTTTTTCTTGCTCAGCCCAGACGCCAGCATTCGCTTCGGCCATTTTACGAGCTTCTTCAGCTACACGGCGGGCATCTTCTTCAAGTTTGCGACGTGCTTCTTCTTCTGCTTTACGTTTCAGTTCAGCAGCTTCCGCTTCACGGCGGGCTTTATCGGCTTGGGCGGTTTTAGTCATATCGTCTTGTTGATGAGTCACTTTGTCTTTTTCCGCAGCTACACGTTTCGCTTTCTCAGCGACTTCGCGCCTGGCTTGTTCTTCAGCATCACGCTTAGCTTTTTCTTGTGCCACAAGTTTGGCAGCTTCCTCTGCCTCACGACGGGCTTGCTCTTCCGCTTCACGCAGCGCTTGTTCTTCCGCGGCAAGACGTTCAGCCTCTTGCGGGTCACGTTTTACAAAGGTGCGCTTCTTGCGGACTTCGATTTGTACCGACTTACTTTTCCCACCGGTACCTGGAATATTTAACGTACTACGTGTTTTACGCTGTAACGTCAATTTGTCTGGCACTGAACCATGTTCACTGTTCAGATGAGCCAAGAGCGTTTGCTTCTCTTGCGCGGAAACAGAATCATCAGCAGACTTCGGGATCCCTGCATCAGCAAATTGCTGTACCAGGCGGTCGACGGAGGTCTGAATCTCTGTGGCCAGCGCTTTTACGGTTACATCTGTCATGCTGTTCCTTCCTGCTACAGTTTTATTACGCTTCGCCGCCAAACCAACAAATGTTGCGCGCTGCCATAATCAATTCACCGGCTTTCTCACTCGTCAAGCCTTCAATATCTGACAGATCATCAACACCTTGCTCTGCAAGGTCTTCCAGCGAGATAACACCACGTGCAGCCAATTTAAATGCCAGCGGGCGATCCATTCCATCAAGACCCAGTAAATCTTCAGCAGGTTTTTTATCACCCAAAGATTCTTCCTGAGCCAATGCGATTGTAGTCAGTGCATTTTTAGCACGATCGCGTAATGCTTCTACAGTATCTTCATCAAGACCGTCGATTTCCAGCAACTCTTTGACTGGTACGTAAGCCAGCTCTTCGAGTGTTGCAAAACCTTCTTCGACTAATACTGTGGCGAAATCTTCATCAATATCGAGGTATTTGGTGAAAATATCAATCGCAGCGTGTGCTTCAGCCTGATGTTTAGCCTGTAAATCGTCAACGGTCATCACGTTGAGCTCCCAGCCGCTAAGCTGTGCAGCCAGACGTACGTTCTGGCCGTTACGACCAATCGCCTGCGCCAGGTTACCGGCTTCTACCGCGATATCCATCGTGTGTTTGTCTTCATCAACCACGATAGAGGCAACATCAGCTGGAGCCATTGCATTGATAACAAACTGCGCAGGATTATCATCCCACAGCACGATATCAATACGCTCGCCGGCCAGTTCAGTAGAAACTGCCTGAACACGTGCACCACGCATACCAACACAAGCACCGACTGGATCGATACGCTTATCGTTGGTTTTCACAGCGATTTTAGCTCGTGAGCCAGGATCGCGTGCAGCGGCCTTAATTTCGATGACTTCTTCGCCAATTTCTGGCACTTCGATACGGAACAGTTCGATCAGCATTTCTGGTTTAGAACGACTGACGAACAGTTGAGCGCCGCGCGCTTCCGGACGTACTGCATACAGTACACCACGAATACGGTCACCCGGACGGAAGTTTTCACGCGGCAACATATCTTCACGCAGGATAACCGCTTCAGCGTTATTACCCAAGTCGAGAGCGATATTGTCACGATTAACTTTTTTCACCACGCCGGTGATGATTTCACCTTCATGCTCACGGAATTGATCCACGACCATTGCGCGTTCAGCTTCACGTACTTTCTGTACGATAACCTGTTTTGCCGTCTGCGTAGTGATGCGGTCAAAAGTAACAGATTCAATCTGATCTTCGACATAATCACCTGGGTTAAAAGCAGGGTCTTCAAAACGAGCCGCTTCAAGAGTGATTTCACGTGTCGGTAAGGTGACTTCTTCAACCACTAACCAACGACGGAATGTGTCAAAGTCGCCGCTTTTGCGATCAATGCTGACACGAACTTCAATCTCTTGCTCATATTTTTTCTTTGTCGCTGTTGCCAACGCACTTTCCAGCGCTTCAAAAATCTTTTCACGTGGTAATGATTTTTCGTTGGAAACGGCTTCAACAACAGCCAAAATTTCTTTGTTCATCCTGGGTTTTCACCTCAATCCAAACTATTAAAAGTGGGGTACCAGGTTCGCTTTCTGGATATTACTCAGCGCGAACACTTCGTCTTTGCCTTCGACCGTAATCGTAATCATTTCACCGTCTACAGATTTAATGATACCAGACCATTTGCGGCGGTTCTGCACGGCCATACGCAACACAACACTCACCTCTTCGCCAATAAAGCGTTGGTAGTGTTCTGCACTGAATAACGGGCGATCAAGACCTGGTGAGGATACTTCAAGGTTGTAGGCGACAGTTATTGGGTCTTCAACGTCGAAAACCGCACTGACTTGGTGACTGACATCAGCACAATCATCAACATTGATGCCATCTTCACTATCAATATAGATACGCAGCGTTGACTGGCGACCACGAATAAACTCAATTCCTACTAATTCGTAACCCAGCGCCTCGACAGGTGCCGAAATCATCTCTGTTAATTTTTGCTCTAATGTGGACAAGCCCACCCCCAAGACATAAAAAAAGGGCATAAAGCCCAGTTATTCTGAAATCAGATAACAAAAAACCCCGATAAATCGGGGCTTTAGATAACTGAACCCTGTATACCGCCGTAGGCGGCCCGGACACCGTCCAGGAGAACTTTTTTCTAAATTTTTCGCGAAGGCATCAAAGATGTTCACAGGATATTTGGAAAATAATTCTCAGGGAAAGTGGTTGCGGGGGCCGGATTTGAACCGACGACCTTCGGGTTATGAGCCCGACGAGCTACCAAGCTGCTCCACCCCGCGTCCGAAACGTGGCAAATATTACGCCAGTATTGCTATAAAAGCAAGAAATGCTAAGACTTGTTGGTACCGAGGACGGGACTTGAACCCGTAAGCCCAATCGGGCACTACCACCTCAAGGTAGCGTGTCTACCAATTCCACCACCACGGCACTCTGCAAATACGATACGTCTTTGTTACCGTATTTTTTCTTACTGCGGGATATCACTGCTTGGCATGGTAGGTGCCGCAGGTGCAGTCTGCTCAGTTTGTGCTGGCTGACTCAAATTATCCCACTCGCTTCCCGATCCTGATTTGTTAGCGCTCAGATTACCGAGAACCAGACTGAGAATGAAGAACAACGTCCCTAAAATACCGGTCATACGGGTCATGAAATTACCTGAGCCGTTTGAGCCGAATAATGTAGCGGAAGCGCCTGCTCCAAAAGAGGCTCCCATATCAGCGCCTTTACCCTGCTGCAACATGATCAGACCTACAAGGCCTAATGCTACAATAAGGAAAATAACCAAAAGAGCTTCGTACATAATCAACCTGTTCCTTGCGGGTTTACCGCGCGCAAATTGCTTCAAATCAGTAAAGCGGATACTTTTTTCATTACCCGGTGAAGCGGGTGAGAATACTAACCAAAGTCATAGTGCTGCGCAAGGGCAATTTATTAACATTGCACTGACTGCGGAAAAAAACACCAAATTACTGACTTTGGTCAGATAAACCGGTACAAATCATGACCGGTTTTTCATAAAACGCTCACTCAGACGGCTTTTACCGCGTCTGCAATACGGTGTGCAAATTCAGTTACCTGAGCTTCGTCTTCACCTTCAACCATGACACGAATTAACGGCTCAGTACCCGATTTACGTAACAGCACTCGTCCACGACGACCCAGTTTCTGTTCAACTTCTTCAGTGATACGTTTCACGTCTTCGTTTTCCAGTGGATCGCTCGACCCGGCAGCAAAACGGACATTCACCAGAATCTGAGGGAATAACTTCATGCCACTGCACAAATCACCCAGACTCATATTGTTACGAATCATAGCGGTGAGTACTTGCAAACCTGCCACGATACCGTCGCCAGTGGTGGTGCTGTCCAGCAAAATAACATGCCCGGAGTTTTCCGCACCAATGCGCCAGCCTTTCTCTTGCAGTTTTTCCAGTACGTAGCGGTCGCCCACTTTGGCACGAGCAAAAGGAATGCCCAGCTCTTTCAAGGCAACTTCCAGTCCCATATTACTCATCAGGGTACCGACAACACCGCCACGTAACTGGCCCTGACGCAGAGCCTCACGGGCAATGATATACAGGATCTGATCGCCATCGACTTTGTTACCGTGTTCATCAACCATGATGATACGGTCGCCATCACCATCCAGTGCAATACCCAGATTCGCTTTTTCTGCCAAAACGCGCGCCTGAAGCATAGCCACATCAGTAGCACCGCATTTTTCGTTAATGTTCAGACCGTTGGGTTCGCAACCCACTGCGATAACATTTGCACCCAGCTCACGCAGAACATTAGGGGCGATATGATAAGTGGCTCCGTTAGCACAGTCGACGACCACTTTCAGCGAACTCAGACTGAGTTCGTTAGGAAAGGTGCCTTTACAGAATTCAATATAGCGCCCGGCAGCATCAACAATACGGCTCGCTTTCCCCAGCTGGGTTGAGTCAACACAGGTCAGCTCTTTTTCCATTTCAGCTTCGATAGCCTCTTCAACCGCATCAGGCAGCTTGGTGCCGTCAATGGAGAAAAATTTGATACCGTTATCGTAGAATGGATTATGCGAGGCAGAAATAACAATGCCTGCTTCAGCACGGAAGGCACGGGTTAAGTAAGCTACTGCCGGAGTCGGCATTGGCCCGGTGAAGGACGCTGACAGCCCCGCAGCAGCCAGACCGGCTTCCAGCGCAGACTCCAGCATATAGCCGGAAATACGCGTATCTTTACCGATAATAATTTTACGTGATCCGTGACGTGCGAGAACTTTTCCTGCTGCCCATCCCAGTTTCAACATAAAATCAGGCGTGATTGGCGCTTCACCTACACGGCCACGAATACCATCAGTACCAAAATATTTACGGCTACTCATAACGACTATTTTCCTTCGCTGAAAGGGTGGCT
>Ga0308165_1006414_pt1 | contig 10375 bp, 10 predicted proteins | sample PhyWR2_FD_201032 | JGI IMG/M metagenome (GOLD analysis project Ga0308165, IMG submission 201032) | Phyllosphere microbial communities from UC Gill Tract Community Farm, Albany, California, United States - DLSLW.R2 | ecosystem: Host-associated > Plants > Phyllosphere > Unclassified | place: USA... | reverse complement strand
CGCTGATCGGCCAGCTCGTGGTGGGCCTGATCAATGGCTCGTTCTACGCGCTGATGAGCCTGGGCCTGTCGATCATCTTCGGCCTGCTGCATGTGGTGAACTTTGCCCACGGCGCGCAGTACATGCTGGGCGCCTTTGTGGCCTGGGGCCTGCTGCACTACCTGGGGCTGAGCTACTGGTTGGCGCTGATCCTGGCGCCGCTGGTGGTGGCCGCCTTTGGCATCCTGCTGGAGCGCACCATGCTGCGCCACCTCTATGCGGTAGACCATGTCTACGCGCTGCTGCTCACCTTCGGCATCTCCATCTTGATGGAGGGCGCCTTCCGGCTGTGGTTCGGCGTCAGCGGCCAGCCCTACCCCAACCCACTGCAAGGCGGCATCGATGTGGGCCTGAGCTTTTTGCCGATGTACCGCGTCTGGGTGATCCTGGCGGGCCTGGCGGTCTGCCTGGTGACCTGGTACTTCATCGAAAAAACCAAGCTGGGCGCCTACCTGCGCGCCGCCAACGAGAACACGCCCCTGGTGCGCACCTTTGGTATCAATGTGCCGCGCATGCTGACCCTGACCTATGCGCTGGGCGTGGGCCTGGCCGGCTTCAGCGGCGTCATGGCCGCACCCATCTACCAGGTCAGCCCGCTGATGGGCTCCAACCTGATGATCATCGTCTTTGCCGTGGTCGTCATCGGCGGCATGGGCTCGATCATGGGATCGATCATCACCGGCTTTGCGCTGGGCGCCATCGAGGGCCTGACCCGCGTCATCTACCCCGAGGGCGCTGGCGTGGTCATCTTCATCGTGATGATCATCGTGCTGGCTGTGCGCCCCAACGGCCTGTTTGGCAGAGCGCACTGATGCGCCCGCACCGCCCTGCCCCCTGGGTCTCCACCCAAGCTCTTGTCTTTCCCAAGGATTGAACATGCATTTCTTCTCACAACGCACCAACACCATCTTGCTGGTGCTGGCGCTGGTGGCCCTGCTGCTGGCGCCGCTGGTGGCCTACCCAGTCTTTCTGATCAAGCTGATGTGCTACGCGCTGCTGGCCGCCTCGGTCAACCTGCTGATGGGTTATGCCGGCCTGCTGTCCTTTGGCCATGCCATGTTCTTTGGCACCGCCGGCTATGCGGCCGCGCATGCCATCAAGGTCTGGGGTTGGGACGGCTCGGCCGCCATCCTGCTTGCCATGCTCTGCGCGATGGCCGTGGCCGTGGTCACCGGGCTGCTGGCCATCCGCCGCCATGGCATCTACTTCTCGATGATCACCTTGGCTTTCTCCCAGGTCATCTACTTCTTTGCGCTGCGCCTGCCCTTTACCGGTGGTGAGGACGGCATCCAGAACGTGCCCCGGCCGGAGGTGTTTGGCTTTATCTCGCTGGCCGACAACACCACCCTGTACTACTTTGCCGCCACCCTGGTCGCCGCCGCCTTCTGGCTCATCTACCGCATCGTCTACTCGCCCTTCGGCCAGGTGCTGCGCGCCATCCGCGACAGCGAAGCACGCGCCCAGTCGCTGGGCTACCAGGTGCTGCGCTACAAGCTGGTGATCTTTGTGCTGTCGGCCGCGCTCGCCGGCCTGGCCGGTGCGCTCAAGGTCATCACCTTCCAGCTGGCCACCCTCAACGATGTGAACTGGACCACCTCGGGCGAGGCGCTGCTCATCTGCATCGTCGGCGGCCTGCAGACCTTGCTGGGCCCCGTGATTGGCGCCGCCATCATCGTCAGCATGCAGAACTACCTGGTCGCCATGGCCGAGTGGGTGCTGATCATCCAGGGCCTCGTCTTTGTCGTCGTCGTGATGCTGTTCCGCAAGGGCATCATCGGCCAGCTCTACGCCTGGCTGGAAACCCGCCAGGCACGCCAGGCGGCACCACAGCTGGAAGCCCAAAACCAAGCCGAACGCCAAAGCCGCAGCCAAACCGGACAAGGAGCATAAGCATGAGCGATCAACCATCCGTACTTGCGCAAGCCCCTGCCCAAGCCCAAGCCCCCAGCCATTTCCCCGAGACCCCCGGCTTGCTGCAAGGCCGCCTTGCCCTAATCACCGGCGCAGCCAGCGGCATTGGCCAGGCCATTGCGATCAGCTTTGCCAAGGCAGGTGCCCGAGTAATAGTGACGGATCTGGACACTGCACGCTGCGCCGACACCTTGGCCCAGGTAAAAACCGCAGGCGTAGACGGCTGGGCCTTTGCGCTCGACGTCACCGATCTGGAGGCCTGCCAGGCGCTGGCCGCCCGCATCGGCAACGACATCGGCCCGGTGGACACCCTCGTCAACAACGCCGGCCTGCTGATCCGCGAAGGCATCGACCACCCCCAGGCATCGCGCCACCTGCGCCAGGTCATCGATGTCAATGTCTTTGGCCTCTACAACATGGTGCAGTCCTGGCTGCCCGCCCTACGCGCCACGCGCGGCTGCATCCTCAACATCGCCTCCGGCGCGGCCTTTATCGCCCAGGGCAATGCCATGGGCTACTCCGCCTCCAAAGGCGCCGTAAAAATGGCCACCCAGACCTTGGCCCTCGACCTGGGCCGCGACGGCATCCGCGTCAACGCCCTGGCCCCCGGCGTCATCCACACCCCCATGACCGAAGCCACCCGCAACAACCCGCAGCGCCTGCAAGGCTTTATCCAGCGGACACCGGCTGGGCGGATTGGCGTGCCGCAGGAGCTGGCCGGGCCGGCGGTGTTTTTGGTGTCGGGGTTGGCTAGTTATGTGAATGGGGTGACGTTGCCGGTGGATGGGGGGACGGTGGCGGTTTAGGGGTAGTGGTGCGGTGAAGGCGTTGGTTGGTGACGGTCAGCAATGGGTTTTTAACTTGGTGGAGTACTAGAACGAGCGCCTGTGCGAACTTGATTCAATCAAATTCTTGCCTGGGTCAGCTCACTTGCACCTCGTGTAGTTTTGGTCGCGGGAATCTTGATTTGGGAATCACTAACGAAGCGTTTAACCCCGATAGTCACCAGTTTCCCGACGCGAAAGAGCTGCTATGCAGCGTAAGGAGACGGTCGCTGTCGGGGAGTGAGCTCACGGTGGCCGCCAGCAAGCCGACCTTTGATCCAGCGGCCGGCACGGCTATCAGCGTCGACAATGCGCGGGGCAGTTGCCGTTCGTCGAGCCAACGTGTCATCTCGCATCATGAACGGCCGGTCCATGCCTGCGTCGGGGGATCGGGGGGACTCGATGCAGTAGGTCGCATCGGACGGCGGCCCGAAAGCAGGTCTGGCGTCGGATGGCGCCGACGCGCGAACCAGCACCGACTGCCACCTTGCAGCCGCTCGAACCTCCGGAGCTACCCGGCAGCGTGAACGCAAGACGACATGCTAGTAGCGAATCGATCAAGGCGGACACCAACAGGGCGCTGAGATAAGGGACGTCAGCAGAACTACCTACGGCCGCTGCTTGAACTAACGTTCAACCACCTTCGCGGTCGCCAGCTTCGTGTGGGTTATGTATGTCGTCCCGGCGTGCACCTAGTTGTACTCTTCTCGGGTCTTGGGCGGCGGCATTTAGGGATTACCCGCCCGATTCAAAGCAAGGGCGGTATGTTTATAGAGACTTATTCGCCTGCATTCGTGTGTAGCATGACTAGATGTGAATGGAGGGGCGTCGGACGCATGGATCCAAATCAGCAGAAAGAGGAGTTCAACTACGCATACCTGTCCGCGTTGGCCGCTCACGCCGGGATCAACCGCGGAGGCCTTCGCGTAGACAACGACAGCGTCGATGTCCTGTTCCAGAGCGTTGGCTACCGAGGGAGAAGGTTTAGAAACCCGCAGATCCAGATTCAGCTGAAGTGCACGTCGCAGAACCTTATCCGGGACGGTGTAATCAAGTTTCCGCTACCTCGAAAGAACTACGACGACCTGCGCGGCGACGATGTGATTACGCCCCGCTACCTCGCCGTTTTGCTCGTCCCAGCGGATACGGCCCAATGGATTGTGCATAACGACGGTCACATCGCCCTCTACAACAACTGCTACTGGGTCTCCCTTCGGAACTGCGGCCCAACCGACAACGAACATAGTGTCACTGTCGACGTTCCCCTTGAGCAGCGCCTGACAGGCAACACGCTGCTCAACATGATGGATCGCGCCAGCGAGGGAGAGTGGCTATGACTGAAATTGTCAAGCGCTCCAAGGAGGTCTCGCCTGAGCAACTCGAGGCGTATCTACACAACGCGCATTGGATTCAGACTGGTAAGCTTCGCAGCGTTGCGACCATCTGGACCCGACAGGATGACCTTGATGCAGAGGTCGTTCTTCCGCTGTCGCGCTCCGTCAAGGATTATGCTCCACGCCTTCGTGATGCACTGGCGGCCATTGCTTCGTTTGAAAAGCGCGGTGTGCTGGATGTCATCAGCGATATCGGACGGATGTTCGCGAACGTCATAACTGTTCGCGTCATTCATGCCGATACCGACGACGGCACGATCCCGATTAACGATGGGGTTCTACTGATCACTAAGGCCAAGGATTTGCTGTCAGCAGCCGCGCAATCTATCTTCGCAAAGCGGAAGCATTTCACCGGTAAGCCAACGCCTGATGCGAAGGAGTACGTGGACACCTTGCTGCTTGGGCAGACGGAAGTTGGCAGCTACGTTGTCAACCTCATCGCGCCTGTTCAGGGAGGCCCGATGGCGCCAGGAGAAGCGGAGTCAATGCCGCTCGCGAAGGCGGTTACTCTGAATCTCGTCACCGGCTTGGACGCTCTTGAGAAAGCAAGTGAGCGCTACCAGGAAACTGGGAGCTTGAGGGAGTTCGAGACGACCATCGTTCAGGGCGCTAGTGCAAATATGTGTGATGCCCTTCTAGGCTTCAGTGGCGTCAAGAGGAACAGAGCTTTCGAGATCAAGGTGAGCCCATCAGAAGGCTCCATGTTTGAAACTGAGGCTCGCACCTTCAAGTTTGATGCCCCACAAGTTGAGATACTTGAGAAGGCGTCCAGCTACTTCAAGGATGACTACATCCTGACAGGCCGAACGTTGACGGGGTACGTCACGAAGCTCAGTAAGCCGAAAGAGGACGAGGCAGGCACGATCACACTCGACACCCAGTTTGACGACCTGAACAGAAAGGTACGAATCGAACTTGGCAAGGACGACTACCACACGGCCATCATCGCTCATGACACGAGACAGTACGTGCAGTGCAGCGGGGATGTTCATGTGAAGAGCAAGACGGCCAGCCTGCTGCATCCGCAAGGCTTCCGCATCGTTGGCGTCGACGACCTCTTTTGAGGCGAGGACGGCCTCGGTCCTCATCTAATGGTCAAGACCGGAGGTCAGCATCCTGGACGAAGCCGCAGGGCCGCTGAGCTTGGGTTGAAGATTGGCTTTCGGCCAGTGCCGACGCTCGACGGCTGAATCCGACCGGGAGCACTCAACCTAGGCCTGCTAGACGGTCAAGTCCGCAGCAATTGAAGAGATATCTCCGTTTAACGCTTCGCTTTCTTGGCGGCAGCCTCAATCCAATCACCAATGTTGGCATGAGCCGTCGGCGACCAAGACTCAAGGGGAAAGAAATTGCTTAGTGAATGCGTTCCGTTGGAAGGCAGCGATCCGTAGGCCCACTTGGGCAGCATCTCCTTGCCAAAATCCTGGGTGTATGTCCACTTGTCCGACACTGAGTTCCTCTCAGTGAAATACATCTTTTTGTCGTTGACGTACACGCCCATCAGATCAAAAGGGTTCGGCCCCGCCTCAGCCGTCATACGTTGGAGGTTGGCAATTGAATGAATTCTGACACCGAGCAGACCGCGCCCATCCCAGACTCCCTGCATGATTTCGAAACGCACCCAACGCCGGAGGGCCGTCTCTTCTCCAACCAGGACGCAGACCACGCTGGCCCCGTCCATTTCCTTCTTGAGGAAGCGTTTGAGTGAAGCCGGATCCTTGCGTTGCGCCTCTTCGAATGCAGAGCTATCAAGAAACCCAGCATCAATGCGGTCTTTAACCATCTGAGACCTTTTGACCACCTCAGCTCTCGTGACATCGGGTTTGTAGTGGAAGCTAAAGAATGTTCGCCTAGTCATGGTTATCTTCTGCGGCGATGATGGCCGCTCGTTGTCATCATTGATCTTTCAGGTCGAAAGCAAGTCTCGCAAAAAATAGACTTGCGTCGGCTAGTCGTTGCTGCGAGGTCATCGGATAAATATCGACAACAGTGCCATAACTGCTGCAAGCCCTGCGTAGTAGACAACCAGTGTGCGCGAGCGCATTGCGGACAACCAACTATTACGTTTTTCGCCTTGGTATGGAGCCGTATTCATAGAAAAGTCGATCGCGGCTTCGTCCAGCTTACGCACATCTTCGTAGAGCGCACGAAAACGCCGCTCCATACTCAGGAAGTACCCATCAAGCATCCAGAAGATGAAGAGCGGAAAGTAAGCGACAACAATGTAGCTCTTGCTAGTGTCCTTGGCCGCTAATGCGAATAAGCCAGCGATCAGCGTAATGCTCCAGCCCTTGAGTAGAAACAGGTTTCCAGACATCCGATTGATAGATGTCTGGATGAACTCCAAATGCTTGTGTTTGTTCGGTGTATCCATCACTTGCGTGCAGCAATGGCACTGTCTACCCAGTTCGCAAGGTTGTCCTTGATATGCGTATACGCAGTACTTTTCGGTGGGTCATACACCGGAGGCGTAAAGATTGATCCATCCTTGTTCTTGAGCGTGAACTGAGCAAAGGGGTTCGTTCCCTTGGAGCAAGTACCGTTGTTCGGGCAGTTTAAATTGTGGATGTGGATGCCCAGAAGTGCGCGACCGTCCTTCCACGCCTTCTCGATTTCGTGCTGTACCCAAGGACGCTTGTGGGTGTCAGTACCAATCAGCACAACTACACAACGCTTATAGCTCATGTTGTCGTCGATCCACTTCTCAATGGCGGCATTCCCCTTCTTCTTTACCGTCTCCCAGTCGTTCTTCGATACCGGCTCGTTGCCGTCAATCATGCCCATATTGCGGATCTGTTGAACGCGCATCACATCGTTGTCGAAGTGAAAGCTATAAAATACAGGAACTTTAGCCATGGTTTCCTTCTTGAGGATTATTGGGATTCTTGTTGTTACTGAGGACGAATCTTCAGCTCGTGGTACAGCAATGCAACGAAATCGAAAAGCACTGCATTGATGTCTGGGGTGTATCAGTCCTATGGGCTAGTTCACGCGAGGCGCCGCCGATCAGCGCTATGGGAATGCAAATTGCAATGAAGCCACTGAGCAATGAACATCTCATACTCAGCGTGGACACCTTCCATGCCACCGTTGAGCAACGCCGCAGTGAAATCAGTTAATGGCACCATTGCTTCGCGCATGGCTGCAAAGCTCTTCAACGTCTTGCAAGTGAAAGCTGAAAAAAATCGTTTGACCATAAATTGTGCGGCGGAGCGTGTATTTCCTAAATGCTTCGTGGATCAAGAGGGGAAATTTCCAGCTCTCGATAGAGCAAGCTCATGAAATCCAGAGGGCCAATGTCGGCAGGAATGGCATAGTTGAGCTTGGCAGCCAGAACCCGCGCAGCACCACCAGTCGTCGCGATTGGAATGCATTTGGCATGAGGATGCATCGCGCTGAATAGTGCGTGTTCGTCGTTGACACCTTCCATGCCACCAATGAAGATTGCCGCGTCAAACTCGGCCGATCCGAGCATTGCCGTGCGCATGGCAAGCAGACTCTTGGCACGGTCGCCGTCAACTGCATCGACATAGGTGACGTTGGCGAAGTGCCGGTTTTCCTCTGGAAAATCTTCTTGTGGAATGAGCTTGGTTTGAAAAAGACGTACAGCAGCGGCGTACTGAACGCCGAGTTCTTGCGCTGCCGCCCAAAGCATGGGAGTGATAGCAGGATGGCCGCCCCACACGAGCATCTTTCGACCAAGAGCGATTGCTGCAAGGGCGCATACTGCAGACTGGATAATTTGAGGTTCGCTGTCTTGGTCAAAGGGTGCACGTCCTGGCAACGGAACGCTGGCAGACATGAAGATCGCGCCCATGTTCAAATGCCTTCCAGTTCGGACAGGTCCCAGCCTGCGAAACGGCTCCGGATCCATTTCACGGTATTGAAGTTATTTCCAAGCCAACCAAGGTGACCCATCCATTGGTCTGAAAGCCCGACATGGTCGTAAACCACCACCGCCGGTCGAGGGTCTCCATCGCGTACAGCGTCCTGCAATGTCACTGCAGTGGGGACACCGACACTGGGGTGAGCGATGAGCGGACTACCCGATGGCATCTTGAGCAGGATGGAGCGGCGCTGACCGAGGCCCTCCATCGAGCCACCCATACTTTCGATGGAGGTGCGCAACTGGCCTGCGATGTTTGCGTGGCGCAACGCGATGCTCTTGCTTCGGAGCACTTCAACCTTCAAAGCGATAGCCTCGATAATGGAAGCCGTGAGCTTGCTGCCGAGCAAATCGCCATCGGTTAGTGACATGGGCGTGGCAAGAGTGCTAAAGCGCGATGCGGTATGGCCCGGCCAGAGCACCTGAAGGATGGAAATGTGTTTGTCAGTGGCTCGTCCCCATTCGGCGCGCGTCCAGCGGCTGTCGAAGAAGCCTGGTGTGTCGAGCATAATCACGACGTCCGAATCGCACAGGCGATGCCAGAGCATGGCCTGAAAGTCCGTGGCAATGCCGACGGAGTGAGTGTCGAGGAAGACGTCGAATTGCCTAGCAGAAAGCTCCTCGAAGAGTTGCACTGCGACGTCGCGTGAGTCAGAGCGTTTGTAACTCACGAAGACGCGCCGTTGCTCCGGCAGCAAGCCCAAGCACTGGAGGGAAACGCCGGCCGGCTTGGCCAAAGTTGCGTCATCGGGGCTAAGTGGCAGCGCATTGATTGGCCGGAGGCATTCGGGCAATTCAGCGTTGACATTGGTGAGGCCACTCACCAGTGGCACGACAGGAATACTCAAGCGCATGAGCGTGGCGTGCTCGGGCAATTCCGCGCCAGCCCCACCGAAGAAAATGGCCGCAGCCGGAGCAGTATCTACGAATTTTTCGCCGAAGCCTTTAGTGATAGTGAAGTGCTCATCGGACTTAAGTCCAAAATCTTCCATCGCCTTCGCGATCGTGGAACTCAGAGCTGCGATTTGCTCCTGAGTCGGCTGTCCGAAGATCAGACACTGGTAGAGCGGAGAATGCATTGGCTGAGTCAGATCGTGTTGAGCGGGCTGCCATAAGAGGCGCCCGGAGTGAAGACTTCATAGCCGCCGAAGCTTCGCTTGTCGATATGGCGATAAAGGCCAAGGTACTCGCTGCCATGCGTGGTGTACCCATCGCTTGTCGGCACGATAGTGATCCAGTTACTTTGCTTCTTCCCGTCTGCGTAGCCCAACTCCCATGGGCACCAGCGCGAACTCATGGAGTTCTCGGTAGCGAGGAAAAGGAACAAGTCGCACTCGATCATTCGTTGACGAAGTTTGTTTGCCGTCTCTTTATTTGGGGTGGAGGGCATGGCGCTATCCTGCCAGTCGATATAAAGGTCAAGACCTTGCTCTCGTAGCGCAACCTGTAGCCCCATCGCCAATTGATGGTCGTGATGACTGTGGCAGAGGACGGCAGACTTCTGGCCGAACCGTTTGAACTGAGGAGGACCACCAAATGAACGATTTGCCGCTGCTCTGAGATCTGCTTGGAAGATTGTCATGGGTTGACCCGTTGTCTAAACAATGACGCGCCGACGGCAACGAGTGCAACTGCTGCAGGAGGCCGATGCTATACGCCATGTTACCAGATGCAAGCAATTCAATGAACTGTCTCTGAGTTTGGCGAGATTTACTATATTTTTTTACTCGTTCTAGAGCTAGAAAAAGCGCTTGAGCAAGATTGTTGAGTGCAACTCGCAACAAATGTGGTAGTGCGTAAATCTCTTCGGCAACACAATATAACTGCTTGCTTGTTCATTAGTTTTTCTAGTTGTCATTCCGAATGACGACTTCTCGCCGGCAAGGGGTGATCTATAGCCGCAAGTCGGCCGACCGCTTTCGTCAGCATCGGTCACAGTCCTTCCAATATTGAACGGCAGCAACCAGCCTGAAGCTGCCTCTAGCAGCCACGACTTACAGGGCCGCTTATGGCCGCACGAATGTACTTAGAACACCGCAAACTAGCTGCGGACACTAGCGTGCCAACGACGAATGCGAGTTCCCTGAAGCCTCTAAACGCGCATACGTCCAGTTCAAAGCCTGGCGCGAGGAAATTAAATATCTCCAAGCTTTGGCGCGCATAGCCACCCAGACGACACCCTGCTTCGGCCCTCCTGCAGTGCCCCCAATCACCTGAGCGACACCCCCACCCCTCCCCCGTAGCAACCCGCTTGAGCCCTCCGCCGTTATTCGCTAATATTTACTTGCCGACCGGTAAATTACTAGTATTCAACCAGGAGA
>Ga0308165_1006413_pt1 | contig 10376 bp, 12 predicted proteins | sample PhyWR2_FD_201032 | JGI IMG/M metagenome (GOLD analysis project Ga0308165, IMG submission 201032) | Phyllosphere microbial communities from UC Gill Tract Community Farm, Albany, California, United States - DLSLW.R2 | ecosystem: Host-associated > Plants > Phyllosphere > Unclassified | place: USA... | reverse complement strand
GCTGGTGCGGTTCTGCCGCCATTCCAGGCTCACTAATTTGTAATAACGCCATATTAAACTTCCAAAAATCCAGGCCCGAAATCAGGCATTAAAAATCGCTCAGTTTTTCTTCGAGTTGTTCTATGTGGTGCTGTAATTTATCGAGAAAACGCAGCTTACGTACAGTATCTGCCGCCTGTTCCCACTGTGCACTATCCAGCTCCTGTACCATTTTGGTACTACGACTTTGAATCATCGTCGTGACTTTGCTGGCAAAGGCTTCCAGTGCAGTGATATCTGCGGACTGTTCGATACTATCCAGCTCTTCACGTAACTCAAGCTGTTCCATCAAAAATGCGGTGTCGCGTACGGTATGTTGCTCATTTGCCAAATCAAAACCGTTCAGCAACAGCAAGTATTCAGCACGCAACAGTGGATGGCGTAGTGTTTGCCATGCCTGATTGATAGTAGCCGATTGATTAACTGCCAGAAGCTGCTCCGCCTGAGGACGGCTGGCATATTTGTCAGGGTGGAACTGTCGCTGCAATTCCTGGTAACGCGTTGCCAGTTGCTGAGTGTCAACCACATAGCCTGGTGTCAGTCCAAACAGAGTAAAATAATCCATAACAGACTCGAGTTATTATCAGGTAAATGCTGTATTGGTCATGCAGAATCACACGCCATCTACATGCTCAGATAGCGTGTTATAGAGATCAGACGTGGAAGCTTTCGCCACAACCACACTCGTCTTTTACGTTAGGATTGGTAAACTTAAATCCTTCGTTAAGACCTTCTTTTACAAAGTCGAGCTGGGTTCCGTCTAAAAATTGCAGGCTTTTGCCGTCAATAACGACCTTCACGCCTTTGTCTTCAAAAACGGTGTCGTCTTCTTCGGGAGCATCAACGAACTCCAGAACATAAGCCATACCGGAACAACCTGAAGTGCGAACACCTAAGCGTAAACCGAATCCTTTCCCACGATTGGTAAGGAAAGAACTTACACGATCTGCAGCACTATCACTGAGGGTAATCGACATACCATAACCTCAATCAGATATTATTTCTCGTCATACCTTGAACTGCATGAGCACTCACTGTACTCATGCAACTCCACTTACCTGAGTAAGCTTCCAGGGACCCTTTGAGCTTGTCGCCTGGCTACAAACTCGTCTTATTTCTACTGAGAATCACGCTTGCTTTTATAATCCGCGATAGCTGCTTTGATAGCATCTTCCGCAAGGATTGAGCAGTGGATCTTCACCGGTGGCAGCTCAAGTTCGTCTGCGATATCGGTGTTTTTAATTGCTTCAGCTTCGTCCAGAGACTTACCCTTTACCCATTCGGTCAGCAAAGAGCTGGAAGCGATGGCAGAGCCACAGCCATAAGTCTTGAAGCGTGCGTCTTCAATGATACCTTCATTGTTAACTTTAATCTGCAATTTCATCACGTCGCCACAAGCTGGTGCACCCACCATGCCAGAACCAACGCTGGTATCAGCATTATCAAAAGAGCCCACGTTACGTGGATTTTCGTAATGATCGATTACTTTTTCGCTATAAGCCATTTTTGTTTCTCCTGATTCCGAAATTGATTAATGGTGTGACCATTCGATAGTAGTAAGATCAACACCCTGCTTGAACATTTCCCACAGCGGAGAAAGATCGCGCAAACGACCGATAGAATTTCTTACCAGTTTGATGGTGTAATCAATCTCTTCTTCCGTCGTGAAACGGCCTAAAGAGAAACGGATAGAACTGTGTGCCAGTTCGTCATTCATCCCCAGAGCGCGCAACACGTATGAAGGCTCCAGGCTTGCTGATGTACAGGCAGAACCTGAAGAGACCGCAAGATCTTTCAGCGCCATAATCAGTGACTCGCCTTCAACATAGTTGAAGCTGACGTTAAGGATAGTCGGTACACCGTGCTCTAAGTCGCCGTTCAGATACACTTCTTCCATATCTTTCACGCCGTCCCACAGACGCTGACGCAGTACACGCAGACGAGCCATTTCCGGTTCCAGCTCTTCTTTGGCAATACGATAAGCTTCGCCCATTCCGGCAATCTGGTGAACCGGTAGAGTACCTGAACGCATACCGCGCTCATGACCGCCACCGTGCATCTGTGCTTCAATACGAATACGTGGTTTACGACGAACGTAAAGACCACCAATCCCTTTAGGACCATAGATTTTATGGCCGGAGAAGGACATCAAATCGACTTTCAGCTTACTCAGGTCGATAGGCATTTTGCCCACGCTCTGGGTTGCATCGACATGGAAAACGATGCCACGAGCGCGGCACATTTCGCCGATAGTCGCAATATCCTGAACCACACCGATTTCGTTGTTAACATGCATCACCGACACCAGAATAGTGTCGTCACGCATTGCCGCTTCCAGCACTTTCAGGTCAAGAATGCCATTAACCTGTGGAGACAGGTAAGTGACTTCAAAACCTTCACGTTCCAGCTGACGGCAGGTATCCAGAACCGCTTTGTGTTCTGTTTTTACAGTAATAATGTGCTTGCCTTTCTTCTGGTAGAAGTTAGCAGCACCTTTAATCGCAAGGTTGTCTGACTCTGTAGCACCTGAAGTAAAGACAATCTCACGTGGATCGGCACCCAACAGATCTGCAATTTGGTTACGGGCAATATCAACTGCTTCTTCTGCCTGCCAGCCAAAGCGGTGGGAACGGGAAGCTGGGTTCCCGAAGTTGCCATCCATTGTTAAAAACTGCATCATTTTCTGCGCAACACGCGGATCTACCGGAGTGGTAGCAGAATAGTCGAGATAAATAGGTAATTTCATTGCTCTTAAGCTCCGTACATCACTTCAATACGAAGAACCAGACTTAAAAAGTTGGAGCCGTTATCAATTGCGGTCTGCCTATCTGATTCTAAAATTCGTTTTTCTGCTTATGCGCGCAGTTTGACGTCAATCTGGTCCTGGAGACGAATAGTACGATGATTGTCACTCTGTTGACGATCTGACACATCCATCACTTCCTGGTTATTAACCAGCTCACCCAGGGTGATGTTATTCAGGAATCCGGTCAGACGATCGCTAAGATCGCGCCACAGAGCGTGGGTCAGACATTTTTCCCCGCCCTGGCAACCACCTTTACCCTGGCAGCGCGTGGCATCGACGGATTCATCAACCGCACTAATCACTTCTCCAACTGCGATACTACCTGCTTCTTTACCTAACAGATAACCACCGCCCGGCCCACGGACGCTAGCGACGAGGCCATTTTTACGCAGACGTGAAAATAGCTGCTCCAGGTAAGAAAGCGAAATGCCCTGACGTTCAGAAATATCGGCCAGTGGTACTGGGCCCGATTCGGAATTCAATGCGACGTCAAGCATTGCGGTAACGGCATAGCGTCCTTTAGATGTCAGTCTCATGTCTTACTTAACCTCAAATAGCCCCTCGTTGCGGGGGTTTCAAAAAAATGATAGTCACATAGCTTGAGACAAGTCTGACATTCCTGAGTAATTTGGTCAACTATTTAACCTACTAATTTACTCAAGTATTATTTCCCTGATTTATTATGGTGTTCCAGAGAAGTGAGCATCCCACGGAGGATATTTAGCTCCTGACTTTCAGGACGAGCACGGGTAAATAAGCGACGTAACCGGCTCATCACCTGGCCGGGATGGGTCGGTCGAATAAAGCCGCTATTTGACAACGCTTGTTCCAGATGAACGTAAAAACGTTCCAAATCATCGACTAACGGATAAGCCGCTTCTTCCGGTGCTTTTTCCGCTTCCTGACCTTCATTTTGCGTTGCCAGCCAGGCAATACGGACTTCATAGGCAAGAATTTGGACTGCCATTGCCAGGTTCAGAGAACTGTATTCAGGGTTCGCCTGAATCGCGACGTGATAGTGACATTTTTGCAATTCGTCATTGGTCAGACCCACGCGTTCGCGGCCAAAGACAATCGCCACCGGAGCATGCTGTGCCTCGGAAATACTCTTTATGCCGCACTCACGTGGGTCAAGCATCGGCCAAGGCAAGGTGCGGGAACGCGCACTGGTTCCCACCACCAGACTACATCCGGTTAACGCCTCGTCGAGGGTATCAACAATTTTTGCATCACCAATCACATCACTGGCACCTGCCGCCAGCGCAATCGCCTGAGAGTCAGGTTTTACCAGCGGATTAACCAGCCAGAGATTGGTTAATCCCATGGTTTTCATCGCACGGGCTACAGAGCCCATATTGCCGGTATGCGAGGTTTCTACCAGCACAATTCGTACATTTTGCAGCATTATCATTCAAAGCCTGAAGAAGAATATCGTAATATCTTATCATATCATTGGGACATATTCCGAACGCTCTGCTATACTCTGCCCCGTTTTCCCGTTCTTTAAAATCCAGTGAGAGAAACCGATGCATCCGATGCTGAACATCGCCGTGCGCGCTGCGCGCAAGGCCGGCAATTTAATTGCCAAAAGCTATGAAACACCTGACGCGGTTGAAGCTAGCCAGAAAGGCAGCAATGACTTTGTAACGAACATCGATAAAGAAGCCGAGCGCTTGATTATCGAAGTTATTCGTAAGTCTTATCCAAAACATACCATTATCACCGAAGAAGCCGGTGAACTGGCAGGTGAAGATCAGGATGTGCAATGGGTTATCGATCCACTGGATGGCACTACTAACTTCATTAAACGTTTACCTCACTTCTCTGTTTCTATCGCTGTGCGCATTAAAGGCCGCACCGAAGTTGCTGTTGTTTATGATCCAATGCGTAACGAACTATTCAGTGCCGTACGTGGTCAGGGCGCGCAGCTGAACGGCTATCGTCTGCGTGGCAGCAACTCACGCGATCTCGACGGGACAATTCTGGCAACCGGTTTTCCGTTCAAGCAGAAACAATACGCAGCAACCTATATCAATATCGTCGGCAAACTGTTTACTCAGTGTGCAGACTTCCGTCGTACCGGATCTGCAGCTCTGGACTTAGCTTATGTTGCAGCGGGTCGCGTAGATGGTTTCTTTGAAATTGGCCTGAAACCTTGGGACTTTGCGGCGGGTGAACTGCTGGCTCGTGAGTCTGGTAGCCTGGTTTGTGATTTCACTGGCGGTCATAACTATCTGATGACAGGTAATATTGTTGCAGGTAACCCGCGCGTCGTGAAATCTATGCTCGCATTAATGCGTGATGAACTCAGCGAAGCGCTGAAACGCTAGAATTTAGCTGTTCATGACCTGCTCCTCCTTCGGAGGGGCAGGTATTAAAAAGGACGAAGCCCACGCGTTACCGGCTGAGCACTGAGCCACATCACCACAGCAGCCACCACCAGTATCACTCCCCCAGCCAGCGCAAGTGAAGACCAGCCAACCTGTTGCCATAACAGCGATTGGCGATTTTTACTCAGTCTGATAGCAAAATTTCTGCAACCATGAACCAGTAAAGCCAGTCCGGAAAGGGTGAGTGCCGTCCCTGACGCCATGGCCAAAGCAGATAAAATTCCCCAGCTAAAGACCCCGATAACTTTGCTGAAAAGCAGCACCATAATCGCCCCGGAGCAAGGACGTATTCCCATAGAGATTATCACCATCAGACGGGCACGCCAGTCATCGCCTGCGGCGAGTTGCTGCGGGTTAGGGACATGCTGATGGCCACAACCACAATGCTCGTCATGGATGTGCTGAGGGGTAAAAGTGCGGAAACGCGGCTGACGACGCAATAGTAGGAGTAAACGCCTAATCGCACGCAGGCAAAGCAACAAACCCAGCACACCGACCAGCAGATAACTCCCCTTCTCCAGCCAGAAACTACTCAGATGTAGCTGACGCGAGGGGAGCTGTAATACCACCAGCAATATCGTTACCAGACCAATCGCCACCAGACCTTGCAACAGCGACGCGGCAAAAGTCAGTTTAAGACTTGTTTTGAGCTTCGAGGGATGGGTAGCAAGCCAGGTTGTGATCACAATTTTACCGTGCCCCGGCCCCAGAGCATGCAAGACTCCATAACTGAAACTTACCCCCAGCAAAATCCACCCTGCCCGGCTCGGATTCTCAGCCACCTGACGCAACAGGCTACTAAGTTCCTGGTTAATAGCGCGCTGCCATTGCATCGATTGCGCTAAAATCTGGGGCCAGTAACTCCAGAGTGCAAATAAACCTCCCGCGGTCAGAAGCAGAAAAAGCAGTAGCGGCCAGCCGTTTCGCCAGTAATAGCGACTCGACGCTGAGACCTTACTCACTGGCATTGCAGGGTCACTTTTTGAGCAAATTGCTGCCCTAATGCCATATCTTCCGGCGGAGCATCGTCTTTATCCAATGATGCGGCAAAATCCAGCATTTCTTCACTTGGCTCAGGAGTCAGCACTGAAATATGACAGCGGGTAGCCAGCTCGGGCGGTAAAGAGACATCAGAATCCTCAATATAAGTCATATCAACATAAAAAGAGGGATCGAAGGTAGAAAACTGAAAGCTGGCACCTTGTAACGGCTGGGGTTTTGCCAAAGGTAAAACAAAGCTCAGCATAGCCTGATGACCAACTCTTTCCAGCCGATATTCAGGAGGCTGTGCCGTGAACTTCACCTTTTTTCCCTTCTGCCAAATTTCAGTGAAATAGTGCTGACCGAGTACATTTGCCATCACCTCTGCAGCCAGTTTTTTCCAGACGGGAGAGCCCGGTTTAGCATCCCCGGCATCATAAAGCAGGTCGGCAGAGGTCAGCTCATCCATCAGCCACTGCATTTTTAACCCTGTTAACTGGCCCTGTTCGATAACGGGCGTGGTCTTAAGAGAAATAAAACTGTGCGGATGGGCAGAGAGACTAAAAGAACTTAGTCCGGCTAGTATCAGCCCCCCGGTCAAACAGGCTCTTTTACGATTCATATCAGTCTTCTCCAAATGATACTTTCGCAGCCACTTTGGGACGTAAAAACAGCGCAGGCACTGCGACCAAAGCCATAACCCAGAACATGCCTCCCTGAATATGCTGATACAGATAACCAGAGAACATCGTCATAATTGCGATACCTCCGCCCATTGCCACCGCTGAATACATTGCCTGCAAGCGAATAACTTCGTGACCATGACGAGCCGAGATATAACGCATGGCGGCAAGGTGACAAACCGTAAAACTACCGCAGTGCATAATTTGCGAAACAATGAGCCAGGACAATTCGGTACTGGATGCCATCAGCCCCCAGCGAATAATCCCGGTGATACCTGAAAGTAACAGTAAATCACGGGTACTCCAGCGGCGGAACAGGCGATTGCTAAGTGCAAAGATGACGATTTCCGCAACCACACTGAGCGACCACAGATAGCCGACAACGGAGGCTGAATAGCCTGCTTCCTGCCAGTAAATAGCACTGAAAGCATAGTAGGCCGCATGTGCCCCCTGAAGTAAGGTGACACAGGCCAGAAACCGCCAGTCGCCGATGATCAGGCTCTTCCAGGCAGACCACCCCACGGTATCTTGCTGGGCAATTTTACCCTCTGGCATAATTGAAGGGCGGAACATCATCCCAATTAGCATTGAGGCGACACCCACACTCATCAGGACCAGAATGGCCTGATAGCTAAATTCACTGACCAGTTTACCGGTGACCGCTGAACCAATCACAAATGCCAGTGAACCCCATAGCCTGACCCTGCCATAATCGAGAGGAAACTGGCGCTGCCAGGTGCCTGCCAGGGCATCAGTAAGGGGAACCAGTGGAGAAAAGAAGAGGTTGAAGCCTATCATCACGATAAGCAGCCAGGCGGAGGTTTGCCCGAGCCAGAAAGCAACCATAAAGATTAATGAGAGTAGCGCCAGCATACGTAGCGCAAAGACTAATCGGAAAGGATTAGTGACTCTTGGAGCCAGTAATAAACTACCTAAAAAACGTGCAATGAGCCCGGCACCCAATAACATACCGATTGTTTCTGGTGGTAAACCCACACCTTCCAGCCACAAACTCCAGAACGGCAAAAAAATACCGTAACTGAAAAAATAGGTGAAATAACTCAAAGCTAACCAAAGCGTGGATTGAACAACCATGTTTCCTCCGATTTTGAGAGGAGTAGTGTCAGGGATAGGCAATTTGCTTGCAAGCTATCTATGACGATTCAATAGCTTGATTACAGGTCATATGATGTTGAAATACTGGCGGGTTGCTACTGGGGTGGGTAGAGGCCAAAAAAAACCGCCACAGGATAGGTGGCGGCTTTCATTTTGCACCCTGCCAGCCTGAAGCTAGCGTGGTGCAACTATGGCAACTGAATCAATACTTACGCGTATACCGGGAAACGTGCGCAGATATCGAGAACTTTTTGCTTGGTGCTTTCAATGATAGCTTCATCATTGATGTTATCCAGGATGTCACACATCCAGCCAGCCAGCTCTTTCACTTCCGCTTCTTTGAAACCACGACGAGTGACCGCCGGGCTACCGATACGGATACCAGAAGTGACAAACGGGCTCTTCGGATCGTTTGGCACGCTGTTTTTGTTAACAGTGATATTGGCGCGACCCAGTGCAGCATCAGCTTCTTTACCGGTCAGGTTTTTGTCAACCAAGTCCAGTAAGAACAGATGGTTATCAGTACCACCTGAAACCACGTTATAGCCACGGTTCAGGAAGACTTCTACCATAGCTTTGGCATTTTTAGCCACTTGCTGCTGGTACACTTTGAATTCTGGTTCCAGAGCTTCTTTCAGCGCTACCGCTTTACCGGCGATAACATGCATCAGTGGACCACCCTGAGCGCCAGGGAAAACTGCGGAGTTCAGTTTTTTATACAGCTCTTCGCTACCACCCTTAGCCAGAATTAAACCACCGCGTGGACCGGCCAGAGTTTTATGCGTAGTCGTAGTAACGACATGAGCATGTGGAACGGGGTTAGGGTAGACGCCTGCAGCAACCAGACCTGCAACGTGTGCCATATCAACAAATAAAGAAGCACCGACTAAATCAGCGATTTCGCGCATTTTAGCCCAGTCAACCACGCCAGAATAGGCAGAGAAACCACCGATAATCATCTTCGGTTTGTACTCTTTAGCCAGTTTTTCCAGCTCTGCATAGTCAATATGACCGCTTTCATCGATACCGTAAGGAACGATGTTGTACAGTTTACCAGAGAAGTTAACCGGAGAGCCGTGAGTCAGGTGGCCACCATGGGCAAGGTTCATACCCAGTACGGTATCACCAGGTTCGAGCAAAGTGGTATAAACAGCGAAGTTCGCCTGAGAACCCGAGTGAGGCTGTACGTTAGCGTAGTCAGCACCAAACAGCTCTTTCGCACGATCGATAGCCAGTTGTTCAACGACGTCAACGTGCTCACAACCACCGTAGTAACGCTTACCCGGGTACCCTTCAGCATACTTGTTTGTCAGCTGAGACCCCTGGGCCTGCATAACACGTGGGCTGGTATAGTTTTCGGAGGCGATCAGTTCGATGTGCTCTTCCTGACGTACTTTTTCTTGCTCCATAGCCTGCCATAATTCGGCATCATAATCGGCAATGTTCATTTCACGCTTTAACATCCGCATCTCCTGACTCAGCTAACGGTAAACTTTTTATTGCAATAATGGGGTGCCCTTTTGGGCGACAGCCGATAGTGTAAACCGAAATAGATTCAGGTGGTAGAGCTTGATTAAGGTTTTTACGCAAACGATTACCCAGGCATGAAATAAGGATTCTTTGCAATAAAAAACTTCCCTGACTTTCGGATATTTCTTCATAAACATGATGCGTATTTTTCACGTTCTGCGCAACCATCACTCTGTTTCGCCCCCACGCTAATAGTACTTTTGATGCCATTAACCAACTCTCTTAGCATCATAAAGTAATAAAGGTGTCATTCTGAGTATAAGAGCAGTGAATAATCGGGATAACAGCACCATAAACATGGTTATTCACTGATTGAGGAAAAATTAACGCTATCTGGAAGGGCAATAGTGAGTGAAACCGCGTATCAGGTGGAAGTATTCAGCGGCATTCTGGCTACAGGACATGACAGCCTCTGAATAATGACCAACACTCAGAGGCCGTTAACCGAATCGGAGACAGCGAATTAAATCGCGGCGTCGTCTTCTTCGCCGGTACGAATTCGTACCACACGGGCAACGTCGAAGACAAAAATCTTACCGTCACCAATTTTCCCGGTCTGTGCAGTACGCACAATAGTATCAACACAGATATCGACGATATCGTCCGTCACGACCAGTTCAATTTTCACTTTTGGCAGGAAATCCACCATATACTCAGCACCACGATACAGCTCAGTATGACCTTTCTGACGACCAAACCCTTTAACTTCAGTCACGGTCATGCCTGTGATGCCGACTTCCGCCAACGCTTCACGGACATCATCGAGTTTGAACGGCTTAATAATTGCGTCTATCTTTTTCATGTTATTACTCTTTCCCCACGCCACATCGC
>Ga0308165_1006411_pt1 | contig 10377 bp, 7 predicted proteins | sample PhyWR2_FD_201032 | JGI IMG/M metagenome (GOLD analysis project Ga0308165, IMG submission 201032) | Phyllosphere microbial communities from UC Gill Tract Community Farm, Albany, California, United States - DLSLW.R2 | ecosystem: Host-associated > Plants > Phyllosphere > Unclassified | place: USA... | reverse complement strand
TGAACCTGAACAATGATCAAATCGTTGCCATTCTGGCGTTAACCGATACAGAGGTACTGCCGGCCCAGATAGCCACATGGGTAAAGAAAGAGGATGAAGAGGGATTCAGCAACTGCCCGGATATCGTGATGGCGCAATTTCTCAACGGTCTTATCTATTTCCGCCGTGGAAAAGATGAAAGCAAACCAGCACCAAAAATTGAGCGCAAAATGTCCAATAACATTGTACTCAAAAAACTGCGTATTGCTTTTGAGCTGAAATCAGACGATGTGCTGGAAATACTGACTGAACAAGAGTTTCGTATCTCTATGCCGGAAATCACGGCTATGATGCGTAATCCGGATCATAAAAATTACCGTGAATGCGGCGATCAGTTCCTACGCTATTTCTTACGTGGTTTAACCCAGCGTATTAAGCCGTCAAAACCAGAGTAATTCTCCTGAGCCATCTTTAAAAAACCGGCGGTGAGCTATTCCCAGCGCCGGTTTTTTCTTTTTCAGAGCGTATTCCCCAACTGCTGTTCAACATTTCCCCGATTAAAAACAGATTATTCAGGCTGTAGATCTCAATATTTCATTTCTCAATTTCTTCATTTCCGGTTTAAAAAAGTGATTTTTGTCACAATTCAATGCCGTTTTATGATCTGGGTCGCTCTTTTCATCTATCTGGTAGAACGGGTTTCCTCCTTGAGGCGGAAAACGCCTGTCTGTTTATTGACTCAATAAGATTTAGTATCTCAATCAACTTAATTGAAGTAATAAATGGACCAAAGGTATCGATATGCTCATTGCCAGAGACAATATTTTTTTAAATCAAAGCTTCAAGGATAAAAAGGAGATTTTTCATTTCCTGGCGTCGCATGCCGTCACCCAAGGCTGGGCGGAAGATGTTAATAAAATAGAAGCGGATCTTTGGGAGCGAGAAAATCAGTATTCCACTGGCTTTGAAAACCAAATAGCCATTCCTCATGCTAAAACGGCTAATGTTTCTCAGGCTGGCGTTATTTTTATTCGCCTGGCAAAACCAATTGACTGGGAAAGTCTTGACGATCAGCCGGTGCAAATTATTTTTGGTCTGCTAGTTCCAGAGGCAGGTGCCAAAGTATTGCATTTACAAATAATTAATAGCCTGGCCAGTGAAATTGTTGATGACGAATTTAGAGATCAACTATTCGCAATTAATGATGAAGAAGAGTTATTCCAATATATGAAATCTCGTATCGCAATTGAGGAAGAAGCATGAATATTGTTGGCGTTACATCCTGTATTGCAGGTTTAGCACATACACCTATGGCGGCTAAATCGCTGGAAAAAGAAGGTGCTCGTCTGGGCCATCAAGTAAAAATGGAACAACAAGGCGCGATGGGTATTTTAAATAAAATTTCTGATGCAGAAATTGAGGCAGCAGATTTTGTTCTTATTGCCGCTGACCGCTCAATTGAAGAAGAAGAACGTTTTGCAGGGAAAATCATTATTCGGGTAAAGATTGGGCAATGCGTGAGTCATGCCTCTGATGTTATCACGAAATGCGTGGCGGCCGTTGAGGCGCGTCAGAATAAATAAACTGGGTGATTTCATGAAAAAAATAATGATAGATATAAAGAATCATCTTATGACAGGTATTTCCTACGCATTGCCTGTCATTATTGCCGGTTCACTGATGGTAGCAGTTGCTAAAATTATTGGCCTGGCTATCGGAGAATCTAATCTTGATGCTTTTGCGAATAGTACCGGCCTGGAAAACTGGTTGTATCTGACCCAGGATATTGGATTTAAAATCATTGGCCTGATGAACTATGTGCTCGGCGCTTATGTTGCTTACTCCATCGCCGGGAAAAAGGGACTTTCCGCTGGTTTTGCCGCGGGCTTAATCGCTTCGCTGACCGGTTCTGGCTTCCTTGGTGCAGTCGTCGGTGGCCTGCTGGCGGGTTATTCTGCTGAGTGGGTATCCCGTAAAATCCGCATTACCGGCTCTGCAGCAAGTTCTGTCCCATTAATTATTCTGCCGTTTATCACTGTTGGTCTGCAAGTTTTGGTGATGTTGCTACTGCTGGGCGACGTGCTGAGCTGGTTAAATGCCGCCTTGATGACGTGGGTGAAGGAGATGACCGAAGACGGTACCAGTACCCTGGTGCTGGCGGCGGTTCTCGGTGGCATGATCTGTTTTGACCTGGGGGGTCCGGTTAACAAAGCCGCCTGGGGTACCGCCAACGTCCTGTTCTTAAGTGGTGTATATCTACCCGCAATTCTGGTCAACGTAGCCATTATTATTCCTCCGCTGGGTTATGCTGCAGCACGTTTCTTACGCCCGAATAACTATAGTCAGACGCTGAAAGAAGCCGGCAATGGTTCCATTATTATGGGTATTCTCGGGATTTCTGAAGGTGCCATCCCCTTCACACTACGCAATCCTGCACGTTTAATTCCGCTGAATGTGCTGGCCGGTGTTCTGGGTACGGTGACGGTTGCATTATTAAAAGCTTATCCCGTTATGCCGCCACTGGGTGGATTATACGGTGGTTTCACTGTCGGTAACTCCTGGGCTTATTTTATCGGTGCTTTTGTTGGCGCAGCAGTGATTGCCTTTGGCGCGAATATGCTGGTGAATTTTAATGAAGATGAAGCAACTGCTAAACCTGGCCAAAATAAAGCCACTGAAGAAATTGAAATAAAATTTGATTAATAGCTGCACTTTGCGCGAAGGGAGAAATTGTATGAAAAATAAAGTTGTCCATATTTACAGTCATACTCACTGGGATCAGGAGTGGTATTTCACGACATCACGTTCACGTATCTATCTTTTTAATCATATTAAAAATGTCATCCGGATACTGGAGAATAATGATGATTTTCCCTGTTACCTGCTGGATGCGCAAAGTGCTTTAATTGAAAGTTATCTGCAATGGGCTCCTGAAGATAAAGAGGTTTTATACCGGCTTATTGCAGAGAAACGTTTACTCACTGGCCCGTGGTATACACAGACAGACCAACTGGTTATTCATCAGGAGTCGGTAATACGTAACCTGTGGTACGGAATTAAGGTTGCCACCGATGCGGGCCATAATATGGCGCTGGGATATGTTCCTGACTGTTTCGGTCAGGGCGGCAATATGCCACAGATTTATAAACAGTTTGGTATTAATCATGCACTGTTCTGGCGTGGTATTGCCGATAATACTTTGCGGGAAACTGAATTTATCTGGCAGGGAGATAATGGCGATCAGGTCTTTGCGGTGCAGATGCCATGGGGATACCACTATGGTGGTCCGCTGGATGAAACCCCTGAGACTATGGCAAATTTTTTGAATGAAAAAATGTCGCCAATTGAAGCGCGTAGCAGCCGCACCCATGTGCTTTATCCTCATGGTTTTGACCAGGCTCCGGTACGTGAAAATCTGCCTGCTCTGGTAGAGCAGTTCAACGCCTGTGATAGCGAGCGTCACTATCAAATCAGCAGCCCACTGGCGTTTCTGGAAGCCCTTGAAAAAGAAGCGGCTGGCGATGTGCGCGTACTACAGGGGGAGTTAACTGAAGGTAAGCACTCTCGTGTACACAAAACGATTTTCTCTTGCCGGGCCGATCTTAAACTGCTGAACAATGAGATTGAAGCCTTACTGGTGAACACGCTGGAACCGGTACTGGCTATCAGTCGCAGTCTTGGCCATGAATATCCTTCGAAGATTGTCGCAGATATCTGGAAACTGATGTTCTATAACGCGGCCCATGACAGTATTGGCGGCTGCAATAGTGACGATACTAACCAGGATGTCTTCTTCCGTTACAAGCAGGCTCGCGATCTGGCTGTCAATCTACTGGAGTTACATACCCGACTGATTGCTATTCGCACTCCACGTGAGCACGATTATACCTTCACGGTATTTAACCCGCTCACCTGTCAGACTGCACCACAGGTAACTTTTGAGGCCTGGTTACCGGGGATACCGTTTACTCTGCGTGATGCTGCGGGTAATGCCCTGCCTTATATCATTGAGGAACAGACGGACCTGACCAGCTATGTGCTGAACCAGACTATTCGTCTGAATCCGGGTAAGCCTTACCATAAACCTGAAAAGGTCTACCGCACTAAAATTACGGTGAATAGTACGTTGCTGCCTGCTCTGGGATATACCCGCTGGTCTCTTGATTTTAGTGCTGAGGGTGCCAGCCAGTCGGTACAGGACAACGCGCGGATGATTGAGAATGACTTCTATCGCATTGAACTGGAAGATAATGGATTAGTTTCCATTACCCAGAAAGCCACCGGTAAGCGTTATACCCGTCAAATGTTGCTGGTCGAAAATGGTGATGATGGCGATTCTTATAACTATTCGCCGCCCCGTGGCGATATGATTATCACTTCTGAAGGCTGTCTGACTTCTGCCCGCTGTGAGCGTAATGACCTGAAGCACGCCTTAGTGCTGGGTTATGAGCTTAAAGTACCGGGTAATCTGGAAGAGCGAGCGCAAGGCATTGCTACCTCTAACATGAAGGTAACAGCGCGTATCACATTGCAGCAAGACGACATGATCCGTTTTGCTATTGATGTTGATAACCAGGTACTCAGTCATCGTTTGTGTGTCCATTTCGCAACCGATATTATGGCCAATGTTTCTTATGCCGATCAGCTGTTTGGTGTGGTCGCTCGCCCGGTACAGTTAAGCAATGCCGTGCAGGTATGGGAGGCAGAAAACTGGCATGAAAAACCGATTTCTATCGAACCGATGCAAAGCTTCGTCAACCTGCATGATGACGAGCACGGCTTTACCCTCCATACCAATGGGGTACGGGAATATGAAATTGTGGGTGATAATTTTGACACTATCGCAATCACGCTGTTCCGCTCATTTGGTTTTATGGGTAAAGAGAACTTGCTCTATCGTCCGGGCCGGGCATCGGGTGAGTCTGTCATAGCAACACCCGATGCGCAGCTGCTGGGGCCACTCTCTTTCGCCTTTGGCTGGCGTATTTACCAGGGTTCCTTTGATGAAGCCCAGCATGCGCGAGTGTCTAAAGCGTTCCTGACATCCTTCCCGGTTTATCAGGACAGTGATTTCCTTAATGGTCGCCTGCGTTTCTGTCTGAGTGACGAAGAGAGAACTTATCCGCAGGAGTACAGTTTGTTGACGCTGCCTGCCGGAAAGCAGGATGCGCTGGTCAGTGTTGTTAAATGTGCTGAACAGGGTGAAGGGTTGATTGTTCGTTTCTACAACCCAAGCCTTGATACTCAGGCGGCAATACCGGCACTGAATAAAGCCCGCTATGTCTTGCTGGATGAGACAACACCGGCTCAGGTTAGAGCGACGCTCAAACCGAATGATGTACAGACGTTATACGTAGAAATCGAGTAAAGAGAAAAAAATGAGACTGTTTACCAATAAGCGAGTCAGAGATATTTTCGTCCAGATTGCTCAGGGTAGCGTGACTCAGTCTGCTCTGGCAAAAGAGATGGATGTCTCTACGCGGACTATCCGCAGCGATTTAAAAGCGTTAAACGATATCCTTGCTGAATCAGGAAACAGTCTCATTTATTGCCGTAAAAAAGGATTTTCGATTCAGATTGATAATCTGAACGGGCATCAAATGTTGCTCGAAAAGTCGCAAAGTCCCTGGAAAGAGAACCGCTCAACCACGGAGCGTCGCCGTACATTACTGGCGCTGTTACTGCGCCAGGATGCGGGGATTTCACTTGAGGAGCTGGAGTCAACCTGGTTTATCAGTATCTATAGCCTGAGAAATGATATTCAGCTATTGAAACGCCACTTTGCACTTTATGATCTGACTATCAGCAGTGAAGGTGCTGATAAATTCAGGTTATCTGGCAATGAAATTGCTTTGCGGCGCTGTGCTTACGATCACCTGTTACGCGCCAAAGAATCCGAAGAGGATTATCAGGAGATCTTTGAGTCAAGAGTCAGGGTATCTGACATTAAACAGATCCTGAGCGACTACGTGGTACAGCACGGGCTGGTAATGAGTGATGTTAATTTACGCTTTTTCACCCTCATCTGCGGGATCACCTGCGAACGCATTCGCCGCGGAAACTGGTTGCTGGATTATGAGTTTGATGCCTGCGAACCTAACCTGAAACGGATAGCAGGGGATATCTTACCTTTGCTACTGGGAGAGGACGTCACTGGCGTACCACAAAGTGAAATCGACTATATGTCGATGAACCTTACCGCTTTTTGCTCAACGGTGTTTGAGAATGCGCCAGAGCAGGGGCTGTATGATATTGAACGCACCATTATGAATCACTTCCTGAGTTATGTTAGCTCGTCGTGGTTTTGTAATGTCAGTTATGACGATCTGTCGCGTAAAAACCTGCTGAATCATATAAAGGCAATGCGTATTCGGGTGAATAATGGCATCACCATTATTAACCCATTAATTGAACAAATTAAGCGTCATTATCCGTTGATGTATGAGATGACCCTGACTGCATTCAGTGAACTGGAAAGCTTCTTTAGCGGCAAAATCAGTGATGACGAGATAGGTTATCTGGTGATGCATATTGGCGCTATTCTGGAAGAGACACACCTGCTGGACAAAGATAATACCATCAGCGCGCTGGTGGTCAGCGACCAGGGGGGAGCGGCAACGCGTATTGTCTGTCAAAAAATAGTGAGAATGTATCCTAATATTGTCATTGCGCACTGCATTTCGGTGGAACAATACAAAGCGAAGCCTTGTATCGATGAGAGTGTTGTTATCAGCCTGGTCAGTGCGATTGAAGAGAAGAACAAACGGGTTATCTATTTACCCCCGCTGCCTGAAAGATGGCAGCTGGAAAATATGAAATACTTTTTGACTACCGATAATACCCCGCCAACAGCGATGGTAAATTATTTTTCGGCAGAGCATTTTTTTGTCTTTGATAACACCGAGCATACCAAAGAGTCATTAATTAATTATCTCTGCGCACAACTGGAATCTAAAGGGCGAGTGGATAGCCATTATTTAGGTTCGGTACTGGAGCGCGAAGAGCGAGCCTCAACATTACTGGCGGATAAAATTGCCATTCCACACCCGCTAGGATTAGTGGCGTTAAGTACCATGGTAACAGTCGCTATATTTCCTGAGGGCATTGAATGGGACGCGGGTAAAAATGTCAAAATGGTCTTTATGCTGGCGATCAGTGAAGATGCGTTTGTCGACAGTATGGTTATTTATGATTATCTGACAAATATTCTTGATGATGATGTTATAGAGAATTTAACTCAGTGTGCTAACTTTTCTGAATTTATTGCGCTATCGCAGAAGTATTTTCTCTAAAAACTAAAAACGCTTTTATTAAATATAAGTTTGCATCGCCATGATGCACTTATATCTCTGTTGGTATATCTAAAAAATAATAAAGGAATTGATGATGAAATATAAAATGACACTCTGTAGCCTACTCGTTATTTCTGCACCAGCGATTTCCGGAATAACATTTGATACTCCGCAAGGCAGCCTTAAATTATATGGTGATGTTGAGTTTAATGTCGATGCAGCAAGCAGAACAGGACAATTAACTTCTTTAAAAACCAGCTCAGGTAAAGACTGGAAACCCGGCAATGCCGAGCGCTGGGATGTAAATGGTCGTATTTTAATGGGACTGGATGGTTACCGTAAATCGACAAACAATCAGTTTGCTGGTTTTACTGTACAGCCTCTGGCCGACTTGTCTGGCACCATGAAACTGGATGATGCCGCTTTCTTCTTCGGTCAGGAGCAAGACTGGAAAGTTAAGCTTGGACGCTATGAAGCCTTCGATATGTTCCCGCTGAATCAGGATACCTATATTGAGTACTCCGGTAATACCGCCAATGATTTATATGAAGATGGTTATGGCTATATCTATATGATGAAAGAAGGTCGGGGTCGTAGTTCTGGCGGTGCATTGTTATTAAGTCAAACCACCGGGCCACTCTATCTTGAGCTGAACGCTTCATCACGTGATGGTACCACGCTATTCCGGGATGATAATTATCACGGTAACCCGCTTGAAAATAAGAAAAATGTTATTTATATGCGCCCGGTTGTCGCGTTGATGGTGGACAATGTCACCGCGGCTATCGCAATGGAAAGTAACGTCGTCAATAATGCTTATGGTTATGTCGATAGTAACGGTAAATTTGTTAATCAGTCAAAACGTAATGGTTACGGCGCGACGTTCTCCTGGAACGGACAAAAAACCAATCCTGATAACGGTATGATTGTTAATTTAAGTACCGCCTATATGGATGCGACGGGTGAGAAAGACTTCAGTGCCGGAGTCAACGCACTCTGGCATGATTTCGAACTGGGTTATATTTATGCCAAAAATGATGTTAAAGAGTTCAACGTTAATAATGTCGATGCCAGCAACGTCAACGATTTTCTGTTAGGAAAATACGACATTAATACTGTTCATACTTCTTATCGTATTCGTGATGTTATGGATATGAATAACTTTGATGTTTACTTAGGCGCATACTGGTCACGCATTAATGCGAATGAGACTCATGATGATAAAGATCGCTATGGAATGCGCGTAAGATTTAAATATAATTTCTAAGATTACCCGTGGTATTGAGTCTGTTTACTGCATTGGCTCACAACTCGAATTATTTTTGGCATTGAGATAATGCAGGGCTATTCTTTTGCCTTTATACTGAAAAGTATAATAAGCAGACTCTTTTTTATCTGCGTGAATTTTTAATTATCAGGAGATGATATGCTTTATCTGGGACTGGATATTGGCGGCACCAAAATGGCTGCCGTAGTTATTGATGAGACTGGCATGGAGCGCGGTCGTTATCGTAAAGAAACAGAAAAAGAGACCTATTATTCATTTCTTGACTGCCTTGAGGAGCTTGTTGCTGCTATTAAAAAAGATATCAACGAGTCCTTTGCTATTGGTATTGCACTACCGGGCAGCATTTCACCGATTAACGGTAAAATTAAAAATTCCAATATTCTGGTACTAAATGGGCAAGATCTGAAATCAGATTTAGAAGCACGCCTGGATCTGCCGGTGATTATTGCCAACGATGCTAACTGTTTTGCCTTATCTGAAGCTTGTGACGGGGCAGGGCAGGGGCATGACGTGGTGTTTGGTATCACGTTAGGCACCGGGTGTGGTGGCGGTATTGCTATTCATCAGCAGGTTTTTTCCGGAGCCTGGGGCAATGCCGCGGAGTGTGGACATATTACACTGCCGGGTTTCAGTCCTGGGCGCGATGGCCCCGATGTAGCCTGCTACTGCGGCAGAAACAACTGTAGTGAGTCTTTTGTTTCCGGCACCGGACTGGCAGAGCGTTATTTTCAGCTTTCGGGTTCTTCACGCAGTGCGCCTGAAGTCATTGCTCTGGCTAAAGCCGGCGATGTTATGGCGCGGGAGCAAATTGCACGCTTTCGAAACCAACTGGCGAGGCTGCTGGCAACTATCGTCAACACGATAGACCCGCACATTATTGTTATCGGCGGTGGCTTGTCGAATGAGCCGATACTGATTGAGAATATTGGCCAGGAAATTGCCCCCTTAGTCTTCACTGATACCTTTTCGACGCCAGTCGCTAAAGCACAGCATGGTGATAGCAGCGGCATGCGTGGCGCTGCGTGGCTGGCCCTCAGAGCCCAGGTAAAATAACGGAATACAATCATGCTCAAACTGACCAACAGGGTACAGCACTATGCCTGGGGCAATAAAACGGCATTAACCGAGCTGTATGGTATACCCAACCCTGAAAACCGACCGATGGCAGAATTGTGGATGGGAACCCATCCCAATGGGAGTTCGATTATTGAGGATGATCAGGGATATACCCGAACACTTCAGGAGATAATCGCCACGGATACAGTGGGGCAATTAGGGGAAGCGATTGCCACTCGTTTTGGCGAATTACCCTTTCTATTCAAAGTCTTGTGTGCCGGGGAACCGCTTTCGATTCAGGTACATCCTGGTCGTCAGGGGGCACAAGCCGGATTTGCCAGGGAGAACGCTGCTGGCATTCCGCGTAATGCGGCGATCCGTAACTATAAAGATGCCAATCATAAGCCGGAGTTGGTCTATGCCATTACTCCCTTTGTTGCGTTAAACGGTTTCCGAGATTTCACTGATATGGCTAACTTACTGCAGCCACTTGCCGACGCCCACCCTGCTATTGTCGAATTTCTGGCATACCCTCAGGCTGAGACTCTTCGCCAGTTATTCACCGCATTACTGGCGATGACAGGGGATGAAAAGCGTCATGCCCTGGCAAGACTCAACCAGCAGATCGGTGACAGTCAGGGGGAACCCTGGGATACCGTGCGTACGATGGCGACTTACTATCCGAATGACTGCGGACTCTTTTCGCCATTACTGCTAAACCTTGTCAAACTGATGCCCGGCGAAGCGATGTTTTTATTTGCA
>Ga0308165_1006410_pt1 | contig 10379 bp, 8 predicted proteins | sample PhyWR2_FD_201032 | JGI IMG/M metagenome (GOLD analysis project Ga0308165, IMG submission 201032) | Phyllosphere microbial communities from UC Gill Tract Community Farm, Albany, California, United States - DLSLW.R2 | ecosystem: Host-associated > Plants > Phyllosphere > Unclassified | place: USA... | reverse complement strand
TGGCCGACGGTGCCATGCTGGCCTTTGCCGAGGCGCTGGGCATCGGCGTGGCAGCCGGCGGCCTGCTGTATCTGTTCACCCGGCGCCATCGGCGCGAGCTGCAGCCGCGCGACGGTTTCCTGCTGGTGTCGCTGGTGTGGGCACTGCTGCCGGTGATCGCCGCGATTCCCTTGCTGATCCATTTCGATCGCATGGGTTTGCCGCTGAGCTTCACCGATGCCTATTTCGAAACCATGTCCGGGCTGACCACGACGGGTGCGACCGTGCTGACCGGCATCGGCGAACTGCCAGTATCGATCAATAGCTGGCGCTGCACGCAGGTGTGGATCGGCGGCATGGGCATCCTGGTGCTGGCGGTGGCGGTGCTGCCGCTGCTGGGGGTGGGCGGTAGCCAGATCTACCGCGCCGAAACGCCGGGGCCGATGAAAGACGAGAAGCTCACGCCGCGCATCACCAGCACCGCCAAGGGCTTGTATGCGATCTACATGAGCATCTCGATCCTGTGCATGCTGAGTTACAAGGCGGCCGGCATGAGCTGGCTCGACGCCTATGCGCACATGGGATCGACCATGGGCCTGGGGGGATTTTCGACCACCGATTCGGGCTTCATCGGCTTCGCGTCACCCGCCATTGACTTCGTGGCCGTGGTGTTCATGACCATTGCCGGCATCAACTTCGCGACCCACTTCTACGCCATTCGCCATCGCAGCCTGGGCACCTACCTGCGCTGCGTACAGACGCCGATCTACATTGGCCTGCTGGTCGGGACCTCGCTTTTCGTGAGCTTCTGGCTGTACATCAAGGGCATCTACCCCGATGTCTGGCAGGCCTTGCACTACGGTTTTTTCAACACCATTTCGGTCCTCACCACCACCGGGTTCGCCAACGTCGACTACGCAGCGTGGCCGTTGGTGTTGCCGGTGATCATGTTGTTCGTCTCTTCGTTTGCAACCTCGGCGGGGTCGACTGGCGGCGGCATCAAGCTGATCCGCATGATCATTCTGGTCAAGCAGGCGCGGCGCGAGATGGTTCGCATCCTGCATCCGCGCGCGGTCAATCCGGTGCGCCTGGCTGGCCTGCCGGTGGCCAACAAGGTGATCTTCTCGATCCTGGCCTTCATGCTGATCTACGGCGGCTGCATCATCCTGATGACCTTTGTGCTGTTGTTGAGCGGCATGGACGGGCTGACCGCCTTCAGCGCGGTGTTCGCCAGCCTGAACAACACCGGGCCTGGGCTGGGCGACGTCGGTCCTGCTTCGCACTACGGGCATCTGAGCGCGCTGCAAACCTGGGTGTGTACCTTTGCCATGCTGATCGGCCGCCTGGAGCTGTTCACGGTGCTGGTGCTGTTCACGCCGGAGTTCTGGCGCAAATGATCTGTGCCGTTCAGGGGCACCGATGAGCGCGCCGCTGCCCACTGTGCCCGTTCACCTGATCGTGGGCACGCGCCTGCGTCAGGGGGCAAGCGATGTCTTGCCTCAGGCCATCGCGCATGCGTCAGAGGGCGAGCAGGCCGTGATCGTCGAAGGCGGCCCCGGTACCTTCGTCGCCCCTGGGGGAATCACCCTGGTGCAGCTCGCGGCGGGCTGCGTATGCTGTGTCGGACAGCTTCCCCTGCGGGTCACCGTGGCAAGGTTGCTGCGACAGGTACGCCCTGCACGGCTGTGGATAGAAATATCCGATGGTGCGCACTTGGCTGAAGTCCGGCGGCAACTGAATGGCCCGGGCTTCCAAGGCGCAATAGCGTTGGTGGAGCAATAGTTTTTTACTGCCTCAGCGCTTGAAATTCCAGGACTGGCACCGAACTTGCTTTAGTAGGCTGCAAACGCAGCTGTTGAGCAAGTTTCAAAGGCGATTTCAGGAGTCAGACCATGGAAATGATCTACAACAGTTCCAACTACGCCGTCGTCGAATTCGCTAGGCTCGATGGTGACCAGCATGGTGGCGGTTTCGAAATCGTCGACAAGCAGGCTCGCCGCGAAATGTACCTGGGCGGCGCATCCGCCGATCACTTCCGCCAGAACGTGCGTGAACTGATCGCCTCGGAGCCCTCGGTCGAGGACATCGACGAGTTCCTGAGCCAATTCGATGGATTCATGAATCGAGCTGTGACCCTGCAATAAGCCAGCAGGCACGCGGGTTGGCCGAGTTTTGATACTAAAAATGTCACGAACATCGTTTATTTTGATGTCAATCGTGACTAAACTCGGCCAACATGTTCACATAGGAGACCCGGATGGAGTCACTCGCCTTCACCGCTTCTGCACCCAACACGCTGGGTATCGAACTCGAACTTCAAATTGTTGATCCCGTCACGCACGACCTGCGCGGCGCTGCTGAAGACCTGCTGGCACAGCTTGCCAACCACCGGTTTGCAGACCAGGTGAAGCCCGAGATCACGCGGGCCATGATCGAGATCAATTCCTCGGTCCACCAGAATCCCGCCACTTTGCTGGCCGAAATGCGCGACCTGCGCGATGCGCTCAACGAAGCCGCCGATGCGGTCGGTGTGCGCATTGCCGGCGGCGGCACGCACCCCTTCATGCGCTGGCAAGACCGGACGATCTTTGATTCTCCCCGCTTCCAGTATGTGTCCGAGCTCTACGGGTATCTGGCGCGCCAGTTCACCGTGTTCGGTCAGCACATCCACCTTGGCGTCGGTTCCGGCGACGAGGCGATCGACCTCACGCACCGCTTGTCGCCGTACATGCCGCACTTCATTGCGCTGTCGGCCTCGTCCCCCTTCCAGGAGGGTGTGGACACCTTGTTCTCGTCATCACGGCTGAATGCCCTGAACGCCTTCCCGATGGCCGGCCACCTGCCGCCCGAGATCCGCGACTGGTACCAGTTCGAAGCGCATTACTCGTCCTTGAAGAACGCCGGTCTGGTGGAAAGCCTGAAGGATTTCTACTGGGATCTGCGTCCCAAGCCCGAATTCGGCACCGTCGAAATCCGGGTCTGCGACACCCCCTTGTCGGTGGAAAAGGCATGCCAGTTGGCCGCCTTTGCGCAAGCGCTGTCGGTGCTGGTGCAAGGCGAGCCGGTGCCCGCCCAGGACACGTGGCTGGCTTATAAGGTCAACCGCTTCCAGGCAAGCCGCTTTGGCCTGCAGGCGCATTACGTGGATGCCGCGCAAGGGCGCATGCGCCTGATCGACCATATGCGCGATACCTTCGATCGGGTGATGCCTGTCGCCGAAAAACTGGGCACGACCGAGCTGATCTCGGCGCTGCGCGCCGACGTGCTGAAGCTGGGTTGCGACGCCAAGTGGCTGCGTGCCCAGATGCATCGCAACGGCGAATTGCGCGATGTGGTGGGTTCTGCGGTCAACGTCTGGCGTGGGGAAGAGCACGTCAGCCCTGACCTGGCTGGCCCGGTGACGATTGCACGCCGTCGTGTGCGGGCGGGTTCTGAACCCATGGGCGTACATGCACTGACCGGTGATCGGCCATTCGACCGGCCGCCTGAGCAACTGCATTGATGTCCCGGGGCGCGGAGTAAACTTCGGTCATGGTCACGTCATCGCATACCGGCTCCGCGCCCAGCCAGATTCTCCTCACGTCCCTGCGTCATTGGGACGATATTCCCAGCCAGGATTTGCGCCGCGGTTATGCCTTGGCGCTTGAATCGGGCAAGGTCCTGTCCATGCCCGATCTGGCGTTTGCGATGGGGTCCGGTGAGCTTGCCTTGCTCGATCCCAAGCTGGTCGATCCCAAGCGCAAGAACATCAGCTTCAATGGCACGACCGGCCGCGTGGTCGGCGTCGCTGTCGAAGATGCACGCCGCGATGCGATTGCTGATCTGGTCAAGCGTTATGCCAGCCAGGCGCGCAGCCTGGTCAATGCCGTACTGCCGCACTACAAAGACCATTTGCATAGCCCGACCACCAGCCTGCGGCTGCACCGGGTCACCGACTGGAAGCCTTCGTGGCGCAAGGACGATTCACGCCTGCACGTGGATGCCTTCCCATCGCGCCCCAATCATGGCGAACGCATTCTGCGCGTGTTCACCAACATCAATCCGACGGGCGAGCCGCGCAAGTGGCGCGTGGGCGAAGCCTTCCCCAGCCTGGCCGAACGTTTTCTGCCACAGTTGAAGGCGCCGTATCGTCCGGGCGTAGCCAGCCTGATGAAGACCTTGGGCGTGACCAAGCAGGTGCGCAGCGAATACGACCATCTGATGCTGCAGATGCATGACCGCATGAAGGCTGATATGGATTACCAGCGCAACGGCATCCAGGAGTCGGTGAACTTTGCCGGCGGCAGCAGCTGGATGGTGTTCTCGGACCAGGCACCGCATGCGGCAATGGACGGTCAGTTCATGCTGGAACAGACCTGGTTCCTGCCCATCAAGGCCATGGCGCACCCGGAACACGCACCGCTGCGGGTGCTCGAGCGCCTGAAGGGCCACGCGCTGGCCTGAGCCACGCGATCTTGTGGTCGCGAGGCCGCACTCTGGCGTGCGAATCCGGGCTTGCAGGGGCTGCGCTGGTACCATAACCGGTTCGTCCTGGCTCGCGCGAATCCCGCAGCGAAGCAGGCGTCGCGGTGGTCTGCCGGCAGCGCTTTGTTCGCGCGCCGGCCGGGCTTCCGCCAGTCAGGTTCCAGGTGTCCGTCTTGTCCGATTCCAGCTCGTCTATCGCCCGTTTCTCCGCCCCCTTGCAGTTCACCCGAGGCGCCGATTTCCCGCGCCTGCTGGCCGAACGCATTCTTGTGCTCGACGGCGCGATGGGCACCATGATCCAGCAGTACAAGCTGGGCGAGGCCGACTTCCGGGGCACGCGTTTCACCGACCATCACCAGGACGTGAAGGGTGACAACGAACTGCTGTCCCTGACCCGGCCCGACGTCATTCTGGAAATCCACCGCAAGTATCTGGCGGCCGGCGCCGATGTGCTGGAGACCAATACCTTCGGCGCGACCTCCATTGCGCAGGGCGATTACGACCTGCCCGGTATCGCCTACGAGCTGAACCTGGAATCGGCCAAGCTCGCGCGCATCGCCTGCGACGAGTTCTCGACGCCGGACAAGCCGCGCTTCGTGGCCGGCGCACTCGGCCCCCAGCCCAAGACCGCGTCTATCTCGCCGGACGTGAACGACCCGGGTGCGCGCAATATCACCTTCGAAGAGTTGCGCGCGGCCTACGTCGAGCAGATGAACGGCCTGCTGGATGGTGGCATCGACATCGTGCTGATCGAAACCATCTTCGACACCTTGAATGCCAAGGCCGCGATCTTTGCGGTGGAAGAGGTCTTCGAGGCACGCGGCGAGCGCCTGCCGGTGATGATCTCGGGCACCGTCACCGACGCATCGGGCCGCATTCTGTCGGGCCAGACCGTGGAAGCCTTCTGGAACTCGGTGCGCCACGCGCGCCCGGTCACCATCGGCCTGAACTGCGCACTGGGCGCCGCGCTGATGCGCCCGTATGTGGCCGAACTGTCGAAGATCGCCGATACCTTCGTCTGCGTGTACCCCAACGCCGGCCTGCCCAACCCGATGAGCGACACCGGCTTCGACGAGCTGCCCGAGGACACCTCGCGCCTGCTGGAAGAATTCGCGAAAGCCGGTTTCATGAACATGGCGGGCGGCTGCTGCGGCACCACGCCGGCGCACATCAAGGCGATTGCCGACAAGATCAGCACCTTGCCCACGCGCAAGGTGCCGGTGATTGCGCCCAAGCTGCGCCTGTCGGGCCTGGAGCCGCTCAACGTCGACGAGACCACGCTGTTCGTCAACGTGGGCGAGCGCACCAACGTGACGGGCAGCAAGATGTTTGCGCGCCTGATCAAGGAAGAGAAGTACGACGAGGCGCTGACGGTGGCGCGCCAGCAGGTGGAAAGCGGCGCGCAGATCATCGACATCAACATGGACGAGGCCATGCTGGATTCGGTGGCCTGCATGGCGCGTTTCCTGAACCTGATCGCGTCCGAGCCCGATATTTCGCGCGTGCCGGTGATGATCGACTCCAGCAAGTGGAGCGTGATAGAAGCGGGCTTGCGCTGCGTGCAGGGCAAGCCGGTGGTGAATTCGATTTCGATGAAGGAAGGCATCGAGCCCTTCCTGCAACAAGCCCGCCTGTGCCGCCGTTACGGCGCCGCCGTGGTGGTGATGGCCTTCGACGAAGAAGGCCAGGCGGACACGCTGCAGCGCCGCAAGGACATCTGTGGTCGCGCCTATAAGCTGCTGGTGGAAGAGGTGGGTTTCCCGCCTGAGGACATCATCTTCGACCCGAACGTGTTTGCGGTGGCCACCGGCATCGACGAACACAATCATTACGCCGTCGATTTCATCGAGGGCACGCGCTGGATTCGTCAGAACCTGCCCTACGCGAAGATATCAGGCGGCATCTCGAACGTGAGCTTCTCGTTCCGCGGCAACGAGCCGGTGCGCGAAGCCATCCACACGGTCTTCCTGTATTACGCCATTCGCGAAGGCCTGATCATGGGCATCGTCAACGCCGGCCAGCTGGGCGTGTATGCCGAGCTCGACCCCGTCTTGCGCGACCTGGTGGAAGACGTGGTGCTGGATCGCGCGGAACCGGTCGGCAAGACCGACCCGAATGACGAGCGCACGCCCACCGAGCGCCTGGTGCAGGCCGCCGACACGGTGCGCAATTCGGGCGTGAAGAAAGAAGAGAACCTGGTCTGGCGCAGCCTGCCGGTGGGCGAGCGCCTGGCGCACGCCATGGTCAGCGGCATCACCACCTTCATCACCGAAGACACCGAGGAAGTGCGTGCCGAGATTGCCGCGCGCGGCGGCCGTCCGATCGAGGTGATCGAAGGCCCGCTGATGGCCGGCATGAACATCGTGGGCGACCTGTTCGGCGAGGGCAAGATGTTCCTGCCGCAGGTGGTGAAGTCTGCGCGGGTGATGAAGCAGGCGGTGGCGCATTTGATCCCCTTCATCGAAGAGGAAAAGAAGCAGGTGGAAGCCGCTGGCGGCGACGTGCGGCCCAAGGGCAAGATCGTGATCGCGACGGTCAAGGGCGACGTGCACGACATCGGCAAGAACATCGTGTCCGTTGTGCTTCAGTGCAATAACTTCGAAGTCGTGAACATGGGCGTGATGGTTCCGTGCGCGCAGATCTTGAAGGTGGCGAAGGAAGAGGGCGCCGATATCATCGGCCTGTCCGGCCTGATTACGCCCAGCCTGGAAGAGATGGCCTACGTCGCTGCCGAGATGCAGCGCGACGACTACTTCCGCGAGCGCAACACACCGTTGTTGATCGGTGGCGCCACCACCAGCCGCGTGCACACGGCCGTAAAGATCGCGCCGCATTACGACGGCCCGGTGATCTACGTGTCGGACGCCAGCCGTTCGGTGGGCGTGGCGCAGAACCTGGTGTCCGAAACCGCCAATACCTACCTGGCCGACCTGAAGGAAGAATACGAACGCGTGCGCACGACTTATGCCGGCCGCAAGGTCGCGCCGGTGGTGCCGATTGCGGACGCGCGTGCCAACAAGCCGCCGATCGACTGGAACGGCTATGTGCCGCCGCGCCCGAAGTTCATCGGCCGCCGCATCTTCAAGAACTTCGACCTGGCGGAACTGGTTGACTACATCGACTGGCAGCCCTTCTTCCAGACCTGGGACCTGCACGGCCCCTTCCCGGCCATCCTGCAGGACCCGGTGGTGGGCGACTCGGCCCGCAAGGTCTATGAAGACGGCCGCGCGCTGCTGAAGCGCGCCGTGGAAAGCCGCTGGCTGACCGCCAATGGCGTGGTGGCCTTCTACCCGGCCAACACCATCAACGACGACGACATCGAGGTCTACACCGACGAGACGCGCAGCGAGGTGCTGTTCACCTGGACCAACCTGCGCCAGCAGACGGTCAAGCGCGAAGGCGTGGACAACAAGTGCCTGGCCGACTTCATCGCGCCCAAGTCGACCGGCATTGCGGATTACATCGGCCTGTTCGCGGTCACGTCCGGCATCGGCATCGACAAGAAGGAAGCCGACTTCGAGAAACAGCACGACGACTACTCCAGCATCATGTTGAAGGCCATCGGCGACCGCTTTGCCGAAGCCTTTGCCGAATGCATGCATGCGCGTGTGCGTCGCGACCTGTGGGGTTATGCGCCCAACGAGGAACTGGACAACGAGGCGCTGATCAAGGAAGCCTACCAAGGCATCCGCCCGGCACCGGGCTACCCGGCCTGCCCGGAACACACCGTCAAGCGCGCGATGTTCGAGGTGCTGGGCTGCAGCGATATCGGCATGATCCTGACCGATAGTTATGCGATGTACCCGGCGGCCAGTGTGTCGGGCTTCTACTTCAGCCACCCGCAGTCGCAGTACTTCAATGTGGGTCGGATCGGTGAAGATCAGATCGCGGACTACGCCGCACGCAGTGGCCGCAGCGAAGACGAGTTGAAGCGCGCGTTGATGAGCAGCCTGGGGTGATGGCAGAACCGTCGTGGGTTGGGCAAGGCCCGCTCACGACGTAGACACGGCAACTGCGGCATCTGTCGGGATCGCATGCTGCTGCAGACAAGTCGTCCACCGGCGACCGACAATGTGACCACGGTGCGAGTGTCGGCCGTGCTTCCTTGAAGGGGCGAACATGCTGTTCGATATCTACGGACGATTTCGGGTGGAAGTGGTGCACGAACACGGTCAGTGGTGCGCCTACCGGCCAGGGGTGGGTACCCGCGTGCGCATCAATGATCTGGTGATTCCGCCTGACCTGGGCGTCGCTGAGCTGGGCACCTTCCTGGACGACATCTATCACGAGTACGGACGCTCGGGCGAGGTGGTCCGGCTGGTGGAACGCGTATGAACGGCTTGTCGAGCGGCCGTTTCAGGCGCCTGCGCCGCGCAGCCACCGTGCTGCTTGCGGCGGTGTTGCTCTGCGCCGGTGCCCCGGTGCAGGCCTTTGACCCCGCCGTCCCCACCGCCGAAGACGTGTTCAACCCGTCCAGCCGCATGGTGGTCCTTGGCCGCTTTCTGGCGTCCAAGACCGACCCGGCGGTGTTTGCCGTCGAAGACAGCCTGCGTGGTGATGTGCCGGCTGGCCAATACACCGTGTACGAGACCGGCCGCATTTCCATGGAGGGCGGCCTTGCCGTGTTTGCCTTGAGTCGTCCCGACCGGCACTTCCCCATGGGCCTGGCCGTGTTGCCGGTGGTCGAGATCGACCGCGTCAATCATCGACTCACGATTCCGATGGCAACCGCCTGGCGTTTCCGTGTGAAGAAGGATCGCCTGGACGACCTGCTGGGTTTCTCTACTCCCTACGAGCCGATGGTGCAGGCGCTGCGCCAGGGCGGCACGTTTCCGGCATGGCGGCCGGTCAAGCACTAGCCTCCCGCACCACGGACGTGCGTTGCGCCCGTAATCCGACCACAGACATGCACTGATCGCAGCGCTGGGTCGACGTACTCCCGTACACCCGCTTGGCGGTTTCTGGGCGGCACCACCTCCGCAAGCCGCCTGTTCCCTCGCTCCCACTCCGTATATACCCGCTCCTCGGGTTTCTTCTCGTTCGCAGGATTTCTGCGCAACGTAGACTGGCCCACAAGTTGCTTGTGAAAATTACACATACAACGCCTGCCATTGGGAGACTTCCGGGCATGACGCGTCACGCAGCACTGGTCAGCAAGACAAGCGAGACATCGGCGGCCGCCTTGCAGGCGCACGCCACGAACGCGGTCGCGTCGGTGCAGCGCATCAGCTCGGTGATCGACCTGTGGGTGGGCGAACAGCTGCGCCAGCGTCGCAAGACGCAGGGGCATTCGCTGCAGCAGGTGGCCGCGTCCTGCGAGATCTCGGTCAGCTTGCTGAGCCAGATCGAACGGGGCTTGCGCTCGGTGTCGCCGCGCACGCTCGAAGCCTTGTCGATGGTCTTGCAGCTGCCGCTTGAGACGCTCAGCCGCAACATCCAGCCCAGCGAAGGCGAGGCCGATGGGTCGGTGGTGCGCGCAGGGCGGCATCGCCGTCTGGACCAAGAAGACCGGCGCATCTGCAAGGAAAACCTGACGCCGCCGGCAGCGATCGGCGGCATCGAGATGTACCGCGCCTTGATCGAGCCGGGTGGCTCGACGGGCGAGGCGCTGTTCATGACCCACAAGGGCGAACAGGTTGGCTATGTGATCGCCGGTCAGCTTGAACTGCTGATCGAAGACCGCCTGCACAAGCTGCTGGCGGGTGACAGCTTCTGCTACGACGGCGGCTCACCCCGGCGTTGGCGCAACCCGGGACCGACGCCCACCACGGTGTTGTGGGCAATCCCGCGGGTGCCGAGATGACCAAGACGGTTTGACGACTACCTCGACGAATACCTCGACGAACACGACGACTACCCCCTGATTCCCTGACGGCCAACCCCCTACACGCCGCGAGGCCTGGCCACCCTCGATCACGGCATGACGCTCCCCCACG
>Ga0308165_1006405_pt1 | contig 10389 bp, 10 predicted proteins | sample PhyWR2_FD_201032 | JGI IMG/M metagenome (GOLD analysis project Ga0308165, IMG submission 201032) | Phyllosphere microbial communities from UC Gill Tract Community Farm, Albany, California, United States - DLSLW.R2 | ecosystem: Host-associated > Plants > Phyllosphere > Unclassified | place: USA... | reverse complement strand
TGCGAGGAACGAAGCAATCTTTAAAGTAGATTGCCTCGTTCCTCGCAATGACGACTTTTCTTATAAGTTAAAATATTTAATATAAGTGTCCAAATCCTTATCGCCCCTACCCGATAGGCAAACGACTACATTTTCGCCACCTTTAAATTCCATTTTTTCGAGATAGGCTAAGGCATGGGCACTTTCTATTGCGGGGATAATTCCTTCTAATTTTGTACAAAGCAAACCTGCATCCAGGCTCTCCTCGTCGGTAATGGATACATATTGCCCGCGACCAGTTTTAAACAAATGCGCATGTTGCGGGCCAATTCCCGGGTAATCCAATCCTGCCGATACCGAATGTGGCTCAACCACTTGTCCATCTTCAGTTTGCATCAAGATACTTCTGCTGCCGTGTAAAACACCTTCTTTTCCGAGGTAGGTAGTTGCTGCCGATAAGCCGCTCGACACGCCTTTTCCGGCTGCCTCAACAGCAATGAGTTTCACATTTTCATCATCCATGAAATGGTAAAACATGCCCATAGCGTTGCTGCCACCGCCTACGCAAGCTAAAACATAATCGGGCTGGTCGCTACCGGTTTGCTCTAACAATTGCTTTTTGGTTTCTTCTGATATAATGGATTGGAAAATGGCCACCATATCGGGATAAGGATGTGGCCCCACCACTGAGCCGATAATATAATGCGTATCAACGGGGTTGTTGATCCAATCACGCATGGCTTCGTTTGTTGCATCTTTTAGCGTTTTACTTCCCGAACTTGCCGGAACCACTTTTGCGCCTAACATTTTCATCCGGGCAACATTTGGCGCCTGTCGCTCAATATCTACCTCGCCCATGTAAATTACGCACTCTAAATTGCGTAAAGCACAAACGGTTGCAGTGGCCACACCGTGCTGACCGGCCCCTGTTTCGGCGATGATCCTTTTTTTGCCCAACTTTTCGGCGAGGAGAATTTGCCCGATTGTGTTGTTGATTTTATGTGCACCGGTATGATTTAAATCTTCCCTTTTTAAAAAAATATTAGCGCCATAACGTTCAGAATACCTTTTGGCCAGATACAAAGGCGACGGGCGGCCTACATAATCTTTTAATAATTGATGAAATTCCTTTTGGAAATTGGCATCATCGATTATCTTCAAATAATTCTGACGTAATTCTTCTACGTTCGGATACAGCATCTCCGGGATGTAAGCTCCTCCAAAATCGCCGTAATATCCTTTTTCGTTTACCTTGTATTTCATATATGTAAATTTCGTCATTCCGAACGCCCGCCTTACCGGACGGGCAGGCAGCGAAGAGTCCTAATTGCGCTAATGGGCTACAGATTCTTCGTACCTCAGAATGACAGTTTAATAAGAATGACTGCTTAACTTTTTATTTCTGATATAAAATTCTTAATCTTTTCTGCGTCCTTTACGCCTGGCTCTGTCTCAAATCTACTATTGATGTCCAGTGCGTATAATCGTTTATCTTCTATTTCGGCTATGCGTGTGGCGTGCTCCAAATCTATTCCACCACTTAAAAAGTAAGGCTTATTTAAAGTATAGTCGGCCAAAATTTTCCAGTCGAATGTTTTTCCCGACCCGCCATGTGCTTTGGTTTTGGTATCGAACAAAAAGTAATCAACCGAATCCATATAAGCATTTAGCGAAGCGAAATCAAAATCTTCATCCACGCCGAAAGCCTTAATCACCTCTAAATTGTTAAAATCAGCTTTCAATTCCCTGCAATATTCGGGCGTTTCGATTCCATGTAACTGAACAGCTTTTAATTGATATTGATTTACTTTTTTCTTAACCGTTTCGAGATCTTCGTTGACGAAAACGCCAACGGTTTTAATTTCTGCTGGAATGTACCTGATCAGTTCGGCCGATACATCACTGATAAACCTGGGCGATTGATCGTAAAAAATGAAACCCAAATAGTTGGGGCGCAAAGCCGCAACCGCAGCAATATTTGCCGCCATCCTCATTCCGCAAACCTTTAGTTGTAAACTGTTCATTAGGCAACCAGTTTTTTAAAGCTTTGTAAGGCCTTTTTGCTCAGCAGCGATTCTTCGGCCTCGTAAAAACAATCGGCAAAAGTAGCTGTAGGTTTAATGGTTTTAATGGCCAATGCCGAGTTACAAAGCACTACGTTGTTCTGTACATCGGTTGCATCGCCGTTTAGCACATCCATAAATATTTTAGCAGATGACTCTACCGTATCGCCACCTTTGATTGCATTTACATCCACTTTTTCGAAGCCCATATCGCCTAAGGTTAAAATGCTTTCGCCTTTGTTGTTAAAGGTTTTTACATCGCAGGTAAGTGAGATTTCGTCATAACCATCCAAAGCATGAACGATAGTGTAATTTTTCGTCGTGTCCTGATATAAATAATTGTATAAGCGAGCCAATTCGAGACTAAAAACGCCTGCCATTTGGTATTTCGGCTGAGATGGGTTTACCATTGGCCCCAGCATATTAAAAAATGTTTTCACCCCTAAATCCTTACGGATCGGTGCAACAATCTTCATTGCGGGGTTAAATAATGGCGCATGCAAAAAGCAAATTCCGGCGGTATCGAGGTTTCGTTTTAGTGTATCTTGATCGTTGGTAAATTGATAACCCAGATATTCCATCACATTGGATGATCCGCAGCCCGACGAAACGCCATAATTGCCATGTTTGGCCACATTATGACCAGCGCCTGCCACTACAAACGACGAAAGAGTTGAAATGTTGAAAGTGTCTTTTCCATCGCCACCGGTTCCACATAGATCAATTAGCTCGAAGTCGGAAAAATCTACCTTTACGCCTAAATCCAGCATTGCATCGCGAAAACCCTGAAGCTCATGAACGGTAATGTTGCGCATGGCGTAAGCGGTAATAAAGGCTGCAATTTGCGACGAATTGAATTCACCCTGCGAGATAGAAATCAGGATGTTCTTTGCTTCTTCCCTGCTAAAGCTCTTATTTTCGAATAGATGGTTTAATATTTGTTTCATGTTGATTTGTGTGTTGCCATTTGTAGCTATCGTCTTGATTCAAAATCGTTTTGCAAGATTCTGAATTTTATAAAGCATGACGATAGCCCATAAAAAAAAGGATTGCTTTTTGGGCAATCCTTTTCATCGTTTTATAAAATATTTTAAAATATATAACAATAGAACTTGCCTAACGAATTTCGTTATGCCACCACCAATTGTTATTTAAGTTTTTAATTATCATGTTTGTACAGCAAATATTGATATACTTTTTTATAATTCCAAAATGTTTCTAAAAATATATTGCATTTTATCAAAAGCGGCTATCCGCTGGTCGCGATTTGAATCTTGTCTATTCATGCTTGATTTTAAATCCAAAGCTCAAATCAAGACTGTAAGTCTCTATTAACAGAACTTTATCCAACTAATAATGGTATTTTAGCTGGACAATGATGATTTTATCATTCAAAACCTGATAAACTAATCGATGTTTTTCATTAATTCGCCGTGACCAGAAGCCAGTCCAGTTATGCTTCAAAGCCTCTGGTTTTCCAATGCCCGAAAAAGGCGTGTTTATTATCGAATCTATCAACTGAGAAATTTTCCTTTGAATCCGTTTATTACCTGATTTCTTCCATTCGTCAAGCTGTTTTTGCGCATCAAGGGTCAATTCTACTTCCATAAATTGGAAATATCTACCTTAACGGTCTGCCCACTCTCAGCCTGTTTAATACTTTTATTCAGCGCTTGTTTATTAGCTTCAGATTTGCTCAAATATGCGGTTTCATCTTCTTTTGCCTCCTTAAAAGAAACGTCCAAAGCCTTAAGTACCGCTCTGATAGCTGATAACTGCTTTCTGTTTTTCGGTTGTACAATCAGTGTTTCCATATTACCAAATTTACCACTTTTTAATTAGATGAACCAAAAACAATCTCTTTTTGTCATATGATACCCCTCCCATGGTCGAGATTTGGAATCTCGTCTATCGACGGCTGGATTTTAAATCGCACTTTCTGGGCTCTGATCTTCCTTCTCGGACTCCCGACTTCGGGCTCCCGACTCTGGACTCCCGCCTCCCTACCCTTTTATCAACGGATTTTTCTCTTTTGCAAACAAATCGAACACCTTTTTATCTACAAAGGCCGGAAATAACTTATTCATCCAAACCGCTAATTTTCCCTGTCCTGTCATGATCAACGTACGTTTACGTTTCTCAATGCCGTCGGCGATGATGCTGGCAACCTCTTCCGAGGTCATCATTTTACCTTCATCCATGCTTGTTTCACCGTGGGCCGCTCCATCTTTGGCCAGCGCAGTTACACGGATGTTCGACGCGGTGAAGCCCGGACAAGCGACTAATACATTTACTCCAGTTTTTAAAAGTTCTGTACGCAGCGATTCCATGAAACCATTCATAGCAAATTTCGATGCTGAATAACCGGTTCTGCCGGGTAAACCACGATATCCGGCAATAGATGAAATTCCAACAACTGTTCCCCTGGTTTTCAAAATCTCTGGCAGCGCATATTTGGTGCAGTAAACTGTTCCCCAGAAATTTACATCCATCAGGTTTTTTATCACCGATAAATCAAGATCGTTAAACAGGGCACGCATTGATAAACCTGCATTATTAACGAGAATATCGATTTTTTGAAAAGAAACCAACGCTTGTTTGATGATCAATTCACAATCGGCCTCTTTGCTCACGTCGGCCTGCACGGCGACAGCCCTGATGCCATATTTTTTTTCAAGATCGGCAGTAATTTCACAGAGCGTAACGTATTGGCGGGCAGCCAAAACAAGGTTTGCGCCACGTTTGGCAAATTCCTCTGCACAAGCCTTTCCTATTCCGCTAGATGCGCCCGTGATGATTATAACTTTTTCTTTCATTAAAAAGGGTTATTGGTTAATTGGCTGAATTGTTTAATTGCTAATTGTTCATTGCCTATTGGTCATTGCACATTGCCTATTGCTAATTGGTTCATTTGTTCAATTGCTTATTTCCCATTGGCCATTGCCTATTGCTAATTGGTTATTGCTAATTCGTCATTGCTAATTGGTCATTGCTAATTGGTCATTGCTAATTGGTCATTGCTAATTGGTCATTGCCTATTGGTCATCGAAAAATACTTTCTGGCTTCCGCAACTTTATCTGTATTGATAATGTCGGCGCCGAGTTCTTGCAACAACTTCCAACAAGCCTCTGTGTCTGGTGCGTTCCAAAACCGAAACGGCTTGCCTATTTTATGAGCGTTGTTTATTAGCTCCTTAAGTTTCGCTTTATCACTGTCTGCAATCGCTCCGACGCCTTTCCACTTAGAGTAGGTGGCGAAATTATCACTAATCATGGTTATTTTTCGTAAATCGCTGGGTGCATAATCAACATTTGGCAGTCCATCGAAGCTTACATCCGTATAGTTACGAAAGGTTGAATCTGGCGGTCGGTTTCCGCTGATGGCTATCGTAACTTTTTTGTTTCCCCTAACGAAGTATTTTTGATACGGCTTTAAGGCTTTTAACAAAACAGGGTAAGTTAAATCCCAACTATCCTTGAAATCGATCATTAACTGAAAACTGTAAAATTTGTCAGTTTTCGCGAACGCGGCAATTGGCTCTAAATACAGCTTCTGCAGCGTATTTTTTTCTTTTATCTCTTTCCTGCTATGGGCCACGATCAGCGAATCGCCAACTACGAACACATCGGCCTCAATTGAGAATACCCGGTTCGCACTTGCATCGTAAAAGGGTTTTTGGTGGGTATAATCGTTGTGGGAGTGAATTTTAACTTGTGCACTGCCAGCAATGCCCAACAGCATCAATGCGACTAAAAGATAAATCTGTTTGGTCATTATTTCATCATTGCGGTTTCGTAAGGAACGCGGGTAACAATCGAGCGACCAAGCGTTATTTCATCGGTATATTCTAACTCGCCGCCAAAGGCAATGCCACGGGCAATTGTAGTTACTGCAACATTAAAATCCTTTAACCTTTTATAGAGATAAAACAGTGTCGTATCGCCCTCCATATTTGGGCTCAAGGCTAAAATTACTTCTTTAATATTCCCTGCAGCGACCCGTTGCACTAAACCATCGATAAATAAATCGGCCGGCCCAACGCCATCCATTGGCGAAATCAGTCCGCCCAAAACATGGTAAACCCCAAAATATTGCCCAGTGTTTTCAATAGCCATTACATCGCGGGTATCTTCAACCACACAAATGGTTTCTTTGTCGCGTTTGTGCGAAGTACAGATTTCGCAAATCGGGTGATCGGAGATGTTGTAACAAATGCTACAGTTTTTAATTTCCTTTTTTAGTTTAATCAAAGTATTTCCAAACTGGTTAACTTCTTCCTGTTCTTTATTTAAAAGGTGTAAAACCAACCTTAAAGCAGTTTTTTGGCCTACACCTGGCAATTTCGAGAATTCGTTTACTGCATCTTCAAGCAGCTTGGATGAAAAATTCATAATACAAAAATATGTAAAATGTTCATTAGTTAGTTAAGATGTTCGTTAGTTCATTTGTTTGGGCGCTTAACCTAATTAACTAATGACAAATGAACCGGGAAGCCCTTGACATTAATCGGTAAATTCTTACATTTAGCAGCTTAAACCCAAACTATGTCACCAACCATTTTATTACTGTTCATAATTGGCTATTTTTTAGTGCTGATTATCATTTCATTTGCAACCTCAAAAAAAACATCAGACAACTCAACTTTTTTTACCGCCAATAAAAACTCTAAATGGTATTTAGTGGCCTTCGGGATGATTGGAACAGCACTTTCTGGTGTCACCTTTATCTCAGTACCCGGCGAAGTTGGTGCGCCCGGCGGAAATCAGTTTCAATATTTTCAATTCGTTTTAGGCAATGCGGTAGGTTTCATTATCATAGCTACGGTTTTACTGCCATTGTATTATCGAATGAACCTGACTTCAATTTACAGCTACATTGAGCAACGTCTTGGGCATTACAGCTATAAAACCGCCGCATCGATATTCCTTTTAAGCCGAACCCTGGGTTCTGCAACAAGGCTATACCTGGTGGTAATTGTTCTGCAGCGGTTTATATTTGATAATTATGGCATTCCTTTTTGGTTAACAGTACTGATTTCACTAGCACTGATATGGTCGTACACCTTTAAGGGAGGTTTAAAAACGATCATCATCACCGATACGCTGCAAACGTTTTTCCTGGTTTTATCGGTTTTTTTAACCATTTATTTCATTTGTAACAGCTTAAATCTCAACATTCCGGAGGCGTTCGAAACGGTAAAAAACAGCAGTTACTCCAAAATATTCTTCTTTGAGGACTTTTTTACGAATAAATTCAACTTTAGCAAACAGTTTATCGGCGGTATTTTTGTTACGATCGCAATGACGGGTCTGGATCAGGATTTAATGCAGAAAAACCTGAGTATGAGTACAATTAAAGAGGCTCAGAAAAACATGTTTACGTTTACAGGTGTTTTCGTAGTGTTAAATGTTTTCTTTTTAAGCGTAGGTGCTTTGCTATATATTTTTGCAGCTAAAAACGGGATCGATATTCCTTTAGATCACATTACCGGCAAACCCAGAACGGATTTATTGTTTCCTGAAATTGCATTAAACAGCCTGGGCGCCGTACCGGCGATCATTTTTATGCTCGGTTTAACTGCTGCAACTTTTGCCACAACAGATTCGGCGCTTACCGCGCTAACAACTTCTTTTTGCGTAGACTTTTTGGGTATGGCAAAAAAGGAAAAGGCCAATGATGCCAATGCGGTAAAAAAGCGCCACACCGTTCATATTGTGTTTTCTATTTTGATGTTCCTGGTAATTATTGTTATTAATGCCCTTAACAGTTCATCGGTGGTAAGTTTAATTTTTACCATTGCCTCTTATACCTATGGGCCGCTTTTAGGGCTTTACAGTTTTGGTTTATTTGTAAAAAAACGTGGTTTGCACGATAAATTAGTACCCATAATTTGCATATTATCGCCTATTTTATGTTACTTGCTTGCAACATTTTCTGAAACAATATTGGGCGGATATGTTTTTAGTGTTGAGTTGATATTAATTAATGGCTTAATCACGTTTATTGGTTTGCTCTTCATCAGCAAAAAAACTGATGCCCAAACCAGATTTTAATATTAGGTATTACATATGACAAGTGAAGAAAAAATTAGAAGTGCATTCGAAAATAAAGATTGGCAGGAGATTAAGGTAACCGACTCCTGGCAGATATTTAAAATAATGGCCGAATTTGTAGACGGCTTTGAGAAACTGGCAAAAATTGGTCCTTGTGTTACCATTTATGGGTCTGCCCGTACCGCCGAAACCAATAGGTATTACCAACTGGCGGAACAATGCGGCAAATTGCTTACCGACCGGGGCTATGGCGTAATTACCGGTGGGGGGCCAGGTATTATGGAAGCGGGAAACAAGGGTGCGCATACCAATGGCGGAAAATCGGTAGGTTTAAACATTGAGTTGCCTTTTGAGCAGTTTCATAACAAATACATCGATCATAATAAGTTACTGGAGTTCGATTATTTCTTCGTGCGAAAGGTGATGTTTATGAAATACAGTCAGGGCTTTGTGGTATTGCCTGGTGGCTTTGGTACCATGGATGAACTTTTTGAGGCCTTAACGCTGATTCAAACCGGTAAAATTGCCCGTTTCCCTATCGTATTACTCGGAAAGGATTATTGGGGAGGCTTAATCGATTGGATTAAAGGCACAATGTTACAGAAAGAGCATAACATACATGAGGAAGATTTGAACTTGTTTCGCCTGGTAGATACCGCCGAAGAAGCTGCAGAGCATATTTTTAGGTTCTATGATAAATATGTACTTAAACCTAACTTTTAGAGCACGATTAGCAGATTTTCAGAATTAGCAAGACTGAACCTCATTCAGTCATTCAGTTATTCAATACTTCAGTCACTCGACCATTCAATCATTCAATCATTCTCTCATTTAAATAAGCGTTTCTTTAAGCAAGGCGCTTTTTTATTTTGTAGACTTGTTTGTAACGATTGGCTTTTATGGCAGTCTAAATTTCAAAACCACCTTTTAAATGATTTCGAAAACACTAAGCTGGAGAAAAAGCCTGTTTGACAGTAATTATCATGTATTTGATGAGGCGCTGCTCAAATTTTCGATCAGTTTCAGTGCATTAAAAAATTCTGCGATTGCTACCACCCAGCAAGGCGTTTACATTTTAAGGAGCGAGGGTTATTCCAATCCTGAAACCAAGGTAATCAACAACAAGAACGAAGTAATAGCTGTAATTAAATACGATTGGTTGGGATTTAAGGCAAAAATATCGCTCGTTTCGGGTGAACAATTCGATTGGACATTCCAAAACAGCTGGTTAAGCCGTTGGTCTGTTAATAACCATGCAGATAAGCAGATTATTTACAATTCATCGACAGGAACGGGCTTAATCCACAGCAATACAGACGACGATTTGTTGATTTTAATTGGCTTGTTTATTCGGGAATATTTTACGCGGATACTTTTTGCCTTTATTGTTATCGTATTTTTATTGTTTACGAGCAGAAGTATTTTTTAATCCGATCGCGAAAAAAGTTCAAATGGTTTATTAGTACCTGATTGGGGGTCATCCCGAGTTTTAATTTTCGAGCGAAAAAATCAATATGGCATGACGTTAAGGGTTGAAAAAATCTTAAGCGTTCTGGTTAACCGCCTCGTCACCCTGTCCCGTACGTACGGGATCAGGGCCTTTGTAGCATGAAAGATGCTGAAATAAATCCGATAGCTATCGGATCAGCAGGACGACCGTTCGTGTAGGAGCTTATAAAACAGTGTGTTACAAAAAAAAACGTCAATGGTAGTTTTAGTTCCCGCCTGACCGGATGGGCAGCTATTGGGATGACAATTTTTCAATGCTGTCATTCTGAGCATAGCGAAGATGGCGAAGCAGCTACGAAGTAAATCCCCAAGCGATGAAAAACAAAACGCCAAAATGCACTGCCCAAAAGAGGGCGAGTCAATGCTATTAAGTTAAGCTCGTCAGCTGTTAGTCTGAGCCTTGGGGAACTGGCTAAGACGCCAACTATGAACGGTCGTCATCCTCAGCTTGGCTGGGGATCTTACTGCTAAGGCTTTTACATTTGCATTAATCTCGTACGTACGGGACTAAAGCGAGCGCATTAGCATTAAGATTCCCAATTAAATTGGGAATGACGACCGTTCGTAGTTGGCGTTCCGTCCATTTGGCTAACTACCTCGTCGTAGCGTCTCGCTACGACAAAAAGAACATTTTGGATGAATATTTAGATAAACACAAGGGTTACTTTGTGGTGGTAATTGAATGGTTCAGTGATCATTTTAAAACAGACTCTTTCGCTATACTTAGCATGACGATTGGCTTATCTCAAAACCTCGTTAATTCGCTCTGTAGGCCTGGCAACAA
>Ga0308165_1006403_pt1 | contig 10391 bp, 10 predicted proteins | sample PhyWR2_FD_201032 | JGI IMG/M metagenome (GOLD analysis project Ga0308165, IMG submission 201032) | Phyllosphere microbial communities from UC Gill Tract Community Farm, Albany, California, United States - DLSLW.R2 | ecosystem: Host-associated > Plants > Phyllosphere > Unclassified | place: USA... | reverse complement strand
TTTTTCTTGAAACGTTTAAGGGCTTTATCTAATGATTCGCCGTCTTTAATGTTGATAATGATCATAACGCTGAAATACCTCCTCTCGTGGTTTTTAAATTCTTCCCCTGTTATCGGGGATGCAAATGTAAGCAAAAGATTGAAAACTAGAAAGATTTAGAAAAAAGAAATTTAATTTAAATCATTAAGCAAACTCATCTGTTGATTACCTACATTTATATATACATTATTATTTATGACTACAGGCAAAAAAGTTACCTCAATTATTGCAGTAATAGTTGTTATTGCATTAATTGCAATTTGTTACTACCGTTATTTCTTTGTTTTTGGCGAAGGCGTTAAAGCAGGCGAATTAAATTATGTGGTAAAAAAGGGTTATGTGTTTAAAACCTACGAAGGAAAATTGATTCAAAGCGGTATAAAATCCAGACAAACAGGAACTTTACAGAATAATGAATTTGAATTTTCTATCGCAAATAAGGAAATAGCAGATAAAATGATGGCTAATAGTGGTAAGTTTTACGAATTACATTATAAAGAATACAAAAATTCGCTACCGTGGCGTGGATTTAGTGTATATGTAGTGGATAGTATTTTAACATCCAAAGATATACCGCAATAAGCTGAACATGAGCAGAAAGCGAAAAGTACAAAGATTAAAGCTTAATGATGTGGGAAGAAAGTTTACACACCATGCCTATTCGCTTTGGTCTTTCGGCTTTAGTATTTAGCTTTTAACCTTTCTTCGGCACCTTAGCTCCTTCTTTTCTTGCTTCTGATAATCCGATGGCAACTGCCTGCTTTTTGGATGTTACTTTTTTACCGGAGCCGCTTTTTAACTTGCCCTCTTTCATTTCGTGCATGGTTTTTTCAACTTTATCACCAGCTTTTTCTGAATACTTTGCCATATTTTAATTCATTAGTCAATGGTTCATTAATTTTCTATTAATCGGTTAATTGTTAAAATCGATTAAGTGACCTCTAGACTTACTCAATTAACCTTTAGTATTAATAAAACAAGGGCAATAAAGGGTTGGTTTGGGAAAATTGAACAAAAAAAATCCGGAGGAGGTTAAGCCGTCCGAATTGCTCATAATATATTTGGTTTGTTGTTTATAAGGCTGAAGGAGTAGGGCGTAAGGTTTAGGGTGATCGACATTAGCCTTAAACCCTAAACCTTATACCTTTCTACCCTTGCAATATTTCTCTGGCAATTACAATTTTCTGTATTTCGGATGTGCCCTCACCTATGGTACATAATTTACTATCGCGATAAAATTTTTCAACGGGGAAATCTTTGGTGTAACCATAACCGCCAAATATCTGTACGGCATCGGTGGCCACTCTTACCGAAACTTCTGATGCAAAATATTTTGCCATTGCAGATTCTTTGGTCATAGGTAAATGCCTGTTTTTTAAATCGGCGGCCTGGCGGATCAATAATTCAGCGGCTTCAATTTCGGTAGCCATATCGGCAAGTTTAAAACTAATGCCCTGGAAGCTTGAAATAGGCTGCCCGAACTGCTGGCGCTGTTTCGAATAGGCTACTGCCGCATCAAAAGCACCCTTGGCAATGCCCAGGGCTAATGCTGCGATCGAGATTCTTCCACCATCCAAAACTTTCATGGCCTGTTTGAAACCTTCACCTACATTTCCCAATAAATTGGCTTTAGGTACCCGGCAGTTATCAAAAATCATTTCAGTGGTTTCCGACGCCCTCATGCCCAGCTTATTCTCTTTTTTACCTGCTGTAAAACCAGGTGTACCCCGTTCAACAACAATGGCAGAAATCCCTTTCGAACTCCCCTGCTCACCTGTTCGTACCATTACTACAGCAATATCGCCGCTTTTACCATGGGTAATCCAGTTTTTTGCTCCATTTATAATATAATCGTCTCCATCTTCAACAGCAGTGGTCATCATTCTAAGCGCGTCTGATCCCGTGTTGGCTTCGGTTAAACCCCAGGCACCAATCCATTCGGCTGTTGCAAGCTTTGGCAGCCATTTCTGTTTTTGTTCTTCATTGGCAAATGCTAAAATATGCCCTGTACATAAGGAGTTGTGTGCGGCCAGCGAAAGGCCGATTGAACCACAAACCCTGGCAACTTCTACAATTACATCAACATATTCCTGATAACCCAATCCGGAGCCACCATACGTTTCAGGCACCAAAACGCCCATTAAACCCAATTCTCCTAGTTGCTTAAACAGTTCTATCGGGAAATGCTGTGCCTCATCCCATTCCATGATATTCGGACGAATGTTTTTCACAGCAAAATCGCGGACCATGGCCTTCACATTCTGCTGAGTTTCTGTTTCTGAAAAATCGAAGCTTACGCTCATTAAATTATATTTTAAGTTAGTTGAAGGCAATTATAAACATTTATTTCATAGTTAATTACCATTAAATATTTGTGCAATTACAGAATGAAATGGTATTCGGTTCAATTAGTATATCGGTTAATTTTAAACCCCGAAATTACCCGAAAAAGTTTTTTTATATTTTTTCACACTATTGGGGAATAAACCGATAATAGGGCTTTGTTGATGAGAATAATTGCTTTCACCTTGTTGGGCTATGCGTATTACATAAACTGAAAGATATACATCTCAATTAATTATCGGGGGAAAGCTTGTGAAATGCAATTAGGAGATTAATTAATCAAAGTTTAAAAGGAAATATAAGGCAGAATCTTATCAATTACCTCTTGATTCAAGATTGCGATCTTTTTTAAATCTGTTGAACCGGCATAATTACCGTGTTGTTTTCGATACTGGAGAATGGCGTTGATTTGTTTGTATGATAAATAGGGATTTGCTTTTAAATCGTTAAAAGTTGCGGTATTGATATTGACTTGCTTTAAAGGTATGGCACTCATTGAAACTTGACTTTCTATTGCTGCATATTTATTAGCATCCAAACCATAAACCTCCATTAATTGCTCTTTTTTATAAAATCCGCCAAGTCGATTACGGTATTTAACAATTCTGCTTGCAAAAGCTCCCCCTATTCCTTTTATCTCATCTAATTTTGCAGAATCGGCAAGGTTTATGTCCACAATAACTGCGGCTTTTTTCACATATTCCTTTTTTTCGAATGGTGTAAACTTTTTTGAAAAATCACCTTGCTGATTAGCAATGTTTACATACGGCAACAGTTTTCCATACATTTTTTGAGAAATGGTATACATTTTCGTCAAATCTTCGGCTTTGTAAAATCTGCCACCTTTTTGGGTATAATTTACTATGGCTTGTGCCTGTTTAGGCGATAAACCCAAACGCTGCCAGCCTGTTGCGTCCAAAGTATTGGGGTCGAACTTAAAAAGTGTACTTTTATCTTCCCGGACAGGATTTTCAATGCGATCGCGGATCTCAGAAGCATATTTTTCGTCGGCTAAGGTTATATTCTGTATCCTGCTCAACAGATTTGGATCGTCTTTTTCAATAGGTTTATAGGCACTATATAATAAAGGTATAGCCTTTAATATTAAAATAATGGATACCAAAAACAGTAAGCCATTAAATTCTCCTCTGCTAAAACCAAAATTTTTATTGAGCCAAATTCTCATTGATGTGATATGACATGTGTATTATAAATATAAATCTTATTTTTGGGATTGCAAAACTGAGCAGGTTTTGCTTATCAACGCCATAAGAATTATATATGAAGATCATAACTACGTCTGAGTTTGCGAAAGCGACAAAGATAGATAAGCTAGGTGTACCAGGTTTAGCGGGTTTGATGATGGAGATCATGAAACTGAATGACATCAATGATGTATTCGCTCAAAACCAACACTTTAAAGGTTTAGAGTTTGTAGATAAGATACTGGAAACCATTGGCGTTTCTATCGAATTTGATGACGACGATTTAAATAGCATCCCAAAAACAGGTCCTTTCATTGCCATCGCAAACCATCCTTATGGTGGTGTAGAAGGTTTGGCTCTTGTTAAACTTTTATGCACCGTTAGGCCGGATGCAAAAGTGATGGTAAACTTTATTTTAAAGAAAATCCCAAATCTGGATGAGTTTTTTGTTGCCGTAAACCCTTTCGAAAATGTTCAGCACTCCTCAAGCATCAGTGGTTTAAAAACTACTTTCGATTTGCTGAGAAATGGCATTCCGATAGGAATTTTCCCTGCCGGAGAGGTTTCTACCTTTAAATTGGATGCGCAGCAGGTAACCGACAGAATGTGGCATCCGGTTGTTGGTAAGCTTATTGCCAAAGCTAAAGTTCCGGTTGTACCTATTTATTTTCATGGTAATAATGGTGTTTTCTTTAACATTTTAAGCTTCATCCACCCTACTTTGCGCACGGCAAAACTTCCTTCGGAGTTTTTAAATAAACATGGCCGCACCATTAAGGTAAGAATTGGTAAGCCTATCGCGATTTCAGAAATTTCGCACATGAACAGCAGCAATAAGTTAATGGACTTTTTAAGGGCCCGTACTTATGCGCTAGGAATTGGACTGGATACGGAGAAAAAACTCTTCAATCCACTAAACTTATTTAAAATTAAAAAGAAACCTGCAGAGGTTATTGAAGAAACTTCGCGGTTATTGATTAAAAGTGAAGTTGAAAAGTTGGAGGATTTTAGGGTTTGGACGGAGAAAAACTATGAAGTTTATATTGTTCCTACACTAAAAATTCCCAATATTTTAAGGGAAATTGGCCGCTTGCGGGAAATTACTTTCCGCGAAGTGGGTGAAGGAACAAACAAAAAAATAGACCTTGATAACTACGATATTTACTATAACCATTTATTTATTTGGGATAGGGATTTAGAAAATATTGTAGGTGCGTACAGAATTGGTAAGGGCGACGAAATTTTAGAAAGCATGGGCCGACGTGGATTTTACCTTTCTGAACTCTTTAAAATGAAAGATCAGTTTTACCCTATGCTGCGCCAAGGGATAGAACTTGGCAGATCGTGGATCAGGAAAGAATACCAGGGCAAGCCACTTCCTTTATTTTTGCTTTGGAAAGGCATTTTAAAATACCTTATTGATAACCCACAGTACCGCTATATGTTCGGGCCGGTAAGTATCAGCAACAATTTTTCTAAATTTAGTAAAGCTTTAATTGTTGATTACATTACAAAAAACCATTTTGATTATGAGATGGCCAAATATGTTAAACCGAGAAACAAATTTAAAGCAGATCTTTTACCAATTTCTACTGATACATTGGTTGACAGTAGTGAATCATTTAAGGATTTAGACAGTATTATTGGTGACATAGAAAATTCGCACATTAAAATCCCTGTATTGTTAAGGCAGTATATGAACCTTAATGCAAAGATTATTTCATTCAATATCGATCCTAAATTTTCTGATTGCTTAGATGGGTTTTTAGTTGTAGATACACACAATATTCCACCAGAAATGCTGGAAAAACTTGGCAAGAACTTATAATTTCATTCAATAAAAAAACCCAGACATCCATCTGGGTTTTTTATTATCAACTAACCTAAACTTTATAAATACTAACCAAATATTTATGCCACAAAAGTATAGTGAGCTTGTTAAGTTGGTATTAATGAAATGTTATTTATAGAATTAATTACAATACAATTTGTTAACGAATAAATACGCAGATGTTCATATTATTCCGTTATCTTTAGCTACTCTGTATGAGCTATGATGAACATTCGACTTTGAAAAACAGGATGTTTCCCTCCCTTATATTTAGCTCAACTAAATAATCTTTTATTAGGTTGGTTTTCGAATAGAAATCAATCTTGAATTCTCATTATGACGGTCATTTCTAAAGAAAACTTTTCAAAAGCAACAGGTATTTGTAAAATTCCCATCCCCGGTTTGGCTTCCTTTTTAATGCGTTTTTTAAAGATTAATGAATTTAACGGAATTATTAAAGATGCCGATACTTTGGAAGGTGAAAAATTTGCAAACCATATCCTTAAAGTTTTAGGTGTTACCATTCAGATCAGTGATGAAGACTTGGCCAACATCCCGAAAGAAGGTGCATTTATAGCTATTGCAAACCACCCTTATGGTGCAATTGAATCGCTTGCACTGTTGAGCACACTAGCCAATCAGCGTGCCGATACCATGTTTATGGGCAACTTTCTATTAAAGAAAATCCCGAACCTGGAAAAATGCATTATCGCCGTCAATCCCTTCGAAAAAGTTCAGGATGCATCAAGCATTAGTGGATTAAAAACAACTTTAAAAGTTCTAAAAGACGGGAGCCCGGTTGCTATTTTTCCCGCTGGTGAAGTTTCTTCTTATAAACTAAGAAAAAATCAGATTACAGACCGAGAGTGGCATCCTGTGGTTGGAAAAATCATCTCAAAAGCCAATGTACCCATTCTTCCAGTCTATTTTCATGGCAATAACGGGATTTTTTTCAGTTTGCTAAAATTCATACACCCGTCATTACAAACGGCCAAATTGATTTCAGAATTATTCAACAAAAATGGCCATCAATTAAAAATCAGTATTGGCAAACCCATTCATTTAAAGGAGATCGCCTGCAAAGATTGTAATACTGCTCTTTTGAAACACTTAAGAAAAGATCTTTACGCATTAAAAAATGATTAGGTTGGTTTTTAAAGTTCAATGTTAATTCCCGGTTAGTTACTGTGCCTCCTGTTAACATAAAGAAATTGTTGCTTTAACGTTAATAATAAGTAAATTTAATGTAACCAAATATGTTGTGGTTTGATACGAAGAATTTACATATTATTTTCGAGCATTATTTTATTTGCTTTTTTGGTGATGAATAGCAACATCGCCATGGGGCAAAACTATTCGTTTGATTTTTATAACGGTACTTTCAATTTCAAACTGGATTATACAACCCTAATACCCACAGCAAATACAGCTAGTGCTGCCGAAGTTTCGAAATTCTATAGCAGCATTTCTTCAAGTGATTATGAACCGCTTATCTCTTCATTAAAAGAATATCAGAAAAAATACGACTTAAATGATTGGATTTATTACCAACTGATCCGTAAAACTGCTGAGCAGATCAGTCCTAAAGCAAACAATTATTTCCGGTATACCTTATATAAATGGTTTTTGCTCAGCAAATGTGGTTATGATGCCAGGCTGGCAGTTGGGAATAATCAGGTGATATTTTATGTACGAAATGATGAAGATATTAGTGATATCCCATTTTTTATGGTCGACGGTAAGAAGTTTGTCTGCTTAAATTACCACGATTACGGAAAACTATTTAAACAGGCTGATACTTATAAGCCGGTTAAAATTTCGGTTCCGGAAGCAAAAAACGCTTTTTCTTATAAAGTAACGCGTATGCCCGATTTCAAACCGGATAGTTATCAGGAGAAAGATATCGCGTTTAGTTATCGACAAAAAGTACAGCATTTTAAACTTAAAGTGAATGAAAATGTACAAACCATTTTCAAAAACTATCCGGTAGTCGACTTTGAAAGTTATTTTAACATCCCACTGAGTAGAGAAACCTATAGTTCGCTCATTCCAACATTAAAAGAAAATTTGAAACACCTGGATAAGAAAAAAGGTGTTGATTATTTGATGAAGTTTACCCGCTATAGTTTTTTATACGAAGATGATAGTGAGAATTACGGTGAAGAAAAACGTTTCTCGCCCGAGCAAACTTTATTAAGTACTTATAGTGATTGTGATGACCGGGCTGCCCTGTTTTTCTATCTGGTAAAGGAAATATACGATTTACCCATGATCGCTTTATTGTATCCTAAACACCTAACCATTGCCGTACAATTTGATACACCTATAGGCAAGGCGATTACTTATAAGGGCAAAAAATATTCTTATTGTGAGCCTACACCTCAGGCGCAGAATTTAAAAATCGGACAGCTTTCTGCCAACCTGAAAGACAGTAAATACCAGGTAGTTTATGCTTATGAACCTATAAGGCGATAACACCTTATGGGCTAATTCAATGTTAATTTAATATTTATTTAATGTTATCTTATCAATAACAAGCTGAATCATCAGCTAATAACAGTACTTTTATTTTTGAACTGATGTTTAAATTTAATTTGTCTTTATGTCTGCAACAATATATACCATTTTAAAAGAATTTTTTGTTGAGGCAAACGGCCATGCCATTAAGGCCAGAATTATGTCGCCAATTAATGATGAGAATATTTTTGTGTTCCAAATTAATTCTTTTTATAAAAGTAAAACCGACGCCGATGCTTACGAACCCGCATCTACATTTACCTCATATGCAAATGCCGAGCGGCATCTATTACAATACCTGGAGGGTTTTCAAAACACTTTAGATCTTGGTGGAGCCATTGCACCAGGCCATAACTTTTAGTTATTTTCGCTATTGTTTCTTCAGGATTGATCTCTGATGAGATTACATTTACATCAGTATTCGTCTATCACTTTTATTGCCAAGAAGAATTAGCAGATAAATAATCAAAAAAAACTTCAATCAAAATTGGACAAGCCAGGCTTTCCTGACTACAAACATCCTGATTTAAAATAAGTTAAAACAAATATTTTACATGTTAAGCGGGCAACCGACTGTTAACATAATGATAATATTAATTTAACTTTCCGATTCTCTATCTTTGAAAATACCCATTAATTTTAGATGAAAAAGAATAAATCGAAGTCGAAAAATCATTCGACAAGCAAAAAGTTACGTAAAGAATTAGAATCCAAATTAGTACTTGCATTTACAGATCTTCTTGATCAATACGGCAAAGCAAAAAAAACAGATAAGGTAATTGAGAAGTTTGCAAAGCAATTAGCAAAGAAAGTTACTTTCAAAATACAAGATGATTCTATAGCTCCATTTACAAAAGAAGAAATCACCAGTGCTGAACCTGCAAAAGCAAAAACAGCTAAACCGGTTGTAATAAAAAAGGCAAAAGTAATTGTTAAGGAAGAGGTTGAAGCGAAATAAATAAAAAAAGGCCTTGTTGGTAACCCAACAAGGCTTTCTTGATGTTTAAATAAAAGCTTATCGTAAATTTCCTTTGATCATCTGTAGATAATCGACTGCTAAAATTTACAGTCGTTATTCAAAAATCTACCTGGTAGAGCTGCTCGCATTTTTAATATTTGTTTCAAAAAAAATAAGTATATTGGCTGTGTTAATTAAATAAACCGTTAACGAACCATATAATCTGCCCGGATAAACTTAGCTTATCCTTAGCGGCAATAAAACTCATCCCATTTATTTTATTGGTAAATACGCAAGTTGATTAGGTAAATCAAGGTTGTGGCAATTTTCTGTGCTACCGCCTTAATTAAACCAGCCATTTCAAATTGTGTTTAGGTTGAAATTATTTTTTCAATTAAATAACATATAATCTATGAGTTTAAACAACAAAATCTCAGCAGAAATTACTGCCGAGCAAATGGCAAAAGTTACCGCACAATTACAGGAAGCAAGAACAACGCTTAAAGATGTGTTGATTTTTAACCTTTCGGCAGATGAGCGCCAGACCATGTTAAAAATGGGAGACAGAACGTTGGCCTTTGTAGGTAGGGCAATTACACACGCAAAACAATCGCCCAATTTGGTACCCTCTTTTTTAGATGTGACCGAAACACAAAAAGACTATAAACTTGCAGCTGATCTGTATGAAATTTACCTCGAAGCAAGTAAGTTTTTACGAGCGGTAGATGACTGTATGATGGTAGCTGGTGGCGAAGCCTATGAATCAGCATTGGTTTTTTACAACGCTGTTAAAGGTGCAAATAAATCAAATATTGCAGGTACGCAAGATATTTATGATGACTTAAAGCAGCAATTCCCAAGAAACAAAAAGAACACCGAAACAAATATATAACAAAACGGTATTGACAGTGATTTTCGATTATTGCCAATACTTTTCTTTTTGTGCCAGTTAATTAAACCTGCTTACAGCAGTTATTGATAAATCAAAAACACCTGATTATACGTTAAGCACATATATCATTTAACAAAAAACCTATAATTATAGCTTCAGAACATATATTATTTAACCAATAACATATAATTATAGCTTCAGAACATATATTGTTTAGCCAGAAGCCTATAAGTATAGCTTCTTAACATATACTATTTAACCAATAACCTATAATTATAGCTTCAGAACATATATTGTTTAATCAAAAACATATAATTATAGCTTCGGAACATATATTGTGTTTAGCCAAAAGCATATAACCTAAGACAGAATAAAGTGCCGCTTATCTTTTTTAAAAATGAATCGAAAAGTTCGCAAAGCAATTAACTAAAAAAGTTACTTTCGTTACTCAAGATGATTTTATAGCTCCATATACAAAAAAAGATCAAGCTACACCTGCGGCTCTAAAAACAAAAAAGGTTAAACCGGTTGTAATAAAAAAAGGCAAAAGTAATTGTTAAGGAAGATGTTGAAGTGAAATAAATTCCATAAAAAAAGGTCTCGATT
>Ga0308165_1006402_pt1 | contig 10393 bp, 10 predicted proteins | sample PhyWR2_FD_201032 | JGI IMG/M metagenome (GOLD analysis project Ga0308165, IMG submission 201032) | Phyllosphere microbial communities from UC Gill Tract Community Farm, Albany, California, United States - DLSLW.R2 | ecosystem: Host-associated > Plants > Phyllosphere > Unclassified | place: USA... | reverse complement strand
TTCATCAAAACGCTGCGGCAACAGCCAGTCGGCCTGCTCAAAATCAACGTCAGTGCCCTCACCTGCTTCGATACGCGCAAGCATGTCAAAGACAGCACCCGCCTCAAACAGATCGGCCACAGTCTGCTGACCATCACTGCCGATATTCTGCGCAAGCACACCAATCCGGCCAGTGCGCGCAACAGTACCACTAGCAGACAGCAACGCCCCGCTCATGATTTTCAGAAGGGTGGATTTGCCAATACCATTGCGCCCGACAAGCCCAATACGGCCTTCGGCTACGCTGAAATTGATACCGGAAAAGAGTGTACGGCCATCAGCCGTGAGCGCGGAAATACCCTGAAGCGTGAGAAGAGAAGACATGAAGAACTCCGGAAACGTTGAAAACACTGGTCATTGAAAACAGTGCTGAACGATCCATTGCTCTTTTCTCCTCTTCTGAACTTCGCTCTATATAGGCTTGTGTGTTCGATTAATCCAGATCGAATGTCGCAATCACCGGTACGTGATCGGACGGACGATCCCATCCACGCGCTTCGCGCAGGATTTGCAGACCTTGCATATGTGCTTCCAGATCAGCCGAACCCCAGATGTGATCGAGCCTGCGGCCACGATCGGCTGCATCCCAATCCTTGGCGCGATAGCTCCACCATGTATAGATTTTCTGGTCTGCCGGGATAACCTGACGCATCAGATCGCTCCAGCCACCTTTGACGCGAAGATCTTCAAGCGTCGTGGTTTCGATCGGCGTGTGGCTTACGATTTTCAACAATTGCTTATGCGACCAGACATCGTTTTCCAGCGGCGCAATGTTGAGATCACCCACGAGGATCGACGAGTTTCCATCCTGCCTGTCGGCAACAATCGCCCGCATTTCATCCAGAAAACCAAGCTTATGCGCAAATTTGGGATTGATTTCCGGGTCTGGCTCATCGCCACCCGCAGGCACATAGAAATTGTGAATGCGGAGCTTTTTGCCACCCGCTTCGACGACTGCGCTTAAGTGACGACAATCGCCCATCTCGCAAAAACCGACCTTTTCAACGTCGCTCAGCGGTCGTTTTGAGATGGTTGCAACGCCGTGATAACCCTTCTGGCCACTGATCGCGATATGCTCATAGCCGAGTGCGCGAAAGCCTTTAGAAGGGAACTGATCATCGGGACATTTGGTTTCCTGAAGGCAGAGAACATCCGGCTGATAATCGCTTAAAAACTGCTCGACCAGCGGCATACGCAAGCGAACGGAATTGATGTTCCAGGTAGCAACAGAAAATGTCATGGGAATAAGACTCACAGCCATCAAAAGATGGCCGCGAACCTAACGATTTATCCGGCAAATGCAAATATCGAGCGTGAAGTTTTACTGGCCCTTACGCTTCATCGCGATGCGCTGATAGTCGATCTTGAACATGTCATCGGTAAAGCGAACGCCACTGCGAAGATTGAACACCATAATTGTGGTGTCGAGGCCCTGCGCATCGGTGATGGTCCACTGCTTAAGATCCATGGTCTTTGGTTCAAACATCATGGTGATCTTGGAATTACCAAAAGCTGTTTTGTCGCCCACAACCAGCGTGGTCATATCCGGATCTTGCTTGACGCTCTGAAGGCGTCCGCCGCCGAGATCAATCCGGTCAGCAAGCAGCATTTTTAGTGGCGTGGTGCCGAGCGCATACATATCCCATGTATCGAGCTTGCGATTGTTGATGACAACCTGATTGCCATCGGAAATCACGCGGATCGGCGACTTGTCATAGTTGAAGCGAATTTTGCCCGGACGCTCCAGATAGAATGTGCCACCTGTCTGTTCACCCTTGGGGCCGAACTGAACGAACTCGCCAGTGAGCGTCCGCAATGATGAGAAATGATCGGCAATTTGCTGTGCAGCCGCTGCACCGCTTGCGCCCTGTGCATGGGCTGCCACCGGCACAAAAGCGGGAGCCGCAACACCAAAGCTCAATGCTCCCAATCCGAGGACGGCCACAAAGCGGCTGGCTTTCATAAAGCTCGAAATACGGGAGATCATCATGGGCAAACTCTCTTTTTTTGTCATTGTCTCAGAATAAATCGGCAGTTAGGCACCAGTGTGGCAACTTAAAAGCCAATTAAAGCCCGAGATTTAGTAATCTTCTTCGGTCGGCACCAGTATCTCGCGCTTACCCGCATGATTGGCTGGACCGACAATGCCTTCTTCTTCCATACGCTCAATGATTGAAGCAGCACGATTATAGCCAATGCCCAAACGACGCTGGATATAGGAAGTCGAAGCCTTCTTGTCGCGCAATACCACGGCAACAGCCTGATCGTAAGGATCGTCGGAGTTTTCAAGGTTGGACGTTCCAGCCGGACCGCCACCTTCGTCTTCTTCCTCATCCTCGGTGATCGCATCGAGATACTCCGGCACACCCTGAAGCTTGAGATGCTGAACGATACGCTCAACCTCGTCATCGCCCACGAATGGACCGTGCACGCGCTGAATGCGACCGCCGCCGGCCATGAACAGCATATCACCCTGACCAAGCAGCTGCTCAGCGCCCTGCTCACCCAGAATGGTGCGGCTATCGATCTTGGAGGTAACCTGAAACGAAATACGCGTCGGGAAATTCGCCTTGATCGTACCTGTAATCACATCGACCGATGGACGCTGCGTTGCCATGATCACGTGGATGCCTGCCGCACGCGCCATCTGTGCCAAACGCTGTACGGTTCCTTCAATATCTTTGCCTGCGACCATCATCAAATCGGCCATTTCGTCGATGATCACGACGATATATGGCATTGGTTCGAGATCAAGCTGTTCGGTTTCGTAGATCGCTTCGCCTGTGTTCCGGTCAAAGCCGGTCTGCACAGTGCGCGCGATATTCTCACCTTTTTTCTGGGCTTCGCCAACACGCTGATTGAAGCCGTCGATATTGCGAACGCCGACCTTCGACATTTTGCGATAGCGGTCTTCCATCTCCCGCACGGTCCATTTGAGCGCAACAACAGCCTTCTTCGGGTCGGTCACAACGGGCGTCAGAAGATGCGGAATACCGTCATAGATCGAAAGCTCCAGCATCTTTGGATCAATCATGATCAGGCGGCATTCTTTTGGCGTCATACGATAGACCAGCGACAGGATCATCGTGTTGATAGCAACCGACTTACCGGACCCCGTAGTGCCCGCCACCAGAACATGGGGCATTTTTGCAATATCGGCGATGACCGGCTCACCATTGATCGTCTTGCCGAGTGCCAGCGCAAGCTTTGCTTTGGTTTGCTCAAAATCACGGCTTGCCAGCATTTCGCGCAGATAAACCATTTCGCGCTTCTGGTTTGGCAGTTCGATACCGATCACATTGCGGCCCGGAACAACAGCAACACGGGCTGCTATCGCGCTCATTGAGCGTGCAATATCGTCAGCCAGACCAATCACGCGGGACGACTTGATCCCCGGAGCTGGTTCAAGTTCATAGAGCGTGACAACCGGGCCCGGCTTCACATTGATGATCTCGCCACGCACGCCGAAATCTTCCAGCACGCCTTCCAAAAGACGTGCATTCTGTTCGAGCGCATCCTTGGACAGCGATGAGTCGCGCTGCACAAGCTTTGGTTCAGCAAGGAAATGCAGCGATGGCATTTCAAAAGCGCCGCCATCTTTCAGGAACGAAGACTGCGCTTCTCGCTGAATACGTCCACCGCTCTTCGGTGCCGGCGCACGTTCGCCAACCCGCGCTTTCGAGCGCTGCGGCGGTGCGTCGTGCCACTCTTCACCCGCCAGAGGCATATCTTCACCATCACCATCCATATCGAATGGCGGTTCTTCCGATGCGGCACCACCAAAGCCCGGCTCATGACGAGCACTGCCACGCGCTTCCGCACTGCGGCGCACCTGACGCATATCGCCATATTCATCTTCGCGCGGCTTTCGACGGTTCATTCCTGTCAGGCGTTTGAATGTTGCGGTCGCGCTATAAATCGTGTGGGTGAGGGAACCAACGAACGCAGAGAGGCCACCAGAAGATGCCTCATCGTCTGCATCCTCATAATCTGAAAAATCATCTTCAGCCGATGCGCCGCGTTCGTTCACACCATCAGCGGCCGCGTTGCCTCGTCCAATGATCCCGCTTGCAAAAAGGCACAGCCAAAGTGCCGGGAAAGCCAGAACAAGTGCAATTCCCGAAGCAATTGCACCCTGCGGGAAGGAGCCTAAAAAGATGCCGGGAATGCGCAGCACCAGATCACCGAAAACACCACCAAGACCAATCGGCATCGGCCAGCTTTCGGGAACCGCAAAGCAGCTTGCAATGGCTGCAAACAAAAGAGCCGCGCCAAACCATGCGATGCTACGCTTAGCAATACGGCCAATGCCACCGCGCGTCATCATCAGCAACGACCAGACGGCAAGCGGCAGAAGTGCAGGAACACTGGCAAGGCCGAAAAACTGCATAGCAATGTCGGAGAACACCGCACCCGGATAGCCAAGCGCGTTGGTAACAGGATTATCCGTCGCATGACTGAGGCTGGGATCAGCCACGTTCCATGTGGCGAGCGCGCCAACAGCCATCGCTGCCAGCGAAAGCAACGCCAGCCCAAAGAGGATATAGAATTGCCTGCGGAAGATATTGACCAGTCGCAGTCTATCATCCGAAATCCGCTCGTCACGCAGCGGGTATGAGGGCGAATATCCTTGCCGCATAAAGCCTGTCCCGAACTATGGTTTGTCGCCCTCGGGCTTGAATAACCCTGGGCGCAATGAATCGGGATGATCCTAGCCTTACGATGGTTAATTCCTCATTAACCATGCAGTGTCATGCACAGGCAAATATCGCTGAACGTGAAAAAGGCGCGGTTTCCCGCGCCTTTTTCCTCTTGAGACAAACCTGTTCTACTGAACAGACTCGCCGTGCAACGCGATGTCGAGACCTTCCATTTCTTCCTGCTTTGTCGGGCGCAGACCCATGATGGCCTTGATCACATAAAGGATAATGGCTGTTGCGACCGCGGTGTAAACAATCGTGACCGCCGCACCGAAGAACTGCTTGCCCATGGTCGCACCTTCACCAGCAGCATTGATTGCAACATCAGCAAAGAAGCCAGTCAGGATCGCGCCAACAAAACCGCCAACACCGTGTACGCCGAAGGCATCGAGCGAGTCGTCATAGCCAAGTGCGTGCTTGAGCTTAACCGCTGCTACGTAGCAGATAAGGCCTGCGATGATACCGATGATCAGCGCGCCCGTCGGATTAACGAAACCAGCGGCAGGCGTAACGGCAACGAGACCTGCAACCGCACCTGAGATGATTCCAAGAACACTTGGCTTACCGGCAATTGCCCATTCAGCAAACATCCAGGCGAGAGCTGCACCAGCGGTCGCAACCTGCGTGTTGAGCATCGCAACAGCAGCGAGCGAATTGGCACCAGCAGCCGAACCAGCGTTGAAGCCGAACCAGCCCACCCACAGAAGAGCTGCACCAATGACCGAGAGAACGAGGTTATGCGGAGCCATGTTGACGTGGCCGTAACCGTCGCGCTTGCCAATGATAAGGGCTGCAACAAGACCTGCAACACCAGCATTGATGTGAACGACAGTACCACCAGCAAAGTCGAGAACGCCGTCAGAACCGAGGAAGCCGCCGCCCCATACCCAATGCGCTACCGGCACATAGACGATGAACAGCCACAGAACCATGAAAACGAGCATGGAGGAGAATTTCATGCGTTCAGCAAACGAACCAGCAATCAGCGCAGGCGTGATAACCGCAAAAGTCATCTGGAACACGATGAAGAGATATTCAGGAATTGTTCCTGTCAGCGATTCCATCGTCACACCCGACAGGAACGCCTTATCGAAACCGCCGATAAAGGCGTTCATCGAACCGCCGTCGGTGAATGCAAGCGAATAGCCGAAGAACATCCACAATACCGACATAAGGCAGGTGATTGCGAAACTCTGCATCACAGTGGAAAGTACATTTTTCTTGCGAACCATACCACCGTAGAAAAGTGCGAGACCAGGAATGGTCATCATCAGCACGAGCGCGGTTGAAGTCAGCATCCAGGCGGTGTCGCCCGTATCGAGGGTCGGGGTAGCTTCGGCTGCATCCTGTGCAAAGGCTGTTCCCGCTAATACGAGCAGCGCAGGAAGGGTGGCAAATGCCGTCTGCTTGAATCTTTCAGTTATGAGCATCGAGTATCTCCGTCGAATGGCGGCTTCAAACGCGTCTGCGCTGAAAAGACCGGTTCGAACTAAGAGAAACAAAAATCGTGCCAGTTACCGACCACCACACCATAAAAATGCAATTTTTCTGATGTCTGATGCTCACTGATGTCTCAGAACTGTCAGATGGGCGCTGTATTTTCGCCCAAAATGCGGGCTTTTCGGCAAACCAGACAAGCGATGCAAATGCCGAAAAAATCTTTCTATGAGAAAATAAAAGCGGTCTCGCCCGGATCGGCAAAACCGCTTTAAGTGATTCATCGGATTCAGTTTTTAGACCTAGACTTCATTTCATGTAGACAGCGATTGCATAAAAATTAAACACGTGCATTGTCGGTGATTAAAATATAATCACTTGGCTTTTTCATGCACACGAATAAGACCTTCCTGCGCAACCGAAGCGATTAACAATCCGTCGCGGGTATAAAGTGCGCCACGGTTAAATCCACGTGCGCCGGAAGCGCTCGGGGTATCCTGCGTGTATAAAAGCCAATCATCGAGCCTGCACGGGCGGTGAAACCACATCGCATGATCAAGGCTCGCCACTTGCAGATCACGATCAAAAATCGTGCGTCCATGCGGGTGCAGCGATGTATCAAGCAATGTCATATCAGAGAGATAGGCAAGAATGGCCGCCTGAAGCGCCCGATCATCCGGCACGATGCCGCGCGCGCGCACCCAGACATGCTGACTTGGCGCCAGTTTTTCGCGCGAGAAATAATGTTTGAGCGAAACCGGTTTGATCTCGATAGGGCGTTCCTGCTCCCAATATTTACGCACGCCAGACGGAGCGAGATGCAGATATTCGTCTTTCAGATCGTGATCGCCGACCAGCTGTTCCGGCATCGGCAGACCTTCCGGCATTTCGATCTGATGATCGAGACCCGGCTCATCAATCTGAAATGACGCTGACAGCGTGAAGATCGCCTTACCATGCTGCTTTGCCAGAACACGACGCGTATTGAAGCTCGAACCATCGCGAATGCGATCGACTTCATAGATAATCGGGATTGCTGGATCGCCCGGACGCACAAAATAGCCATGCAGAGAGTGAACCTGCCGTTCCGGCTCCACAGTGCGCTGCGCTGCAATCAGCGCCTGACCGATCACCTGTCCACCAAAAACGCGCTGCCAACCCACCTGCGGGCTGTTGCCACGGAAAAGATCCACTTCCAGCGTTTCAAGATTAAGCGTCTCAAGAAGCTGCTGCATGGCAGCCGTTTGCTCAGCCTTCGATAGATCGGTCTTTTCATTATTGGACATGGACAGCCTGTCTCCTGAAACCCTATATAGAGAACATATTCTTGATGAACTGTTTGGGCTTGCACAAGGGAAACTGTCAAGTTCCCCAAAACTGTCGCAGCCTTATAAGCTTCATCGAAGAGCGATCTGAAAGGAAGAGCTATGTCCGCCAAAGCCACGCAAAATGCAGCCAACAAACGCGATCTGGTGATTGCAGGTGGCGGCTATGTCGGCCTTGTGACTGCTGTTGCTGTCAAATCCGCAGCCCCGCATCTTTCCGTGACTGTTATTGATGGCGCACCGGCTGGCGCATGGAAAAATGACCCGCGTGCGTCTTCCATTGCCGCTGCCGCCTCACGCATGCTCGATCAGCTTCGCTGCTGGCAGGAGATTGTCACGGATGCTCAACCAATCACTGAAATGGTCGTAACAGACTCCCGCACCTCTGACCCCGTGCGTCCGATCTTTCTGACATTCGCTGGCGATGTTAATCCGGGCGAGCCCTTTGCGCATATGGTGGAAAACCGCGTTCTCAACACCGCCCTTCACAAAAAGGCAGACGAACTCGGCATCACCTTTATCGAAGGCATGAGTGTAGAGAATTTTGAAACGCTGCCCGAATCGGTCACTGTTACTTTGGCCAATGGCAAAACAATCTCCACGCGCTTGCTGATTGCCGCTGATGGCGCGAAGTCGCGCCTGCGTGATATTGCAGGCATCAAGACCGTTAACTGGGATTATGATCAGTCCGGCATCGTCTGCAATGTTGCCCATGAACGCCCACATGGAGGCCGTGCCGACGAGCATTTCCTCCCTGCTGGCCCATTCGCTATCCTGCCGCTGAAAGGCAATCGCAGTTCGCTCGTCTGGACAGAACGCACAGCGGACGCCGAGCGTCTCATCCGGGAAGATGACTTCATCTTTGAAACAGAACTCGAACAGCGTTTTGGCCATCGCCTTGGCGCGCTGACGGTTGAAGGCCCACGTCGTGCTTTCCCGCTCGGCCTCACGCTGGCGCGCGAATTTGTAAAGCCACGTTTCGCGCTTGTGGGCGATGCAGCCCATCGTATTCATCCGATTGCAGGCCAAGGCCTCAACCTTGGCTTCCGCGATGCCGCCGCCATTGCAGAAGTAATTGTCGAAACAGACCGCCTTGGCCTCGACATCGGCTCTTTTGCGGCACTCGAGCGCTATCAGGCATGGCGCCGGTTCGACACGGTGCAGATGGGTGTCACCACTGATGTGCTGACCAAGCTCTTCTCCAACGACAATCCGGCTGTGCGCACTATTCGGGACATTGGGCTGGGTCTTGTGGATCGCGTTCCAAGCCTCAAATCGTTCTTCATAAAGCAAGCCGCAGGTCTTTCGGGGGATACCCCTCGCCTGCTGCAAGGAGAAGCGATTTAAACTGGAAGCTGTAGCGCGCTGCCCTATGTGTTTTGTGGAACCCAACAAAGGAGTTTAACGATGGACAGAAAAGCAACAGCCGTCTGGAAGGGCACGCTAAAGGAAGGCAAAGGCACGCTCAATACACAGAGCGGTGCGCTCAAAGACCTGCCTTACGACTTCAAAGCGCGCTTTGAGGATGAAAGCGGTCGCGCGGGCACCAATCCTGAAGAGCTGCTGGGTGCGGCGCATGCAGGGTGTTTTGCGATGAACCTCTCAGCGCTTCTGACACAAAACGGCACTCCGGCCGAAAAGCTCGAAGCAACAGCAGCGGTCACAGTCGTTCCCGCATCTGGTGGTGGCTTTGAAATTACACGCAGTGCTTTGACGCTCAACGCAACCATTCCCGGCATATCAAACGACGATTTTCAGAAGCTCGCTGAAACTGCGGAAAAGACCTGCCCACTTTCTAAGGCGCTTGGTGCCATAGAAGTAACGCTGGACGCCAAGCTTAGTTAAATTTGATTTTCGGGAGGCTCTCGAAGCCTCCCTATATTTTATATTCTTATCTTTTATTTTTGAGGTATTTTTGATGAAGAGCTCATTTGCAGTTCAGATTGCCTTTTCAGCGATCTTGTTTATTCCGGCTGTCGCTTTTGCTCAACCGTCACCGCCCCAAACGGCGCAGCAGGTTTTAAGCAAACAACAACAGACGGTCGGCACAAGCGCTTTCACGGCATCGAAATATAAGCCTGGGATCGTTCAGCATATTGTTCTCTTCAAATACAAAAACTCGGTCACGCCCTCGCAGATCAAAGAGGTGCGCAGACGTTTTCTTGCCTTGAAGCACGAAGCAAAAAGAGGCGGAAAGCCCTATATTGCGAGCCTTGAAGCGGGTTCACAGAATAGTGGTGAAGGCGCAGATCGCGGTTTTCAGGAAGGCTTTATCGTTACGTTTCGTTCAGAAGGAGACCGTAATTATTACGTGGGAACCCCTGTAATAGCCGATCCAAAACTCTTTGACCTAGCGCATCAAAAGTTCAAGGATTTTGTCGGACCGCTGCTTGCTGAAAAAGACGGCGCTCTGGTTTTCGACTTCAAAGCATCCACAAAATAGGTCGATTGATTTTTGCCCTGCCGGTGTGTCCAAGCGCTTTCAGAAGCAGTTTGGTTTCTACTCCGGCAGATGGCAAACGGCTTCGATGTTATGGCCGTCGGGATCAATCACAAAGGCAGCATAATAATCTGGGTGATAATGCTCCCGTATTCCCGGCTTGCCATTGTCTTTTCCACCTGCGGCTAGTGCCGCTTCATAGAAGCGATCAACTTCCGAGCGGGTGCCCGCAGAAAAGGCGACGTGCAGTACGCCTTCGAGTTTTGAACCCTTCTGCTTGCCAATCCAGAACTCCGGCTTGCCATTGCGGCCATAGCCAACCCAGTCACCGAATTCCATCGCACGCGAAATACCCAGCGGTGCAAGTGAGGCATCATAGAACGCGCTGGATTTTGGCATACTGGAAATGTTGAAACCGATATGATCGAGCATGAAAAACCTTCAAAAAAACA
>Ga0308165_1006400_pt1 | contig 10395 bp, 9 predicted proteins | sample PhyWR2_FD_201032 | JGI IMG/M metagenome (GOLD analysis project Ga0308165, IMG submission 201032) | Phyllosphere microbial communities from UC Gill Tract Community Farm, Albany, California, United States - DLSLW.R2 | ecosystem: Host-associated > Plants > Phyllosphere > Unclassified | place: USA... | reverse complement strand
AAAGAACTTACTGACATGAAATTGTCCGGTATCAATATTAAGGCACAGTATAAATAATAGAGACAGATTGAATTTTGATATGAATCGGGAATGTGCGACTCAGTATTAATCCATAAGGAGCAATGTTTTCAGCCCTGCGGCTTTATTTTCTATCTCCTGCCACTCTTCCTCGGGAACGGATCCGCTAACAATTCCGGCCCCCGCATAAAGTCTTACCCCCGTATGGCTCACGCGCGCGCAGCGCAGCGTGACGCAGAATTCGCTTTGCTCTGGGGAAAGATAACCCGCTGAACCGGCGTACCACTCGCGCTCAAAGGGTTCTTTACGTTGTATAAAGGCGCGCGCGGGATCACGAGGCAATCCGGCGACGGCAGCGGTTGGCTGCAATAAATGCAGACATTGCTCATCGTCGGCGCGTTTCAGCTCTGTCCAGATACACCGACGCAAATGTTGCACCTTTCGCAGACGGACAACTTGCGCCGGTAGCACTTCTAACGCCTGAGTATGATGCTGTAAACGCTGGCAAATATCTTCTACTACCAACATATTTTCGCGCTGATTTTTATCGTTGTTCAGCAACCATTCACCCAGACGATGACTTTGCGCATCGTCAGCATGGCTGGCCACCGTCCCGGCAAGCGCTTCTGTGCGCAGGTGTTTACCCCGTCGACGCCACAGTCGCTCCGGTGATGACCCCATAAATGCGTTCTGCACATCGAACACCATGCAGAAATGGTAACAGTTGTGATTGATGCGTCGACTGGCAGCCATCAACGCAATGACATTAACGCTTTGGTCAAACTGCAAATCCGTCGCGCGCGCCAGCACCACTTTTTCAAACTCATTGTTTGCAATGGCGTTAGTCGCTTGCGAAACCAGATTCAACCATTCTGGCCTTGCGGGCAGATGCGTTTCGCGCACAATGCGTGATGAGAGCGAAGCAAGGGGTTTGATATCACGGAGATGCTGCAAGAATTCTGAGGCGCACTGAGCATCATCCTGCAAAGAGACATCGCTCGACAGGTTTACCCGTAAATTCGCCACCCCGCCCACGCGTTGCCATAGCAGCCGCGGTAGAAATAAATGGCTCTGTTCAGGGGTAAATGCGTTGAGGCCGCAAATTCGGGTATCGGGATCGGCGCGGCGGTCATTTAAAAACTGGCGGGCGGCCGAAAGCGTTGCAAAGTGTTCTGTTACGCCAAGCGCAGCCAGTTCTTCATCGCCGTTGCGCTGTTGCCAGTAAAACTGAGGATAAGCGTTTTGCGCACCCAACCAGGCAAGAGGATCAAAGGCATCGTTTAAGGGGAAGGAGACGTCGAAATGACGCAGACCGGGCGTGGTCGGAAAATCTTGCTGCAGAAAGTCGCCAAGACGTTCCAGCGCGATGGAAATCGAGTGCACGCGGTTCTCCCCCTATAAAAACCGCATATTATACGGGGTACTGGCAATAAAAAGCAGTACCCACGTATAGGGAGGGGTCAACCGTTCGTGCGTAATATTAGCGGCGGGCGAGCAACAGTCCCAAAACCAGACCCGCAGCAGCGCCTACGCCAATACCTTGCCACGGTTTTTCGTGCACATAATCATCAGCACGATAAACCGCTTTCTTGGCGCGATAATAATAATTATCGGACGCATGACTAACGCGATTTTTCACGTCATCCAGCGCCTGTTCGGCACGGGCTTTAAGCTCAATGTATTTTTGATCGGCTGGATCACCCGAAGAACGCAGCACTTCTTCCAGCGTCTCACTGAGCAGCGCCAGATCGTCATCGATACGGGTATCCCAGGATTGAAATGACATAGTTTTCTCCTTATGAGTGCATGAGTCCGGTAACTATAGACAACGACAACTCATTGCGCCTGTTTCGTTTCTCGCGCCATGCCGACATGCGGAATGCCATCTTCGTCATAAACGTCCGTTACCGGGGCAAATCCAAAGTGAGCGTAAAAAGGCTGGAGATGGGCCTGCGCGCCAAGGTATAACGCCTTGTCAGGCCACTGTTTTTCGCATGTGGACAGCGTTTGTTCCATCAGCGCATAACCCAGTTTTTCGCCTCGTGCTTTGCCACTAATCATGACGCGACCAATCACCACCGGCTCGAAATCCTCTTCACTTTTCAGAATCCTCGCATACGCCACCAGCGCGTTATCCTTCCAGCCGAGAATATGGCGGTTCTCTCCGACCAGGTCGTCGCCGTCGATATCCTGATACGGGCAGGTTTGCTCAACGACAAACACTTCACAACGCAATTTGAGGACGTCATACAGGACCGGGACGGTCAGTTCACTGTGATGTAAATCTTGCCACTGAATCATGTCAGGCTCCTTATTGGGTATCATCCCGTTATACTAAACACTTTCTCGTTCGCAAAGAGTCTGATGGCGTTATGGAACTGATTTTTCTCGGTACGTCTGCTGGCGTGCCAACCCGTTCGCGAAACGTGACCGCAATATTGCTGGATTTACAGCATCCCACGCGTGCGGGTCTGTGGCTTTTTGATTGCGGTGAAGGGACGCAGCATCAGCTGTTACACACCGCTTATCACCCTGGTAAGCTCGATAAAATTTTTATCACCCATTTGCATGGCGATCATCTTTTTGGCTTGCCTGGCTTGTTGTGCAGCCGTTCGATGGCCGGAAACGTGAATCCTCTGACTATTTATGGGCCCGCGGGGATTCGGGAATTTGTCGACACGACGCTGCGTTTGAGCGGTTCCTGGACTGATTATCCTCTGGAGATCGTTGAAATTCGCGAAGGCGTGGTGTTTGAAGACGAACATTACTCCGTGACCGCTGGCGCGCTAAATCACCCGGTGGAATGCTATGGCTATCGCATTGAGGAACACGATAAACCCGGTGCGCTGGATGCCGCTGCGCTGATCGCCGACGGCGTGAAGCCGGGTCCCCTGTTCCAGCGGCTGAAACTGGGTGAGACGGTCACCCTGGACGATGGGCGTGTCGTCAACGGAATGGATTTTCTTTCAGCGCCACTGCCGGGCAAAAAGCTGGTGATTTTTGGCGATACGGCCCCCTGCTCTGCGGCGCTTGCGCTGGCAAAAAATGCAGATCTCATTGTGCATGAGGCCACGCTGGAAGCGGCGATGGAGGAGAAGGCAAACAGCCGGGGCCACAGCTCCACCCGTCAGGCGGCTCAGCTCGCGCGTGATGGAAGTGCGGGGAAACTGCTCATCACCCACGTCAGCTCGCGCTACGACGCTCAGGGGTGTGAATTGTTGCTGAAAGAGTGTCAGGACGTGTTCCCGGAATGCGAACTGGCGCAAGATTTCATGCAGGTTTGCGTTTAGCCCTTCACTTTTCCCTCCGCGTGCCGATAACGATTAAAAGGCAAGCATCTCACTTGAGGGTAGAATGGATAATTTCCAGAAAGATATTGATGACAGGGCGAATCTCACCCTGTCAAACCGATTCGAACTTTTGCTGTTCCGTCTTGGTTCGTCGTTGAATGAAAATAAGTCTGAGCTGTTTGGAATCAACGTTTTCAAACTGCGCGAAATTGTTCCTATGCCAGAGTTCACCAAACCTGCGGGCATGAAATCGCCGCTGATGGGAATGGTGAATATTCGCGATCAGGTGATCCCGGTTATCGATTTGGCGGCTGTGGCGGGCTGTAAGCCGGCTACCGGGCTGAATATTTTGCTCATTACCGAATACGCCCGCAGCGTGCAGGCGTTTGCCGTGGAATCCGTTGAGAACATTATGCGTCTTGACTGGAAACAGGTTCATGCGGCGACTGCCGTGAGCGGCCGCTACATCACCAGCATCGCTTGTCTTGATGAAAATACCGATACCAACGATCTGGCGATGGTGCTCGACGTTGAGCAGATCCTGTATGACATCACGCCATCCAATCACGATCTGCACGCCACCAATCTGAAAACGAAAAAATTCAATATCAAGCCAGGCGCTGTCGCGATTGTTGCGGAAGATTCTAAAGTTGCTCGCTCCATGCTGGAAAAAGGGCTGGAAGCGATGAACATTCCTGCTGAATTGCATATTACCGGCAAAGAAGCCTGGGAAAAAATTGGCGTACTGGCCGCACAGGCTCAGGCAGAAGGTGTCCCGATCACCGATAAAATTTCTCTGGTCTTAACCGACCTTGAGATGCCGGAGATGGACGGTTTCACCCTGACGCGCAAAATCAAAACCGATGAAATCCTCAAGCACATTCCGGTGGTGATTCACTCTTCCCTTTCCGGAAACGCCAACGAAGATCATATTCGCAAGGTCAAAGCCGATGGCTATGTCGCGAAGTTTGAACTGAACGAGCTGTCTGCAGTGATTGAAGAGGTGCTGGATCGCTCAGCGAAGAAAATAGACGGGCCACTGATTAGCCGCCGCGGCTAACCTTTTCTGCCTAATAAAAAACCCGCCGAAGCGGGTTTTTTTGTTTCTTGCATCGCTTACATCAACGGCATCGCGTGCTGCACCAGCGTAATCAGCGGTTGCGGATAGATACCGAAGATCAGCACCAGCAGCGCAGAAATCAGCACCACAATACCGCCGGCGCTGTACTGCCAGTTGGTTGGCGCATCGCGGTTAAGCTGTTGCGGCGCACTCAGGTACAGGCTGACCGCTACACGCAGGTAGTAGTACAAACCAATTGCAGAGCCGATAACCACCGCAGCGGTCAGCCACCACAGACCCGCCTGCACACCGACTGCCAGCACGTAGAATTTACCGATAAAGCCCAGCGTCATCGGAATACCGGCCAGAGATAGCATCATGACGGTCATGACCGCAGACAGAATCGGACGGTGCCAGAACAGACCACGGTAGGAGAACAGTGAATCAGCATCCGGACCACGGTAAGGGCTGGACATCAGGCTGACCACACCGAACGCGCCGAGGCTGCTGAACAGGTAACCGGCCAGATAAACACCGACCGCTTCCATCGACATTGAGCCGTTTTGCAACGCAATCAACGCCACCATCAGGTAGCCCAAATGGGAGATAGAGGAGTAGCCGAGCAGACGCTTGATATTGGTCTGGCTCAGCGCCATAAGGTTACCGAAGATGATGGACGCGAAAGCAATCACGCCCAGCACTACACGTACCGCTTCACTGTCACCCACTGGAGCGTAGAGGAACAGACGCATTACCACGCTGAAGATAGCGATTTTGCTCGCCGTCGCCAGGAAGGTGGAAACCGGAGCCGGTGCGCCCTGGTATACGTCTGGCGTCCACAGGTGGAACGGAACCAGAGAAAGCTTAAAGCCAAGACCCACGATCATCATGCCCAGACCCGCCAGCAGCAGCGGTTCGTGCAGCATGTTGTCGCCAAGACTCTTACCCAGGGCGACGAAAGAGAGATTACCGGACTGTGCGTACAGCAGCGCAATACCAAACAGCAGGAAGGACGAGGCCGCAGCAGACAGAATCGTGTACTTGATACTCGCTTCCAGAGAGCGCTTCTGACGATACGCATAGCCAATCAGGCCGAACAGCGGCAGAGAGATCAGCTCAATACCGAGGAACAGCGCCGCCAGATGGTTGGCGTTGGCCAGCAAAATACCGCCCAGTGAGGCGATCAGTACCAGCAGATAAAACTCTTCTTTGTTGTCGTAATAGCCTTCGAGCCACGGGTACGCAAAAGTACAGGTTGCCAAGCTCGCCAGAAGCACCAGCCCGGTGTACAGCATGGCAAAGCCGTCAACACGCATCAGCGGGGTGACATCCATTGCGCCCGCCTGGCCTACAAACCAGAGAGAGACTAACGCAGCGTTCAGACCCAGAACCGACAGCGTGGCATTCAGGAAGTGATTGCGTCGCCACGCAATGGAGAGCATCACAACCACCACCGTCAATCCGACGATCAGCAGCGGTAGCAGCGCGATCAGTTGTTGTGGAGTTATTGTCATGGCGATTTACGGCCTTGTAGTAGAAGCAGAATTAACAAACCACTGCTGGATGTTACCCATCGCGGAATGCGAGGTATCCAGAATTGGCTGCGGATATAAGCCCAGCAGCACCAGCAGTACGACCAGCAACAGAACGATGGACAGCTCGCGCAGCGACATCCCCGGCAGTTCTTGCGCCGCGATTTCACTCTTCGCTTTACCGAAGTAAGCGCGGTGCAGCATCGCCAGCGAGTAAACGGACGCGAATACCAGGCCGAAAGTGGAGACAACCGTGATAACCGGAACCACTTTGAAGCTGCCGAACAGAATCATGAATTCGCCGACAAAGTTACCGGTACCCGGCATACCCAGCGTCGCAACCGCGAAGAACATGGACAGCGCGGGTAACCATTTAATTTTGCTCCACAGACCGCCCATCATGCGCATGTCGCGGGTGTGCAGACGTTCGTACAGCTGACCACACAGAATAAACAGACCTGCCGCAGACAGACCGTGCGCAATCATCTGGATAACCGCGCCCTGGTATGCAAGCTGGCTGCCGGTGTAGATCGCAATCAGTACGAAGCCCATGTGGGAAACGGAGGTGTACGCGATAAGACGTTTGATGTCGTACTGCGTGAACGCCATCCATGCGCCGTAGAAGATGCCGATAACCCCCAGCCACATCGCAATCGGTGCGAACTCAGCAGAAGCATTCGGGAACAGCGGCAGTGCGAAACGCAGCAGACCATAGGCTGCGGTTTTCAGCAAAATCCCCGCGAGGTCAACGGAACCTGCCGTTGGTGCCTGGGAGTGCGCATCTGGCAGCCAACCGTGCAGCGGGACGACCGGCATTTTCACCGCAAACGCGATGAAGAAACCGAGCATCAGCAGGTATTCAACACCGTGTGACATTGGCGTTTTCAGCAATTCTTCATAGTTGAAGGTCCAGACGCCGGTCGCATTGTGATGCACAAAGACCAGCCCCAGGATCGCAATCAACATCACCAGACCACTCGCCTGGGTGTAGATGAAGAACTTGGTTGCCGCCGTGATACGCGTTTTACCGTCGGATGCCTTGTGGCCCCACAGCGCGATCAGGAAGTACATCGGCACCAGCATCATTTCCCAGAAGAAGAAGAACAGGAACATGTCGATGGCCAGGAACACGCCGATGACGCCGCCCAAAATCCACATCAGGTTCAGGTGGAAAAAGCCCTGGTATTTTTCGATTTCTCGCCAGGAGCACAGTACCGCCAGAACACCGAGCAGACCCGTCAGCACCACCATCAGCAGCGACAGACCGTCGATTGCCAAATGGATTGTGATGCCAAAACGTGGGATCCACGGCAGGATAAATTCAGATTGCCACTGCGGAAGGCCCGCAGACTGGGTCAAAGAATAGCCGCCCTGCAACCAAAGTTGCAGGCCAAGCAGAAACGTCAATCCCATGGTGATCAGCGCAATCCAGCGCGGCATCTTCACGCCAAAGCGTTCAGTCTGCCAGCACAGGAATCCACCAATGAAGGGAATTAATATCAACCAAGGCAATAACATAGCTAAGTATGTCCCTTATTTTTACTCCTGCCCAGGCACTCTCGCTCGTCATACTCAACGTCGATAAGCCTGTACTTCAGGAAAGTAATCTAAATGTATTCTTAGTTCACAGGCCCGGGATTTCACCGGGCCTATTCACACAACCATCAAACTCAGCGCAACACCATCAGCAAAGCCAGCACCACAACCGCGCCGATGCTCATGGATGCGACATACCAGCGCAGATATCCGTTCTCGCTCAACAGCAGGCCTTTACCTGCAAAGCGGGAAAGAATCGCCGGGATGTTCATCATTGAGTTCATCGGATCACGTTTGAGCAGCCACGCAATACCCAGGAATGGCTTGACGAAAATCTTGTCGTACAGCCAGTCGAAGCCCCATGCGTTGTACCACAGGGTACTCAGCAGACGGCCTGGCGCACTGTTGGCAATCGACGTCACCAGAGTACGTTTGCCCAGCCATAGCCATGCTGCAATCAGGATGCCCGCAATAGCGACCACGCCCGAGGTGATTTCAAGCGTCAGCACGCGGCCGTGCTCAAGCTCGGTGGTATCCGGCAGCACGCCCTGCAATGGCGGAACAATCATTGCGCCAACGAAGGTAGACAGCACCAGCAGCACAATCAGCGGCAGATGATGGGTAATCCCCTTCCCTGCATGAGCGTGAATTTGTTCTTTGCCGTGGAAGACGATGAAAATCATACGGAAGGTGTACAGAGAGGTCATGAACGCACCGACCAGACCTGCCACCATCAGATTGATATGACCATTTGCCATGGCGCCAGCCAGGATTTCGTCCTTACTGAAGAAGCCCGCCGTGATGATTGGCAGCGCTGACAATGCTGCGCCCCCCACCAGGAAGCAGACATACACCAGCGGAATGGATTTGCGCAGACCGCCCATCTTGAAGATATTCTGCTCGTGGTGGCAGGCCAGAATCACCGAACCAGACGAGAGGAACAGCAGCGCTTTAAAGAACGCATGCGTCATCAGATGGAAAATCGCCGCATCCCACGCCTGCACGCCTAGCGCCAGGAACATATAACCAATCTGGCTCATGGTGGAGTAGGCGAGAACGCGTTTGATGTCGGTCTGAACCAGCGCGGCAAAGCCCGCCATAACCAGCGTTACCGCACCCACGATACCGACCAGATGCAGAATTTCTGGCGTCATCAGGAACAGGCCGTGCGTACGGGCAATCAGGTAAACACCTGCGGTGACCATGGTTGCGGCGTGGATCAGCGCGGAGACCGGCGTAGGACCGGCCATCGCGTCAGCAAGCCAGGTCTGCAACGGCAGCTGCGCGGATTTACCCACGGCACCACCGAGCAGCATCAGCGTTGCCCACGTCAGCATGTTGTTGCCTGCTTCGAAGTGCGCTGGCGCCAGTTCCACCATTTCGCGGAAGTTCAGCGTGCCCAGTTCGTTGTAAAGAATGAACAGCGCGAAAGCGAGGAACACGTCACCGACACGGGTCACGACGAACGCTTTCATAGCCGCTGCGCCATTCTTCGGATCGGTGTAATAGAAACCGATCAGCAAGTAGGAACACAGACCCACGCCTTCCCAGCCGAGATACATCAGCAGGAGGTTATCGCCCAGCACCAGAATAACCATGCTGGCGATAAACAAGTTGGTGTAAGCGAAGAAGCGGGAGTAACCCTCTTCACCGCGCATATACCAGGAGGCGAACATGTGGATCAGGAAGCCGACGCCGGTAACAACCGACAGCATGGTCAGTGACAGACCATCCAGAACCAGGTTGAAACCGATGTTGAAATCACCGACCGACATCCAGGTCCACAGCGGTACGCTGAAGGCTTGCTTGCCGTTGTTAAAGAAGTCGACACCCACATACGCTGTTACCAGCGCAGCAAGTCCGATTGAGCCAATGCCCACCGTTGCGGACAGGTTTTCCGACCAGCGGCCGCGGGAAAACGCCAGCAGCACAAAGCCAATCAATGGAAAAATAATGGTTAAGGCAAGCATGTTCATCCACGCAACTCACTTACTGAATCGATGTTCAGGTTCTGGCGGCGACGATGGAGCTGCAGCAACAGCGCCAGGCCAATACTCGCTTCTGCAGCCGCAAGGCTGATAGCGAGAATGTACATAACCTGACCATCAGGCTGACCCCAATAGCTACCGGCGACCACAAAGGCCAGCGCGGAAGCATTAATCATGATTTCCAGACCGATCAGCATAAACAGCAGATTGCGGCGGATAACCAGACCTGTCAGCCCGAGAACGAATAAAATCGCGGCGAGGATCAGTCCATGTGTTAAAGGAATCATGCGCGTTCCTCCGTTTTTCTTTTCGCGCGATCGTCGGTACGGTTGCTCAGCACCTCGCCAGCACGCTCTTCGCGGCCAACGTGGAATGCGACAACCAGACCCGCCAGCAGCAGCATCGAAGCCAGTTCAACCGCCAGAACATACGGACCGAACAGCGCGATACCCACTTCTTTGGCGCTGATTGGCGTACCGTCAATACCCTGGTCGTTAACACCCAGAATGGCGTAAACGATAACCACCAGCATGATGGCCGACAAAATAGCCGGGCCAATCCACACCTGTGGTTTCAGCCACTGACGTTCCTGTTCGATTTCCGCACCGCCCAGGTTCAACATCATCACGACGAAGACGAAGAGAACCATGATGGCGCCCGCGTAGACGATGATTTCCAGTGCACCCGCGAAGTGTGCGCCAAGCGCGAAAAACACGCCGGAAATAGCCAGCAGCGAGATGATCAGATACAGCAGCGCATGCACCGGGTTGGTGTGCGTGATCACTCGCAGCGTAGCGAGGATGGCGATGAGGCCACAGATATAAAAAGCGAATTCCATTGCCCTTCTCCTTACGGTAACAGGCTCTTGACGTCGATAGGCTTAGCTTCGTTCTCTGCTTCGCCCTTATCTTTGCCGTCGATTGCCATACCCGCCATCCGGTAGAAGTTATATTCCGGGTATTTGCCCGGAC
>Ga0308165_1006392_pt1 | contig 10409 bp, 6 predicted proteins | sample PhyWR2_FD_201032 | JGI IMG/M metagenome (GOLD analysis project Ga0308165, IMG submission 201032) | Phyllosphere microbial communities from UC Gill Tract Community Farm, Albany, California, United States - DLSLW.R2 | ecosystem: Host-associated > Plants > Phyllosphere > Unclassified | place: USA... | reverse complement strand
CCAGCCGAGCTATCGAGTTACTTCTACGGATAACAGAATTTTATAAAACTTCAACTTCTAGAATGAGGGTTCGGTCTTTGTATCTGCTATGCATTAACCTCCTCCTTCTTGACTTTATTAATAAGATTGATGAGCTGAGAACCGAAGTTGCCTATAAGCTCTTCAATGATATCAATGGCGTTCTGATCGACAGAATAAACAGCGAATCGGTTGTTGAGTTAATGTAAATATCTACCCATCAGTATATTGAGGAAATAACAGCAGAAAAAATTTCTGTTGTTAAAATTGGCGTAAGCTCTATGAGAATGCATATCGATGGGAGTATTGGAGCGCTCTTAATGTACGGATCAGCATCCGATCGGCGTAAAGGTAATGGAGCTGAAATTCCAGCTTCGTTTCCCATGTACAGTGAAATGGAAGTTCTATTTAAACAACCATTGGGTAGTTCCATTAACCTTAATAAGTTTAGCGTAGATATTACGACTTGGTACGAGTAAACCTGGCCTGCACCTCACAGGCCAGACGTTTGCGCTCAGTGTTAATACTGCTCAATGTCAAAGGAGACGCCCTGGCGAGGGTTACCGTTCATGGTGATAATGCTCAGCAATGCACGATCGCCTGAGAGGGCCGAGAATTTTTGTCTCAGGTGGCGCCTCAGCGGGTCGCTTGCCGTCGTCAGCACTAACCCAAGCCCCTTCTCCTGCATCGTCAGCATCCTGAAAATATCCGTCATAGCCACCCGGTTCATATCATCCAGGTGAGCGACAGGCTCATCAAGAAAGAAGGTGCCGCCCAGGGTCCTTGCTCTGGCAAGATATAGGGACAGTGCAAGATCCTGCCGCTGCCCCTGGCTGAAATAATCCTGCGTAATAAGTTCATCATCCGCTTTTTCACCTGTCAGTGCCCTCCATCTCAGCTTGCCGTCCTTTGTCACTTTCAGTCCGTCGTAAACTTCATTGGCATGCATTCGTGAAAACATCTCCGAAGCAGGTTCGATGAGATTCTTAAGACTGAGGCTGGTCAGACGTTCGATTTCGGATGCTAGCTCATCACGGGCCTGCTCACCTTCCCGCTTTCTGCGTGTGTGTTCATCTATCCTGCGCTCAAGCGTCTCAATGCTGGTGCGAAGCGTTCCCGCGCGTGAAATAGTCCTGTGCAGATCCACGGCCGTCTGAGCCAGTGCATATAGCGTCTCCAAATGATTCAGGCGGTTCTGCATGCTTGCATGTGCCTCTTCACACTGGAGCAGATTCGCTTTTGTCAGGTCTGCAGCACTGACTTTTCTCCACTGAGTCTGGATGAACTGAAGGTCAGCAAGAACAGCAACAAGCTGCGCTTCTGCAGCCGTTATTTGTTGCAGGCTATTAGAGACGTCTTCCCCGGTCTGCTTCAGCCCCATTTCGGATACCTGCTGCGCCAGCCGCGCCGTCTTGAGGGCAATGTCAGTATCATCCTTCATCTTCGCCAGCGAAGACTGCACAGACTGGCACCGGTCGTAGACAGATAATTCGACCACTGCGTCTGTATCCGTCTTTAGAAATGCTTCCGCGGCAAGTAGCCTCTCCCTGAACGCTGCATAACGTGCAGACAGGTCCAAGTGAGCGATAAACTGAGATAACTGTTCGGGTGAAGATGAAGTTATTCCGCTCTCCTCAAAAAAGACACTATTGCAATGCGCCCTAAATGCCTCACTGAGCTTGCTCTCCGCTGCGGCAAGGGATGCTGAAAAGGCGTCTGCATCACGCAATAAGCCTTCCTTTTCCCTGAGCATCTCTTCCATGCCCGCATAATCACTGCGCATTTGCTCAAGCTGCACATTCAGCGCCTGTGCTTCAGGAGAAAGCCTGTCGCGGGCCGTACGTAACGCAGTTAATAAACGTTCATTTTTAACCCAGTCATGCGTGCAGAGCGGACAACAGCTCCCCTGTACCTGACTGACAAGCTGCAATCCCAGTGCGTGCAGTTCAGCGGTCTGATCATCCAGAGCCCTGACCGAGTATGTCATCCGCTTAAGTTCATCCGCTGCCTGTTGTTCTTTAACACGTAACGCAACAACCTCATCCCGCGACACGCGCCTGATACGAGACTGCCATTCCTCACGAGCCTGTCCTGAAATATACACACTGCGTGCCACATCCAGGTAGCGACTCAGTTCTTCGTGATAGCCCTGCAACGCGCCTGACGGGATACCCTTTTCAAAGTAGTTTTCAAGCAGCTGCGTATCCGTGAAACGGTGATTTGCGCTGACACCCGCCTGCTGCATTATCTGAGCATAATCCTGCGCCAGGGAGCCTTGCGCAGCCATCCATTTCAGCCGCGTGTCTAGTTCCCGAACCTGACCGTCGTCACGCAGTTTTTGCTCCCCGGCATGTTGATGCTTCTGGTTGGCATCCTGCCATGCGGTGCGATGCACAAGGATTCGGGTGCGTAACTGCTGCTCCTCTCCGGATGCATGCTCAAAGGCTTCCCACCGGGCTGAAACATCAAGACAGATGGCTCCATAATTTTCCGTCTCACGTCTGTATTCCGCTATATCCGTTTGCGCACGTTGAAGGAAGGTTTCATGATTTGACTTGTCCAGCCCGGAATTCAGACTGACGGCAAGCTGCGAAATCAGCTCAGCCGCATCTGACGCAGGTTCATTTACTTTTTCAGCCTCATTGACGGCGCGGAGCTCTTCCCGGAGACGGTCTAGCCGCTGTGTCAACTGGCTGACACCGGGCAGATACTGGAGATAACTGTTGATAGACTGCTGTAGAGGTATGAGATGTCCGTACCCCAGAATGTTGGCAAAGACCTGTGAACGCTGTTCGGCTTGCGATTCATCGACCAGCAGGGATAAGGCATTAGAATAAAGCCACCGGCTATTGCGAAGCCAGGCCTGCTTTGTCAGAACCGCCTGGGGACGGTTCTTGCCCGCACCAATTTCCTTCGGAGAGAGTAGGCTAAGAAGAGACAGGGTGTTGCATTGAGTGATGACCTGTCCGTCGGACTTCTCCAGTCCCTTCAGCGTGCGCGTTAGCCGATACTGCTGACCGTTGATAATGCAGTCTGCGGCAACAAAGGTTTCTCCATCCCCCCACTTACAGGTCAGCGAACTTTCTGAAACGTCAGGTAATATGCCCGTCAGTAACCACTCCACCGCCTGACAAAGCGTGCTTTTTCCCGTACCATTTGCGGCATAAATAACGGTCAGTCCCGAGTTAAGCGGAATGGTCACCTTTCCGGGTATTCCCCTAAAACGGCTGATCGTCACGTTTAATATCTGAAGATTATACATCGCTGCTCTCCCACTTACTTCCATGGTTCAGGGCGATAGCTCGCGGGGAATTTCCCGACTCAAATTCAGCCAGAAGCGCTTGCGTGCTGCCTGTGACCCTAAGGTCTACGGCAGAGATTCCCCGCTGCTCCAGCGGGGCAAGCCCCAGCATTGTGACGCGACCGATGCGTTTCCACTCCCCATTTTCCATCCACACGAAATGCTTTCTGACCAGACGGGTATTCTGCTCAATATCTGTAATCATGCCGTCAGGGACACAGTGAACTGACGGCATCGCATATATTACGCTTGCATCAATGACCCTACCCGTGCCTTCACGAGTCCGGGCCATAGCGTCCGCAATCCTTTCGCTGACGATCAATTCTCTTTCCATCTGGTCAGGTTTCGCGTTTAAAGGCCACAGCAGCATGCATGCATATTCGGATTCCCAGTAAAGACTGCCTTCAGACAAACCCTCAAGGTATTCTGCCGGAAATGTTTTCCTGAAGAATCCGGCAAAGGCTGCTTTTGTTTCAAATTCAGCAATCAAACTATCCATTTTTTACCGTCCATAAATTGCTCAGATAGCACTCAAGCTCAGCCAGATCGTCATTTCGCGTCCGGCTGAGCAGAGGATTAAGGGGGAAAAGCCAGGCTCTGCGCGTTGAACGTGGCGCAGCGAAGGAGTCAGCCTCCGCCGCAGGTTCAGCAATATTGGCGCGAGTTAGATCCTGTCGGATTGAACGACCGTGTGAAGGTAGGTCCTCTTCCATATCAGCAAACACGCTCAGGTCGCAATGCTCCCCCCCATCCTGTATCCACTGGGTCAGTATGGCGTCAACCTGCGTGTCACTCATTTCATCAGGTAACCATCCCATCACGGACTCAGGTGTCCCCACACCGTTCCATAAAAGATGCCCCGTCACGGCATGATTACCGTTCCAGCTGAGGCTGGGGTGCATTGAAAGGTAGCTTAGCGCTCTGATCACTTTACGAATGCCCCGGCGCTGTTGAAGGAATGTGTTCACCTGCGGATAGACATAGGACCTGGGCCCGCTCAGTGCATAATGAACAAAATAGCCGGCATAGGGAGGGGCACATGTCACCAGCGCGTGCCGAAATGCATTCACCCCCTCCTGTACAAGGAATTGCGGGGGATCAGTGAAGGGATCCAGCAGCACCCGCTGAAGCTCAAGTTGTATACCATCGGCTACCTCGTAAAAACACCCATTGTGCCATTGCCACATGTAAGAGGATGTCGCGGTAAATTCATCACCCGCCGAATTAAACCGAAGACAAAACATCGCAGAGGTCACGCTCTTATCCCGGATTAACAGGGCCGGAATCGGCCCGTTATCGGCGTGCAAAAGATCATCACCTGCACTGGCTGGGTAAATTCCTGAGGCATAACGTATGCCGTCCGTAATCTCCACTTGTGACTGATGGCAGAAAATGACCCCTAGAAAACGCTTCTGCCGTAGGCTCTCAAAACGGCGGATTTGTGCGTTAAAATGCTCCTGTGTCAGCGCACAGGATGATGAGACCAGAAGGACGTTGGGTCGCCGGTGACCGTCATCAGCAATGCTCAGAGAGAGACGGTCATCCAGTACCGTGCCGGAAGAACCGGCCGGAGTGTAATAATCGGTGTTCAGAACGGGCCAGAGATTCACATCATTAAACGCCAGGCGAAGCGCTCGCCCTGCATAACTCAGCGCGGCATCGCAGTCGCAGGTTTCCAGTAAAATAAAGCGGTGAATATCGCCTACACCGGACTTTACCCAGCACCAGCCCGCCTGATACTGAGCCCTTCCCGGGTAAAGGCCCTCGCTGTCAGCAGAAAGCCAGCCGTCGTTTTTCCAGGTGTTTAGCATGGTACCGGGCACGATGCCGCAGCCTGCCTGTAAAATAACGGTGCCCTGACATTCACTGATAAGCGCATCAATGGAGCACTGGTCAGCAGGGTCAAAAGCATTCGCGGGGCAGACCAGCATGACCGGATAGTTTCCGGCCACCTCGGGCATTTTATCTTTTAGGAATTCGCCCAGCATACGCACAGAAAGTCTTTCACCCGCAGGAAAAATAAATGCGTTCAGCCGGCCTGCGGATAACAGGTTTTCATTTCCGTAATGGGTATAAACGTTTTCTGCATGCATGGCGCGTACATCCGCCGCAATAGCGCCCTCTGGATAAACCTCCCGGAAAAAATCCAGAACGCTCTGTTGAGAAAAATACACTTCACGGCGAAAATAGATGCTCATGAGGTTGTCGGACGCACGCACAAGTGGCGAGAGCGATTCACGGGTGTAAAGCTCAATATTCAGTCGCTCAAACTGCGGATACACCATGTCATATAATGCCTGTCCGGTTTTTTCCTTAAGCAGCGGGGATTTTCTGAGCAACGCATATTTGTCCCGGACGGCAACCAGTGCTTTGAGGTAATCCGTTTTTCGGCCGATAAGATCGGCCAGCGCAGTAAAGTTTCGCTGGAAATACTGCTGTGTTTCGCCGTTAACGTTATCAGAAACTACGAGAATATAGCGGAATGGGAGACCGTCAGGAGGAAGCAAATCACTTATCACCAGACTGCGCAGGCAGATTTTTATCCACTCATCGCGAACTTCTGGCATGGTAAACGCTTTCGAACTGTACCGTTTACATTGTACGATGCCCGCAATCACTCGGTCTTTCATCAGTTGAACGTCTATACCGTTATCGGAACCATCGTTTATCCGAAAGGCAGTGTCATACCAGTCCCAGGTCGCCTCAACCTTTTTCTCATCAAATAAATCCCGGACGATTAATTCGAATGCTCTGGGGTCAAGCGTGCCAAAAGGCAACTGTCCGCAGTCATGAGCATAAATATCCCGAGCGTTGTCGTGAGCCCGCGCTCTCTCCCGAACATCGTCTTCATCGCTGTAAATATGAATACAGGCGTCCATTCACCATCCCTTAGACAACGTAGTCAATATTTTTTGTATCATTTTAAGGCACTTTACTCCCAATTGAGTCGGGCACAAAACCTGAAATGCTAAAAATTTCATCGCCATCAGTAACAGGTATTTACCGCACGCCATGTTTTAATGCCTGGCAGGGCTATCCCGAATGGATGAGATCCGGATTCAAAAATACACTTGCTGCAACCTGCTGAATCAGAAGGGGATGTGCTTAAGCGTTAGCTTCAAGAATTTCAGGCGCGTGGCTGGCAGATCCTTGCGAGATTCGCAGTTGCCCAATGTTAAATCTATACGTTGGAGCGCATTCAGGTTAAAACCTGTGAGGGCCCGGGCGGCGCGACTGACCTTTCAGCTTCTCCCTCCAGGCAAATAAGGCTCACGAATCCAGCTCACAGGGGAATAAGTCATCAGAAATCGTTATTGACCTGCTCCCTATCAATTAACATATTTCAATGTTATCAATGTCTGCTTTTGGCACTGAGCGGACGAACTTACTGAGCTGAAAGCCCGCTGTGAGCGAGGGGCGGACGATGCTGATCGAGGGACTCTTATCAGTTTCTTAGAAGATGCCAAAATAATTAGCACAGCATTTTTTACTTTAAATTATGATATTTTTAATATATTTATATTATGGAAAATTTTAAAGCGTAACCTTACACAAGTTACACTTTAATTATTTAGCATGACGACTGTTAGCCCTAATTACTTGCTAAGATCAAATTATCATTTCCAAAGAGATGCATTGCCGCATAGGCTCCAACACCCGGATAAGTCGATTTAACTGATTTATTTGCGATAAATGTAGATTCAGACATATTTTTACCATCGCTTAAAGCATCAATGAAATTTCTTGTCCAGATTCCCGTAAGAATAACATTGTAACTCCAAGCAGGTGCTAACACGCATTCATAGCCTAAATCTAAAACCTTACTAACTAACCCATCCAACTTTGTTGCAAACATAGATGATTTATAACTACCAGAATGACATATAAATAAGATGGCAGCTTTTCCTGTCCCAAAAACATCACTTTCATTTATGAAATATTTATTCTCAGCTGGGGAAATACTTTTGAAGCCATATAGACTATCTTTTCCTCCATGTGAAATAAATATATTAATATCTTTATTTAAATCATTTCTAGGATTAAGTGTGGTAATCTTCATTAAAGAAGTATCATTGAATACGTTATCGATTTTGTCAAAGGCAATATTTATCGCAAAATCCCCCCCCTCAACAGGAGCCCAAAGCTTAATATGATTAGGGTCGATAGTAAACGGTTTATCTTTAAGATATAACTCAACTGTAGAAGGCATATGCAATGGGGATAAATCAGCAAGTAATTTTCCTGATGTCGTTTTTATAAGATTAGGAGGTAAGTAGGAAATATTAACATCACGAAATAAAATGATGTTATCAGCTTCGCGTACATCAGTCAGGACTGGAAGATTATCTATTATAACACAAGACTCGCGAGACCAGTATTCGTTGTTAGAATCTAATATAGATTGTAGATTAGGCTGATCATTAAAAGCAAGCAACTCCGTCTGTGTAGACTCCCAATTTCTAAGATCCTTTATGGTAAAGGAATCATTTACGTGGAGAGATAATCCCCCTTGCTTGAGACACACGCTATAACAAAAATCATCACAACATCCGACCCAAAGAAAGACCGATTTCGCTGATTCGTCAATTAGATTTGAAATATGATTAAAGTAATCATTAAATATTGTCGGTGAGGGAAGTTTTACATCTTTTTTAAGAGGTGTAAACTCCATCACTGCCTCCTCATTATTAATTTCAAACCCAAGGGATCCAGAAGACAGTGCATGTGCGATTAAAATACCTTCAAAATCAATAGATTTTATTGAGTTCTTTAAAAGATTTTTAACAATTGGTTGCAGCATTGTAAGTTCGTAATTTACATCAGTAATATCTCTCGATTGCAGTATATTTGAAATGCCTTTCTGTACGGCCTCTTTATTATCTTGGACTACACTGGACATGGCTTTTTTATAATCCTCTATCACAGCATAATTACAAAGATCTTCATGTTTTTCTAATCGACTCAACGATTCTGTAAAATTATTAATTCTTTCGAATTGCGTTGTGTTTTTTCTCTTTAAGTTTAATAAAAAAACAAGCCATGGCGCGCCAGAAGCAACACCAAATTCTAGAACATCATTCTCTTCAAGATAATCATTAACTGACTCAAATAATTCCTCTTCATCCATCAATAGTCTCATATTAAACATCGCCATATCAAATTGATGCTTGTCATACGGATCTTCAATATTTAATCTATCATGTACTTGTTTAACTTGTTTTGCGAAAGGATAAAGCCGGAAATTACGCAATGATATGAGTAACTCTAGAAAAAGCTTTGAAACGAATATTTCATTTTCTTGGTGTATGTAATTATACCCATGTATCATTAAGTGCGCAGACAATAATGAATCAATCACATTATATTGTCGAGAGTAAACGGCCATCCTTACATAAAATGAATAATGCAACATCTTGTCTCTAAAACCTAGTACTAACGACGTTTCAGCTAAGTCTCTAACCATCTGATTTTTCTGATTCAATTGTAACTTGTGTAGGCACGAACAAAATATTATATAAAATTCGTGTAATCTATCAACCTTTGGCGATAGTTCCCACATATTTATCAATAAAATCATGGTGATTTCTATATCATCCATTTCTTTATCAGTATTTCGAAGAAACTCCTTTAACATTGATAAAATAGTAACGTACAACTTTTTTTTACCCAGAGCGGTCGTACCTTTTTTATGTTTTAAAAAATTAAATTGACCATTGTTATTAATAATATCACTTTCAATATAGCTTGTTAGCTTATCGAGAACAGGTTCTGAATTTATATATGAATTTTTTAAAAGCTTTATCCCGTTAATATTATTAAGCTTATTCATTAATACAAACAATAAAACTACTACAGTATTATCTCCGATAGCATGAAAGATATTTGAAAGCTCATTTATGCGGTTTCTAATTTTGTCGGAATCTCGACACTCGTAAATATCATCATAGAAGACTTCTAAATGTTTGTGTATTTCAGTTGCATCATAATCCTTTGTGTTTAATATACTTTTTTTTAGTTCCAAATCGATTAATTCTAAAATATCCACTCGCATACATCCTTAAAATAATCAAACTTATTTTTTTGTTTTAATATCATAATCTTGCTTAATAACAACCGCAATAGAAAACCCTCAGCAATAGTAAACCCACATCACTGTTTCCGTATGATGTCCGCTTCTGGCACAAAGCGGACTCCCGCGCTCAAGGCTCTGGCAACTAAGATATAGCTCCTACAAGCTTTGCCCTTCCCTTCCCAACAACCAAATCGCTTGCCTGGAAGCAGTGTTAGGGGATAACACGATGCGCTCTGGAACGCGATGATTCTGAAGCGCGCTACGACCTCACCATCTCCTTCCATGTACCGGAGACCAGTGTCGATCTGCTGATTCCAGTACAGAGTAAAGTGGATACGCTCATCGCCAGTCAGGTCGAAATGACGTCCTGAAAAAAGTGATGCGTTTTAATCTGAACCTCATCAAAATCCCCCCTCTGGCCCGGACTTAGACTTACCGGGTTATTTCTTCGCCAGGAGAAGATAGTGGCTTAAGACGAACGGTTTTTCTGACGGGGTGACCTCATGTTGTATTAACAAACGGGGAGCAGGTCATGGCCATGTACATGACCGGTGAGCTGGTACATCATATTGATGAAATTATGACACTTTTTTACGTTGGGAGCCCCTCAGACGTACTGCTCTGCGGGGTGATTAGCTGATGAATAACCGTCTCGCCAGCAAACTCTGCCGAATCACCAGGGGATGCCTTTCGAGCCTGATGGTTTGGAGCTACGCGTAAGATAGCATTGCTGGTTTTGTCACGTAGATGCACTGCATAGGCGTGAACGGGAAAGTCGGAATATCACGAAACTTTTTTGCGAAGCCATCTTGTTAAGCCACTGTCCAGAATGAGTTCGGCTAACTTATCGGGGCCAATTAATGTAATGCCGTCGGCTTTGATACTTTCGGATAAAGTGTAGTAGCCCCCGTTTAAACCGGACACTTCACCAGTAAGACATAGTCATAGAGCTATGTTTAAGGAGTGTCCTGTGCAAAGAATCGAAGTGATCACTGGCGAGCAAAAGCGTCGTCGTTA
>Ga0308165_1006390_pt1 | contig 10410 bp, 9 predicted proteins | sample PhyWR2_FD_201032 | JGI IMG/M metagenome (GOLD analysis project Ga0308165, IMG submission 201032) | Phyllosphere microbial communities from UC Gill Tract Community Farm, Albany, California, United States - DLSLW.R2 | ecosystem: Host-associated > Plants > Phyllosphere > Unclassified | place: USA... | reverse complement strand
GGTACCGGGATCGGTGGTGCAATTTTATGTAATAACCAGCTGGTTCATGGCGCACGTTTTCGTGCTGGAGAATTTGGCTACATGGTGGCTGAACGTCCAGGTCCACGTGATGTACGCCGTTACACTATGAATGAAACCTGCACGCTGCGTATTTTGCGTCAGCATTATGCTGACTATGCCGGTTTGGCCTTGGGTGAAGTCACTGGTGAGGATGTCTTTGCACTATATGATTCCGGTGACCTTGTTTGCCAGCGATTAGTTGATGATTTTCTTAATAGTCTGGGTGTCGGTCTCTATAACTTGGTGAATCTGTTTGATCCACAGACGATTTTCATCGGTGGCGGTATTGTTGAACGCCCTGGATTTCTCGCACTACTACGCAAACATCTGGCCTGGTTCGGTATTGAGCAATATATCGATGGCGTCAGCCACGGCAATGATGCCGGGCTTATCGGTGCAGTTTACCATTTTAATCAGCAATCTAACCTGTCGCAGACTGGCTGAAGCGTTGATAAAACTAAAGCAGTCTCTATTTTTCAGCTGATAACGTAAAGAGGGAAAAACCACGCATTTTCCCTTCTTTGTCAGCAACCTTACCAGTCATCGACTGGCCATCTCTCATCGAGGAACAGAATATGTCAGGATTTAAAGAAGGATTTCTGTGGGGCGGCGCGGTTGCTGCGCATCAACTGGAAGGTGGCTGGAAAGAGGGAGGGAAGGGGATCAGTGTGGCTGATGTGATGACCGCAGGTGCTCATGGTATACCGCGTGAAATCACTGATGGAGTGATAGCCGGGAAAAATTATCCTAATCATGAAGCGATTGATTTTTACCATCGCTATAAAGAAGATATCGCCCTGTTTGCTGAAATGGGCTTCGGCTGCTTCCGGACCTCTATTGCCTGGTCGCGTATTTTCCCACTGGGTGACGAGCTGGAACCAAATGAAGCGGGTCTGCAATTCTATGATGACCTGTTTGATGAGTGCCTGAAACACGGAATCGAACCCGTTATTACGCTCTCGCATTTTGAAATGCCTTATCACTTAGTGACCGAATACGGCGGCTGGCGTAATCGTAAACTGATCGAATTCTTTGTCCGTTTCGCCAAAGTCGTTTTTGAGCGCTATCAGCACAAAGTGAAGTACTGGATGACCTTTAACGAGATCAACAACCAGGCTAACTATCACGAAGATTTTGCGCCATTTACCAACTCAGGCCTGAAATATACCGCAGACGAAGATCGTGAGCCGGTTATGTATCAGGCTGCGCACTATGAGTTAGTTGCCAGTGCCCTGGCTGTCAAAGCTGCGCGTGAAATTAATCCAGAGTTGCTGGTGGGCTGTATGATAGCCATGTGCCCAATCTATCCTCTGACCTGCGCACCTAATGATATTATGATGGCGATGAATGCCATGCATCGTCGCTACTGGTTTACCGATGTACACGTGCGTGGTAAGTATCCTCAGCATTTGCTGAATTACTTTGAACGTCGTGGTTTTGAACTCGATATTACCCCTGAAGATCTTGATGCTCTGACGCAAGGTTGTGTCGACTATATTGGTTTTAGCTACTATATGTCTTTTGCGACCAAAGCGACCGACGATAATCCGCTGCTGGATTATGATGAAACTCAGAGCCTGGTATCCAACCCGCATATCGAGAAATCTGACTGGGGCTGGGCGATTGATCCGGTCGGGATCCGCTACTCTCTGAACTGGTTCTGGGATCATTATCAGTTGCCATTATTTATTGTTGAAAATGGTTTTGGTGCAATCGACGTCAAGGAAAGTGATGGCGTGGTGGACGATCAATATCGTATTGATTATCTGTCTACCCATATTGCTGAGATGAAAAAAGCCGTCGTTGAAGATGGCGTCGATCTGATGGGATACACGCCTTGGGGCTGTATCGATCTGGTTTCAGCCGGCACTGGCGAAATGAAAAAACGCTATGGCTTTATCTATGTTGATAAAGACAATGAAGGCCACGGCACTCTGGATCGTAGCCGCAAGAAATCCTTTGCCTGGTATCAGAAAGTGATAGCCTCTAACGGTGAGAATCTCTGATAGTAGCCGCTGTATCCTGCTTCTGGCTATACCAGCCAGAAGCAGGGACTTCCTGGTTCTGATATAAAAACATAAGAGAATGAGTTAGTTGTCTGATAGATAAGGTTAGCGGATAATCGTTTGCAGGCCCACAGGGCAACCAGCCTTAAGCTGGAATTTGAATACGCAGACGGAAACCCCCATCGTGATCGATTTTCATCACTATATTGCACAAGCTAAACACTACGACGAAACCCTGACCAACAGTGCCACTATCACCCATGGTAATAGCGCAGGTATCAGTTACTCTTTCTATCTGCAGCATGATGAACCGGACAATGTGGTCATCGTTTATCATGGCGGTGGCGTCAATCGTACCGCTGGTTACCCTATTCTGGCGCGTCAACTGAGTACTATTCCAGGCGTGGGAGTCTGTCTGGTCGATATTCGTGGCCACGGTGAGTCAGCAGGAGAAAGAGGTAAAGTCGAGCGCCCGGAATGTATCTGGGAAGATGTTGATACTCTGCTAAAAGAAATAAATAACCGCTTCCCACAGGCTCGCAAGCATCTATTCGGCCATTCCAGCGGGGCGGGTATGCTACTGAATTATCTGACCCGCTATCCTTTCCAGCAACATGTTGATAGCCTGATTATGCTGGCCCCTGAGCTAGGCCCGTTTGCCAGGATAGCCCCTGCTACCCCCATCACTAAAAATTTCGCTAAAGTGCGTCAGTGGCCATTTATCATTAATGCCATCAGTGCGGGTTACTTGTTTGGGCAGTATCCGGCCATCAGGCTTAATTTTCCGACCACGGTACTGGAAACCACGCCAGGCCTTGTCAGTCAGTACAGTGTCAATATGGCCAATGCCTTGACGCCACGCCATCCTGCCAGACAGTTGGCTGCGCTTCCATTACCCACTTTATTCCTGGCTGCTGAACGCGATGAACTGTTTAACGCTCAGTCATTAGCTGATTTTGTCAGCCAGCATGGTAATGCCCGGATCCAATTCAGACTGATAAAAAACAGTACTCATCTGGACTGCATATTTAGTGCTTACCGGGAAGTGAGGGAGTATTTATACCCCAAATAATTCGAGTGGCTGCCTGGCAAAAGTAATATGGCAGCCAGAAAGTATAGCACCGTAGAGATGAAGCAGAAGAATGTTGTGTCTGAGATTTTGAATAATGAGAGCCAGGGATGATAAATACAATGAACTCTTTGATTTTCGCTGCAAGATGAGGCCATATGAATGAATTATTTATTACATGGTCAATTTTAAGGATAGGAATATGGCAGCAGTAATTGATAAAGCATTAGACTTCATTGGTGGTATGGATACCTCGGTAGCAGAACCTCATTCAATGGATGAGAGTACGATTAAAGGGATGCTTAAGTATTTGAAAGAATTGGGAGTATCTACTAACGTTACTGATATCACAGTACGCGGTAATCAGGAGGGCTGGAATACTGGTTTTACGAATAAAATTGTAGAATGGGCCGACAGAGTTGATTCCGGCGACCATATTATTATCAAAAATCCAGAGTACTTTTCTTCCTATATGCGGGAACAACTCAGAGAGCTGGTGTGAGTGACTAATCCATTAGCTGACTGACCTGAGCGGGCGCTTTACCTTAATGAGGTAGCGCCCGTTTTCTTACTTGTCTCGCACCACTTTGTTCTGGCCGTGTCTGCATCACGGGCTATACATCACCAGCAGTAAGGTAAAACTGTGAATTCTCAGCTGTAGGTCCCCAGTATCGGATAGATTGCCTGGGGAGTTAATACTTCAAATAAAATAATTTTATAGATTAACTGCCACGGTAAGTTGAATATCCGTACTGGCTCAGTAATAAAGGTACATGGTAATGTTCACCGGATTTTTTTACATTAATAATCACCGGAATATCCGTGAAAAAGGTATCTTGTTTGTGAGCAGCATAATAAGCGCCGGTTTCAAAAGTGACCCGATAATTTCCCGGCTCAATATCTTTACCTTCAGGATAAAGGCCCCCAATACGGCCATTATCGTTAGTTACTGCTGAATTTAAGCGAACCCACTTATCGCCTTCTTTTTTCTCCAGTAGCACGGTTACCCCTTCTGAGGGCACTCCTGTTTGCAGATTCAGGACATGTACGCTCAGGGGATTTTTAATCATCGTGGTCGTTGCTGCGAGAGAAAATCCGGATGCGGTTAAAAGCGCGATCGCCAGTGAAGATTTAAATATATTATTCATGTTAACTCCAGTAACAGGTGATGAGGGCTAATATGCATATAAAATTAGTCTCGATGACCTGAGGATGTCAACGATAGAGAGTTAAACTTTTGTTTAATATTATTCAGAGAAATAAGAGCGTATCTTCTTATTTTAACTATCAGATATAATCATGAGGGGTATTTATCTGTGTAAATATCCCCGCTGAGTGTTTAATGTATTATTTTTTATTGTATCGTTTGATATTATCTAAATAAACTGCCACAGAATAGCAATGGAAAAACAGATTAAAATAATACCCGCCGCACGTTCAAACAGGTAAATACGCCGCTTTAAATGATACTGAATAGCGGGCAGACCAATAGACGATACCACCAGCAGATTCCAGATAAACACCACACTTACCATCCACAGCCCACACATGCTTTGCTGTAGAATTGTGACATCGGCTCCCAGTAGCGCAGTCATTAGTGCCAGATAGAACAGAGCATTTTTGGGATTCAGCAGTGATGATGCCAGACCAAGTAGAAACTGTGCTGGAACGGAAGGGCGTTGTACTGTAACGGCGTTAAGTACCATTCCATCAGGCTGACTACGACAGAGTCGAGAGCCAATCCATAGCAGATAGACCGCTCCGGCGAGTTCAATTGCTACAAATAAATTTGGCATCTCACGCAGTTCACTCCAGCCGACAATCGCCAGCAAAATATAGAGTGCATTACCCGTCGCAATACCGACCACAATTCCGATACTACCTGCAACTCGGTAACGAATTGCGTAACCGGTTAACAAGAAGAAATCAGGGCCAGGACTCAAAAGTGCCACAAAATGCGATATCGCCAGAAGCGGGAAGGCCAGCGGGAATAAGCTTTGCCATAATGCCATGATAAAACCTCAGTAAATCGTCTTTGAGGTCACTGTAGGGCAGGCGCAGTACTAATTATTGTCTGTTATTGATTATACCCGTCATACTTCAAGTTGCCTGGGTGTTGCTTTCATCAATTCTGCCGAATCACATAGTTTATCTATGCTCATCGACAGAATTAACTCAGCGCCTACAGGCAACTCGAATTATTTAGGGTATACCCGTCATACTTCAAGTTGCTTGAGTGTTGCTTTCATCAATCCAGGCGAATCACATAGTTTATCTATGCTCATTGTCCAGATTGACTCAGCATCTGCAGAACACTCAAATTATTTTTGATACAGACAGAGCATATTGCCCCGGTGTTGCTGCGGTATAGCGAACAAAGGTTTTATGGAAATGGCTCTGATCGGCAAAACCACTATGGTTGCCAGCATCAATAATATTCTTGCCTTCGCGTAATAGAGACTTGGCGTATTCAATGCGGGTAATATTTAAATAACTCGCCGGTGTTAGTCCGGTATCCTGTTTGAAGAGTCTGATCAGGGTTTCTTTACACAGTGAGATTTCCTGGGCCAGGGTATCAAGCGTTGGCGGCGATTCTGGATCGGCGAGAAAACGTTGTTGTAACACTCGACTTGAGGGACGTAGCGGTGGGATGGTTGCAGGTCTCAGGCCTGGAATATCACGTAGAAGTCGGATTATCGCCGTGGATATATCGCTGATATCATTACGCTGGATCGCACTGACAATATTGATATATTGCAGGAAAAGAGCGGGGTCCTGAATCACCGGCTGAGTACTCAGTAGCGGCTGTGAACCATACCCGAGCGTAGCCTGACACCAGTCGGCATCAAGATAAAGCATATGGTAACTACGCGGTATTGAATCTACTGGGTTACAGCTGTGTGGTGCGGCCGCGTCAATGACAACAATATCCCCTACCTGTAACTGACAGATTTTTCCGTCAATGACACAGCATGTCCCACCTTCCACAATTGCGCCCAAGGATACCTGCGCATGCTGATGAAGTTTGTAGGCATGAGTACTCTGCCATGTTGAACGCAGCTCTACCCAGGGAAGTTCTGAACACCGCCAGAAAGACTGATTAATATCGCGTACTTGGGACATCGCTGTTCTCCGCCAAAATCTTGATGCAACTATCAGCTCCAGAGCATACAACTTTAAGGCGAAGTCAGCGATAAGCATCAGCTCAAACAAAAAAAGGTGCGCCAAAGCGCACCAGTCATCGAGCCATAGTTGGCAGTTTAGGGTGTTAACCCTTGCCTTTTACACTACCAATAAAGGTTTCTCGGGCCGTGGTGGAGCCCAGGTTTTCTGCTTCATTTAACAATTTAAGGGCCTTGTCGACATCACCTGCTTTCACGGCATCTTTAATCGCCTTGTTAAAGTAGTTTTCGGTCTCACTCAGCACTGGTGCTGCCGGTTTGGCTGGAGTGGGTGCCGGGCTGGCGGCTGGTTGAGCCGTATTACCGACAACCACAGGCGCAGCGGCGGGTGCTGGTTGTATCAGACCTACCATAATATTGCCCATGGTCTGTTCCGCGACGACTTTAATTTTTAAGTCACCAGTTGGCGTATGTTGGGCAACGGGATCGGGAATATTCGGTACCGCGTTGCCCACGCCCATGGCATAGGCTTTGGCTGGCGCCAGTAGGGTCGTGCTTTTTGCTAACTCATCGCGAGTGGTATAGACCAGTAGATATATTTGTTTCTGGCCCAGGGCTGGGGTCAGTTTCATCACCCCTTGCAGTCGGTCGCTGACCATAATGCCTGCTTTCTCATAAGTGAAATAGCTGGCAGGATAATAGGCTGCCGGACGCATTTGCTCATCGAGAACCAGGACACTTGGGGCAAAGAGTTTGTTATCAGACACCAGACTACTGAGCGTAATTTCCAGTGAGCCGCGATCGGCTGGTAGGGCAAAGGCGGCGACAGCGCCATCAACATTCCCCTGGGAAATATGTGGACTCTGGGCTGTCAGTTTAACGTCTTGCGTTACTGGTGGCACTAATGGCTGCCAGGGTAACTGCTGCAGCGTGGTGGTACCAATGGTTGGTGCGATAGAAACATTGGCCGGAGAAATGGTCGAGGTGGCTTGTACCGCTAAAGGCGTCGTCACCCCCAGAGCCAGTGCCAGACAGAGTGTCAGAAGATTTTTTTTCATTGTTATACCCTCATACATTGAGCGTCGGCGCTAAGGTTGCCCAGGCAAGGTTGGCAAAGTTAACAAATCCGCCGCCATCAAAAGAGAGCAGCCGTCCTGAAGAACGGCTGCATCACTGCTGTTACCACCAGGCTTCGAACTGTGCACCAAAGGTAAATTCATTATCTTTACCGCGGCTGTCAGTACCGATTGTTCCGTTTTGTGCCACGCCTTTGTATGGACTGTTGTCCACGTTGTTATAACCCCACTTCTCATTCCAGTCAGCGTAGGTGACAAACACGCGGATTGCCGGACGAGACCAGATACTGTCACCAGCCTGCCATTGCTGAGCCAGGGTTATTTTGTACTGATCGTTACGTGCACCTGTACGCTGGGACTTGACATTGTCATAGCCCACTTCCATCAGTGTGCTCATGATATTGGTCCATTTATACATTGGACGTACACCTGCAGTGTACCAGGTGGTTCCGTTGCCGTTGTCCCGGTCAATATCCTGATACATACCGACATACATCAGATCCCATTTATCCGCCAGGCTAATAGCACCGTGGTCAAGAACACGGATCATATGACCGTTGTTATTAATGCTGGCACCTTCAGGGCGACCGTTGTTGTTGGAGCTCATTGCGTCAGTGGCATACTGAACGGCAAATTTGTTATAGCCACCCAACATGCTTTGGGTATGTTCAGCGGTCAGCATCACGCCATCTTTTGAGGCGCCTGGAGCTAATGAGTAATGTTCCGCGGTATTGGCACGACCATAGTCGACACCGAACTCAAGTGAGCCGCCTGGGTTAGTTTCTAACTCTGCCAGACGGATATCGTAGACATCGCTGATGGTGTAAGGCGCAGTTTTAAGTTCATTGTCAATCCAGGCATTTGAGCCGCCCGATTCTGAGTTACGGGTGACAGCCAGAGATAATTTACCGAAACCCAAATCAATGGCTTCTAAACCCGCACCCGGGCCTGAAATATCCCAGTAGTAGAAGTCAATCATATGGACATCATGACGCTGATAGAAACGTTTACCCGCCCACATTGTGGCACCTGGTAAGGCATCGATAAGATCCTTGCCCTGAACATTAAGTTCACGGAAGCCCGGAGTGGTGCCTTCCCAGTCGCCTCGGCTATTGTCAATGCCATAGGCTACGTTAGTATCGAGGAAGAAGCTTTTATTACCCTCTTTCCACAGCTCCTGACCTAATTTAATTTCGGCGTAAGTATTACATTCGTTGCCAAGACGGTATTTGCTTGCTGCACCCGTGGTTTGAAAACATTGTTGGTCACCGCCACTTCCGCTCCAGCCAATACCAGAACGCCCATAGCCGTGGAACTCAACAGCCATAGCTTGAGTGGAAAGGACACCAGCGGCAACAGCCAGTGCTATAGGTAATTTGCGCAGAGTTATCATCAGTCATCTCCTGTTATATTTGCCTGTCGGCATATGTGCCTAACATTGTTCGTGAGCGGGCATCGTCACTAGACGCCCAGCTCTTGGTACAGTCGCTTACAGGCAGAACCATCTTCACGGAACAGATGGCAGCGGTGCGGCGGCAGCCCGATAGAAAATGTTGCACCTTCCTCTACTAGCACCACGTCATTCTGGCGATAAACCAGGTTCTGACGTATTGCCAGAATTTGAATATGAATTTGAGTTTCATTACCCAGTTGCTCTACGACTTGGATCTCGCCTTCCAGCGTGATCTCAGAAGCACTACTCGGTAGCAGGTGTTCCGGACGGATACCCAGTGACATATTGGCTCCGACCTGAACATGAGTTCCTTCCACTGGCAGCCAGACTAACTGGCGATTAGGTAGCTCAACCTGAACCTGACGAGGTTCAGCGGCGGTGACTTTAACCGGCAGGAAATTCATTTTTGGCGAACCGATAAAGCCCGCAACAAAGCGGTTGGCAGGGTAGTGGTACAGCTCCAGTGGTTTACCCACCTGCGCGATGTTGCCGGCATCCAGCACCACAATTTTGTCAGCCAAAGTCATGGCTTCGACCTGATCATGAGTGACGTAAATCATGGTCCGTTGCAGACGTTTATGAAGGCGCGATATCTCAATACGCATCTGTACTCTGAGCGCGGCATCGAGGTTAGAAAGCGGCTCATCAAGTAAGAACACATCGGGTTCTGCAACCAAGGTACGGCCAATTGCGACACGCTGACGCTGACCACCAGATAACGCTTTTGGTCTTCTTTCCAGCAAGTGAGCTAATTGCAGTACTTCAGCCACTTGATTGACTTTCTGATTAATTTCCGCTTTTTTCACGCCGGCCAGTTTCAGACCGAAAGACATATTCTCGGCTACAGACAAATGGGGATAAAGCGCATATGACTGAAACACCATGCCAATGCCACGTTCAGACGGTGGCACTTCATTCATGCGTTTACCACCAATCAACAACTCACCGGAGGTGATGTCTTCAAGCCCGGCAATCATCCGCAATAGCGTTGACTTTCCGCATCCTGATGGCCCGACAAACACCACAAATTCACCGTCATCGATTTCCAGATTGATATCTTTGGAAATCACAGCCTCGCCAAAGGCCTTATAAACGCCGCTTAGCGTTACATTAGCCATCTGTTACTCCTTCGCTTTCGCAAACAACTTTTCATGTGAACCAGACTGAAGAAAATGGCGGAAGAAAATTCCGATATTACCCATCGATACCTTCCCGCCCCTGATGACTCTCTTGCCGCGCGCCGTACCGCCATGCTGAAGCAAGGTTGCCCCGGACGACGTCGCGACCTGAGTATAGAGCCACATGTTGGTTAATGCTCTCGTGTCCTGATATGGCTGGGTAAGAATTAACGGAATAACACTTTCTTTGGTGGTGGTGTTTCAATGAGGTTGATAGTGCGGGAGGGACAGCATCAGGTAATCATCCGCGACAGAGTTTTTCATGGGGGGAGGAGATGGGAGGATGAAAGGACAGCCTTTACGGGTAGTTGTTCAACGGTAAATACAAATGCGTGATCTGCTACACAAATTTCGACCCGCATTGTTGTGGCTCACACCACAGAATAGGCCACAGTGTTAACTGGATCACAATAACTCATAGGGGGGCGTAGAAGGGGGGGGGATGA
>Ga0308165_1006387_pt1 | contig 10414 bp, 8 predicted proteins | sample PhyWR2_FD_201032 | JGI IMG/M metagenome (GOLD analysis project Ga0308165, IMG submission 201032) | Phyllosphere microbial communities from UC Gill Tract Community Farm, Albany, California, United States - DLSLW.R2 | ecosystem: Host-associated > Plants > Phyllosphere > Unclassified | place: USA... | reverse complement strand
TGCGTTTCCCCCACTCGGGGCGTCGCCATAAACCGTTTCTTCACGCGACAACACGACCTATTCCACTGGAATTGGACCATTCCAGTTTGAAAACCAGACCGCTTTGTTTGAGGTCACGGATTCAGGTAATCGCTTTCTTCGTTCTGCTGCCAACGAGGGCATGGTGGCCGATGGCGCACCGAGCAAAGCCTTGGTCAAACACCATCGCGAGATGGCTGCCGGGGGGGTGGGTATGTGCACTGCCGCTTATGGTGCTGTCTCCAGGCTTGGGCGTACTTTGCCCAACCAGGTCTGGATTCGTCCGGAAATCACGCCTGATCTTGCAGTGTTGGCTGATGCCGTGCATGCAGAGGGTGGCAAGATGTCGTACCAGATTACTCATGGCGGGCTGTTTGTCACCAGCATCAAGGTCAAAGAACCATTGATGAGCGCTTGTGGCGGGTTTAACCGGGCAGGGTTGCTAATTGGCAATTGGTGGAGCCGTGCCATGACCGAAGACGATATGGCAATGGTCCTCGATGAGTTTGTTGCAGCCGCCAAGGTTTGCCGTGAGGCCGGTCTTGATGCTGTTGAGCTGCACATGGGGCATGGCTATTTGCTCAACCAGTTTATTTCCCCCTTGAATAATCAGCGCAAGGATCAGTACGGCGGCATTGGCGAGAACCGTGTCCGGTTCCCGGCGGCTGTACTGGCGGCTGTCAAACGAGCCGTAGGGCGGGATATGGCCGTGATTGCCAAGATCAATGTGGCAGACGGTGTCAAAGGCGGCGCGACTGTCGAGGATGCCATTGTTACAGCGAAGGCATTGGAAAGAGCCGGCGCAGACATGCTGGTGCTTTCTGGTGGCCGCAATGTGGAATCTGGCTATTTCATGTTCGGCAGCAACCACAATCAGGAGGAGATGCGCAAGGTGCTTGGCAGGGTGGCGAGTCTGGCCTTCAGGCTGTCCCAGCTGGGCGCCCCCAAAGTGACATTTCAGGAAATGTATTTCCTGGAGTATTCCCGCCAAATCCGGGCGGCAGTGACATTGCCGTTGGCTTATCTGGGAGGTGTCAAGTCCCTGGCCAACGCCGAGCAGGCCATGAAAGATGGCTTCGAATGCGTCGTCATGGCGCGGGCGCTCGTCCATGACCCGGCATTGGTCAATAAGTTCCAAAGTGGTGAGCTGAGTCAGTCTGGGTGCACCAATTGCAATCGATGCGTCCCCTACATCTATCACCCTGCTGGTACGCAATGCGTGATGAATCCCTGCCACGACATTGCGCTAAACCGTCAGCGTGCGTCGGCTTAAGGTCCTTATCGGGGCGTGGTAAGGCCGTACCGCTATCGGATCAGTGGACTTCCACGCTCGGCTTGCGATGTCGATGACAAACCACGCAGCCCAGCCGCCATGGAGCCGCAATCAAGGGCGGCGGTGGCTGACTCCGGTGGCCATGAAGACCGCAGCGGCCGGGTCACAGACCACGGTCATTGGCAGCGGCAGTGCGCGCTGCAGGTCGCCGGTGCCCAGCGCGGCACGCAGCGCCCCGGTGTCGTCGAACCACCATTCGACGATGGCGTCGAAGTCATAGCCAGGCGGGCGCTGCGGCGCCACCGTGTTCAGCACCACGCGGCTCGCCTGTGGCCAGGCTAGGCCAGCCTGCGCCAGCGCGTGCGCGAAATCGGCCGGCGCCACGCGCGGCAGCCGCCGCAGAAAACCCAGCAGCAAGGCGTCGCCGCCCGCCCCTTCCCGCAACACCTGCTCGCGCGCCAACAGCGTGAAATCGCGCACGTAGCGGTCGAACACACGCGGTTCGTCGGGCCGCATGATGGCCAGGGTTTCGGGGTCGCTCCAGATGTCGCTGGCCGCCTGGCGGTCGCGCAGGTGCAGCAGGTTCACGCCGTCGTACTCCGCGCTGGCGCCAGCGGGAGCGTGCGTGAGCAGGCGCGCGCACTGCGTCACGCCCAGCACCTTGTCCTGCACGTTGCGGCACTGCCGGCCCAGCGCCGAATGCTCGCGCCACGCTTGGGCGAAGTCGCCGGCGGCGAGCGCCGGGTTGCGCCGGGCCAGGTAAATCATCTTCCAGCGCGCCTGCGCGTCAGAAGCCGGGTGGATGTCCGTGGGATTGTTCATCTGGGGCCTTATTCCACGATGGCGCGGCTGTAGACCGGCGGCGCGCCCAGCGCATTGCGGTAGCTCGGCGGCTGGCGCCCGTCGATGTCGCTGACGCGCAGCTCCAGCGCCAGCTCGGCGTCGATGCAGACCTGGCCGCTGCGCTCCATCAGTGCCGGGTCGTCCAGCAGCGCGGCAATGACGCGGCCCGGAAACTGCGGCGACTCCATGTGCGCCACGCTGGCGGCGTACTTGCGCGCCCTCTCGGGGTCTTGCAATGCGCGCTCGGTGCGCTCGGTGCGCAGCAGGCCCATCCACAGAGACAGCACCGCCACGCCGTGCGGCCGCAAATCAATCGCCATGTCGTGCGCCATCTTGTCCACCGCCGCCTTGCCCGCGCCATAGGCCGGGCCGTGCATGTAGCAAACCGAGCCGTACGACGAGGTGTGCACGATGAGGCCGCTGCCCTGCGCCGCCATCAGCCGTGCCGCGTGCCAGCTGGCGACGTAGTGCGAGCGCATGCCGACGCCGAGCAAATCGAGCATGTGCAGCGGTTTTTGCCAGAACGGGCCGGGCTGCGTCAGCTCGTCGGGAATGGCGCAGGCGTTGTTCACCAGCACATCGAGCCGGCCTTGTTCAAGCTGCACGCGCCCGAACAGTGCCGCCACCTGGCCATCGTCGGCATGGTTGCAAATCACGGCAATGCCGCGCCCGCCGGCCTGCGTCACTGCGTCGGCCGTGGCCTGCACGCTGCCGGGCAAGGCGCTATCGCCCTCGCGCTGGCTGCGACCGGTGACATAGACCGTCAGGCCGGCCGCGCCCAGCGCCAGCGCAATGCCCTTGCCGGCGCCCCGGCTGGCGCCGGTGACCACGGCCACGCGGGCGCTACGGTGCGGGGTGGTCGTCTTCATGGCGCAGTCGCAGTCGTTGTTGCTGTGGCAGGCCCGGCGGGCTGCAGCGCGCTGCGGTGCGCGACCGGGTAGGCGCGCAAGGCGCGGCCAAACGCCAGCATGGCTGGCAGCAGCATGCCCACCATGCCCATGAGCGCATAGCGCAGGCCGTCGCCGCCCAGGCTGGCGTTGAGCACGTCGCTGAGCCAGCCGGTCAGGATGGGGCCCAGGCCATTGCCGACGATGGCGCCGGCCAGCAGGACCATGGCGTTGGCGGTGGCGCGGCGCTGGCTGGGCACGACCAGGCTGATGGCCGCATAGGTGGGCGCCACCCACCAGGGCATGAAAAACGCAAACACCACCATCAGCACGGTGGCCGGCAGCAGCGCGCCGGCTGGCAGCAGCAAGTAAGCCATACCGCACAGCAGCGACAGCCCCAGGCCGAGCATCGGCACGCCCAGCTGCCAGCGCAGGTCGCGGCGCGCCAGCCGGTCGGTCAGCGCGCCGGAGGTCAACCCGCCGACGATCGAGGTCAGCGCCGCCGCGCCCGAGATCCAGCCAGCCTGCTGCAGCGACATGCCGTGGTGGCGCACCATGAGCGCGATGTTCCAGGTGCCGAATGAATAAGCGGCCAGCAGCGCGCAGGCCGCCCCCACGATCAGCCAGCGCGTGACCGGCTGGCCCCAGATGGCGGCGACCGCGCCGCTCTGGCGCGCGCCAGCAGCGGCTTGGGCCGCATGCGTCGCGTGCGCCGTGACCACGCGCAGCGGCTCGCGCACGCTCCAGTGCAGCACCAGCGCCAGCAGTAGCGAGCCGCTGCCCGCCACCACCACAGTGGTGCGCCAGCCGTAGTGCGCGGCCAGCCACGAGCCCAGCACCAGCGCCAGCAGCGCGCCAAGGCTGCCGCCGGTGCTGATCACGCTCATGGCGCGCGAACGCTGCGCCGGCGGGTACAGGTCGGCCAGCATCGACATGGACGCAGGTGTGCCGCCGGCATCGCTGAGCGCGCCTCCGGCACGGGAAAACATCAGCGTCCAAAAACCCATCGAAGCGCCGCCCAGCGCGCCCAGCAGGCCACCCAGGCCACGGCACCAGGCAATCAGGCTGCGGCGCTCGCGCCGGTCGGCCAGCCGGCCCAGCGGCACGCCCAGCAGGCTGAAGGTCAAGGCAAATCCCAGCCCGGTGACCAGGCCGATTTGCAGGTCACTCAGGCCAAACTCCAGCTTGACCGGCTGGATCAGCACCGACAGGATTTGCCGGTCCATGAAGGCCAGGGCCGACATCAGCGTCAGCAGCGTCAGCGTGTAGCCGGGGCGGGTGGAGGAAGGCGCGTGCGGTGTCGTCATGGGGCTGTGTTTAGCGTCGGGCTCACGCCCTGGCCATTGCCCCCGGCACGGCTGGCGCAGGTGCGGCCGCAGGCACCCGCCGTTCGACCGAGTAGGGCCTGATGGTCCAGGCAAAGGCCAGCATGCCCAGCAAAAAGCAGCTGCCGGTGGTGATGGCCAGCGCCCAGCGCAGGGCCTCGTTGCCAAAATGCGGCACCAGGAAGTCGCTGAGCATGCCCACCAAGAGCGGCCCCAGCCCGCCGCCGAGCATGGTGATGCCCAGGTTGAAGATCGCCATGCCCGAGGAGCGGCGGTGCGGCGCGATCAGCTCGGCCAGCACCGCGTACACCGGCGCTGTCCACCACACGGCGGTAAAGCCGAACAGCACGTAAAAGCCGATGGCGTGCGGCACCAAAAGGCTGCCGACCTGCCAGGCGCCGCCGGCCGGCATCAGGTAAAAAGCCAGCCCGCTCGGCAACGACAGCAGGCAGCCCAGCAACGGCACGGCGATGCGCCAGCGCGCATCGCGCTTGGCCAGCTTGTCGCTCAGCCAGCCGCTGGTGAGCGCGCCCAGGGCGGCCGAAATGCCGCCCATCAGGCCCATGACGATGCCCGCGCCCTGCAGCGTCATGCCGTGCGAGCGCACCAGGAAGGCCGGCGTCCAGATGCCGATGCCGTAGCCGGTAAAGCCCATCAGCAGGCAGGCCAGCGTGATGCGCACGAAGGCGCGCGAGGCCCACAGGTCGCGCAGCAGCAGGCCCAGCGGCTCGGGCGCGGCGCCCGCCGTCACGCTGCCGGCCGCATCCCAGCGGCCGCGGCGCGGCTCGACGGCGGTAAAGCGCAGCAGCAGCGCAGCCAGGATGCCCGGGATCGACATCCACAGAAAAGCCGTGCGCCAGCCGTGGTGCTGGGCAATCCAGCCGCCCAGCGTCAGCCCGAACAAAATGCCCAGCTGCGGGCCAAGCATGTACACGCTCATGGCGCGTCCGCGCTGCTCGGGCGGGTAGTGATCGGCAATCATCGAGATCGAGGGCGCGCCGCCGCCGGCCTCGCCCACCGCCACGCCCACGCGGGCCAGCGCCAGCGTCCAGAATCCCGTGGCCAGCCCGCACAGCGCCGTCATGGCGCTCCAGGCCGCGCAGCAATAGGCCACGAAGTTGCGCCGGTTGGTCCGGTCGGCATGGCGGCCAAAGGGAATGGCCAGCGCGCTGTAGAACACCGCAAAGGCCAGCCCGGTCAGCACGCCCATGGCGGTGTCCGAGACGCCGAACTCCTGCTTGATCGGCTGCACCAGGATGCCCATGATCTGCCGGTCGATGAAGCTCATGGTGTAGACGAACAGCAGCATCGCCAGCGCGTAGTGGCTGCGCCAGCCGTGGGCGGGTTGTGTCATGAAAGGAATCCTCGTCGTTGAACCTGGGGCAGTGCCATCCAGCGCATTTTCTGGCGCCCGCGCCCGCGCCGCATCGTCCGCTCAGACGATGGCATCCGATCGTTCGCTGTTTGCTATGCTTTTAATAGCTATAGGTGCAGATGCAGCAAGGGCCATTCGGTGTTTTGATGCAAAACGCGAAGTGCAGGCGCCAGGCGCGCTGCGCGCCGGCATCGTCCTTTTGCGCGATGACACCCGGGCGCAGCGCGCCGACGATGGCGGGCCGATCTCTTTAATCTTTTTTGAAAACCAGCAGCATGAACCCTGTTTCGTCCCTTTTCTCCCTGCACGGCCAGGTGGCCATCGTGACCGGCGCCGGCAAGGGCATCGGCCGCGCCTGCGCGCTGGCCCTGGCCCAGGCGGGCGCCGACGTGGCGCTGGCCGCCCGCACCTTGTCCGACCTGGAGGCGGTGGCAGCCGACATCCGCGCGCTGGGCCGGCGCGCCATCACCGTGGCCGGCGACGTCGGCGACGAGGCCAATCTGGACACGCTGGTGGCCCGCACCGTGACCGAGCTGGGCAAGGTCACCCTCCTCGTCAACAACGCCGGCGGCGCCGGGCCGAACAGCCCGCTGAAGATGGGCGGCGACGAGTTCAGCGCGGTGCTGGCCTGGAACGTCACGCCCGCCTACCTGCTGATCCAGAAAACCGCCCCCGCCATGCGCGAGGCCGGCGGCGGCGCGGTGGTCAACATCTCCTCGGTGGCGGCGCGGTACGCGCAAAAGCACTTCAGCGCCTACGGCGCGGCCAAGGCGGCGCTCAACCAGATGACGCGCAACCTGGCGCAGGACTTCGGCCCGGCAGTGCGCATCAACGCCATCGAGCCCGGCACCATCATGACCGACGCACTGGCGCCTTTTCTCACGCCCGAGCGCAAGGAGCGCATGGAACAATCCACCCCGCTGGGCCGCCTGGGCCAGCCCGAGGACATCGCGGCGGCGGCGCTGTTCCTGCTGTCGCCCGCATCCGCGTGGATCACCGGGAAAATCCTGGGCGTGGATGGCGGGGTGGAGGCGCCGAATTTTTGAGGGTAAGAGACGATTGGGCAGGTGAAGAGTCGCCAATGCCGGTCGATCTTGCAACAGCCTCGCAGCGGGCTCCTGCTATCGCGCCGCCACGATCACGTGCGCCTGAATTTTGCCGGCCACCGGGCCCTCGCCATGGCGGCTGGCGATCGCCGCCGTGGCGCAGTCCGTAGCGCGCTCAAGCAAGCTCGCGTCGCGCGCCTCGATTTCGTTGCGCAGCGGCGTTCCGTGGCAATAGGCGGTGGCGGCGGCGCGTGCCGAGGGTGCGCGACTCACCTTCTCGCACGTCTGGATCGCGATGTCGGCAAACCCTGCACGGCTCAATTCTTCGCGGATCAGTGCGATATCGTGATAACCGTGCGGCGTGCGGGCGAGGAATCTCGGCGGGTCGTGCGCAAACACCGAGGCGACGGCGTTGGTGACCTCGTCGGCAAAGGCGTTTTCTTCAATGCGGTCCCAGACACTGAAGAAAAAGCGCCCGCCCGGCCTGAGAACGCGGCGTGCCTCGGCGTAGCCGGCGGCCCGGTCGGGAAAGAACATCGCGCCGAACTGGCAGCACACGATGTCGAACGAAGCATCTTCAAACGGCAGGTCGAGCGCGTCCGCCTGCCGCCATGCGATGCGGCTATCCGGCCCCTGCCGGGAGGCGGCATAGTCGAGCATGGGCTGGTTGAGGTCGGTCACCACGTAGCACGCATCGGGCTTGAGTTTTGGCGCAAGCAACCGTGTGACCACGCCGCTGCCGGCTGCTGTTTCCAGCACCGCGCCGGGCGAGGAGGCAGCAACAAGCTCTGCCAGGTCGGCGGCATAGACTTCGAAGATGAGGGGAACCATCAGCGTATCGTAGATCTTCGGGATAGAGCCCGCGAACACCTTGTCGCTCTCAGCCATGGAACCCCCGTGAAAGCTCTGAGCGGCACGCTTACCCACCCATTCCTGGGCGGGCCAGACCTCTGCAGCGAGCCTGCCGCCGAGTTGGCCGTTGGAGATGATGCACGTTATTGTGGTCGCGCAATCCAGCGTCGTCAACGGCGGCCTTCGGTCTTGCCATCATGCTTGCCGACAACCTTGCCGCACATTCCCACCAGCCTCAGGCACTTCAGGCGCGTTCAGACCATGGATTTAGCGCGGATGGCCGCATCGGCGGCCCCCTACAACGGCATCAGCCCCTTCCGACAGACCGAAATCCCCAGATGAATACGGTTGGAGTTGTTGCAACGAGTAGCGCCTTCCGGCCGCTCAACAGCTTCAGGAGCCACCAAATGACCCCCAAGAACACGATCTGTCTGTGGTACGACGGCGCCGCCCTTGACGCCGCCAATTTCTATGCGCAAACATTCCCCGACAGCGCCGTCGGCGCCGTCTTTCGCGCGCCGGGTGACTATCCCGATGGCAAGGAGGGCGATGTGCTGACGGTCGAGTTCACCGTGGCCGGCATTCCCTGCATCGGGCTGAACGGCGGCCCGCAGTTCAGGCACAGCGAAGCCTTCTCGTTTCAGATCGCGACCGACGACCAGCTTGAGACCGACCGGCTCTGGAACGCCATCGTCGGCAATGGCGGGCAGGAAAGCGAATGCGGCTGGTGCAAGGACCGCTGGGGGCTTTCCTGGCAGATCACCCCGCGCGCCCTCACGGCGGCGATAGCCGACACCGACCGCGCGGCGGCCAAGCGGGCGTTCGACGCGATGATGGGCATGAAAAAGATCGACATCGCCGCGATCGAGGCGGCGCGGCGGGGCTAGCGCCGGTTATCGGGTTGATGCAGAGAGTAGACCTCTCCGGTCAACCCACGACCTGCCTCAAACCATGCGCCCGGCCCGGTGGCCGTCGTGCATGGCGCCTTCGATGTAGCTCACGCTGGCGCAGTCGCCGATGCGCTCGATGGGCACGCCGCAGCCGGCCAGCGCTTGGGCCACGCTGTCGTCGGCCTCGGCGCCGATGGCCAGCACCACGGAGTCGGCCGGTGTGCGCTGGGCGGCGCCCTCGGCGTCGGTCCAAAGCACCGCGTCGCGGGTGATTTCGCCGACCGCTGCCTTGAGTTTGAGCGTGCCATGCGAGGTCACGGCGTCCAGCACGCGCCAGCGGCGCACGATGGACAGCTCGCGCCCTGCGCGGTCGCCCGGCTCCAGCACCGTGACCTCGCGGCCGCGCGCCAGCAGGAACTCGGCCAGCTCCAGCCCGACCAGTCCGCCGCCGACGATCACCACGCGCTTGCCCAGCGGCATCCACAGCTTCGAGAGGCTTTGCAGCGCCTGCGTGCTGTCGGTCACGCGCAGCATGCCGCCGGCCTTGAACATGGCGCGCTCGGCCAGGCTGAGCTTGGCTTTGGCGATCTCGTCGGCGCGGTCGCCGGTCATCAGCCGGCGCAGTTCGTCGCCGCTCCAGACATGCTTTTGGCCGGCGCCTTCGATGGCCGGCGCGGCGCGACGCGCGCCGCTGGCCACGACGATGGCGTCAGGCTTCAGGCGGGCCACAAAAGCGGCGTCCACGGCGGTGGACAGTTGCACGTCGATGGGCAACTGCTTGACCTGCTCGACGAGGTAGTCCAGCAGCTTGCCGTTTTCCGGGTAGGCCAGCGCGGCAAAAAAGAGCGTGCCGCCCAGCCGGTCGCTGCGCTCGGCCAGCGTGACGCGGTGGCCGCGCAGCGCGGCCACGCGCGCCGCTTCCATGCCGCCGGGGCCGCCGCCGACCACCAGCACGTGGCGCGGCGTGGCGGCCGGCTCGATGGGCGACTCGAACTCATGGCCGGTTTGCGCGTTGACGGCGCACTTGACGCGCTTGTTGATGAAGATCTCGCTGACGCAGGCGTAGCAGTAGATGCAGGGGCGGATGTCCTGGGGGCGGTTGCGCTCCAGCTTGATCGGGATCTCGGGGTCGGCCAGCATCTTGCGGGCCATGGCCACGAAGTCGAACTGGCCCTGGGCAATCGCCTTGGCCGCCACATCGGGCTCGATGCGGCCGGCAGTGATCACGGGGATGTTGATCGCTTTTTTGACCGCCGCCGCGTTGGAGATATAGGCGCCGGGCTGCTGGGGAATCGGCGCCTCGGTGAAGGCCGTGCCGCTGTTCATGGTGGCATAGGCCGAGACGCTGATGGCGTCGGCGCCGGCCGCTTCGCACAGCTTGGCCGTGGCAATCGCGTCCGCCAGCGTGATGCCGCCGGGCGTGTGCAGCTCTTCGGCGTCCAGCCGCACCCAGACCGGGAAGTCGGCGCCCACGCGCGCCTTGACCGCGCGCAGCGTCTCCAGCAGCAGCCGGGCGCGGTTTTCCAGCGGGCCGCCGTACGCATCGTCCCGCTGGTTGTAGTAGGACGACAGGAAGCCGGCCAGGATGTAGCTGTGGGCGCCGTGCAGCTCCACCGCGTCGAAGCCGGCCTGCCGGGCGCGCAGCGCGGCGGCGGCAAACCACTCGACCATCTGGGCAATGTCGGCCTGGTCCATCACGCGCATGCGCACCGGGTGCGGGCCGATGCCGATGAAGGTCGAGAGCTCCTGCGGCGTGATGGCCGACATGATGTCGTTCTTCACCATTTTCGGAATGGAGGGCACCCAGATTTCGCGGCCCTGCGCCCGGTCGAGCGCGGCGGTCTTGCCGCTGTGCTGCAGCTGCATGGCGACCTTGGCGCCGTGGCGGTGCGCCCGCTCGGCCAG
>Ga0308165_1006385_pt1 | contig 10415 bp, 6 predicted proteins | sample PhyWR2_FD_201032 | JGI IMG/M metagenome (GOLD analysis project Ga0308165, IMG submission 201032) | Phyllosphere microbial communities from UC Gill Tract Community Farm, Albany, California, United States - DLSLW.R2 | ecosystem: Host-associated > Plants > Phyllosphere > Unclassified | place: USA... | reverse complement strand
GTAAGCAAGAGATGCTTCGCTATGCTCAGCATGACAAGACCCGTACTGTCATTCTGAACGCAGTGAAGAATCCCCAAGCGATGGAAAACAAAACGCCAACAACCCACTGCCTAAAAAGAGGAAGTGCGTAGGCAGAGACAGTAGATAATAGTCTAGGGATTCTTCGTTGCACTCAGAATGACAAGCGGTCTAGCAAACCCGTCATTGCGAGGCCGGCCTGTGTGAGCTGAAGCAATCCCCAAGCGATGGAACACAAAACGCCAACAACCCACTGCCTAAAAAGAGTAAGTGCGTAGGCAAAGACAGTGAGAGGTAGGCAAGGGATGCTTCGCTATGCTCAGCATGACAAAAACCATGCTGTCATTCTGAACGCAGTGAAGAATCCCCAAGCGATGAAAAAACAAAACGCCAACAACCCACTGCCTAAAAAAGAGTAAGTGCGTAGTGCAGAGACAGTGAGAAGTAGGCAAGGGATGCTTCGCTATGCTCAGCATGACAAAACATAGAGTAAAATAACATTTAATGCCAAAAACTAACCACATATTAACACAACTAAAAACCCTACCAATTTTGGTTGCGTTGCTTTTTGTTGCTAGCTTTTCTTTCGCTCAGAAAACGAAGCCTGTTGAGCCACCAAAGCCAATTTTCAAAGGCAAAGACGGTAAAATGGCTTACACGCCTGACGGGCAAGGCGATCGAATTCCCGATTTTTCTTACGCGGGCTATATGGCAGGCGAAAAGGCGATTCCCGATGCTGCCATAAAGGTTGTTGTTCCCGTTACAAAGGGCGACGCCACTTTGCGCATCCAATCGGCCATTAATTATGTGTCGAAATTACCCATTGGGAAAGACGGTTTGCGTGGTGCGGTATTATTAGAAAAAGGAACTTACGAAGTAGCCGGCACTTTAAAATTATCGGCTTCGGGCGTAGTGCTTCGTGGCAGCGGAATGGGTGAAAACGGCACCAAAATTTTTGCCACAGGTTTAGATAGAATTGGCGTAATCAGGATTTTGGGTAAAAAGGATCGGGTAGAACAAGCCGCAATTGCTATTACCGATAATTATGTGCCGGTAAACTCGAATAAAATTACCGTAGCTAATACAAATGGATTTAAAGTTGGCGATAACATTATTATCAATCGTCCATCGACCAAAGAATGGATTGAAACCCTTAAAACAGTTGAGTTTGGCGGTGGCGAAAGTGCCTTGGGCTGGAAACCGGGAACAAGAGACCTCCATTGGGATAGAAAGATCACCGCTATAAATGGATCAACCATCACTTTTGATGTGCCAATTACAACCGCATTAGATTCGAAATTCGGTGGTGGAACGGTTTCAAAATATCAATGGGACGGAAGAATTGCGCAATCTGGCGTTGAGAACTTAAAACTTGAATCAGATTACCACAAAGAAAATATTAAGGATGAGTATCACCGCTGGACGGCGATCTGTTTAGAAAACGTAGAAGATGCATGGGTTCGTCAGGTAGTTTTTGAGCATTTCGCGGGCTCTGCGGTAAACGTTTTAGAAACCGCAAAAAGAGTAACAGTCGAAGATTGTAAATCGCTCGCTCCGATTTCTGAAATTGGTGGCGAACGCCGTAATACATTTCTAACTACAGGGCAGCAAACGCTTTTCCAGAGGTTATACGCCGAATATGGCTATCACGATTTTGCCGTAGGTTTCTGTGCTCCCGGGCCAAATGTTTTTGTTCAATGCCAATCTGTTCTGCCATTTAGCTTTAGCGGTGCAATCGATAGTTGGGCATCCGGCGTGCTATTCGATATTGTAAACGTTGATGGCAATACATTGAGTTACTTAAATCGTGGCCAAGACGGGCAAGGAGCAGGCTGGAGTGCCGCAAACAGTGTTTTTTGGCAATGCAGCGCTGCCCGCGTAGATAATCCACAGCCGCCAACCGCACAAAACTGGGCTTTCGGAACATGGGCGCAGTTTACCGGAAACGGCTATTGGGACATGTCGAACGAGCAAATTCAGCCTCGAAGTTTGTATTATGCGCAGCTGAAAGACAGGGTTGGCAATGAAATCGATAAACGGGCTTTTGTACTTCCCGTCGAAACCGAAGCTTCGAGCAGTCCACCCGTTGATGTGGCCCAAAAATTAACCAAACTAGCTTATAAACCTGCGCTAACCGTTTCAGAATATATCGATTCGGCAACTGAGCGAAATAAAATCCCAACCAACGCCAATCAGGCCAAAAGCATCGATAACATCGGTTTAGATAAAGTTCCTGCACCAAAACTTGCAGGCGCAATGGCTATTAAAAACGGTTGGCTGGTTCGTGGCAATGAGGTTGTTACAGGCAATCGGCAGGAAGTTCCCTGGTGGAATGGAAGCGCCCGTCCTCACGGATTAAAAAACACAAGGTTTCACATCACGCGTTTCGTTCCCGGGCGTGAGGGAAATGGACTAACAGATGATCTGGATACCATTACCGACGCTATGAAAAATGGTTCGGTTAAAATTCTCGATCACAATTATGGCCTTTGGTACGATAGAAGAAGAGATGATCACGAGCGTATCCGCCGAATGGATGGCGAAGTTTGGGCGCCTTTTTATGAGCTACCTTTCGCTCGCAGTGGACAAGATAAGGCTTGGGATGGATTGAGTAAATACGACATTACGAAGTACAATCTTTGGTACTGGGATCGGTTAAAACAATTTGCCAATCTCGCCGATCAAAAAGGATTGGTTCTCATTCACGAAAATTATTTTCAGCACAATATTATAGAGGCCGGAGCGCATTATGCCGATTTTCCGTGGCGTACTGCGAATAATATTAATAACACGGGTTTCCCTGAGCCAGTGCCCTATGCGGGCGATAAGCGAATTTTTATGGCCGAGCAGTTTTACGATGTCAGCAACGAACATCGCAAAGCGATACACAAGGCCTATATCCGGAAATGTTTAGAGAATTTCGATGGCAATACGGGCGTAATCCAGTTAATCGGCGCTGAATTTACTGGCCCTCTGCACTTCGTTCAATTTTGGATTGATACGATTAAAGAGTGGGAAAAAGAGACAGGTAAACACCCGATTATTGGTTTAAGCGTTACCAAAGATGTTCAGGATGCTATTTTAGCCGATCCGGCCCGGGCAAACGTTGTCGATTTAATTGACATCCGTTATTGGCATTATCAGGCAGATGGAACCGCTTATGCACCAAAAGGCGGTTTAAATTTGGCACCTCGTCAACATGCCCGTTTGCTAAAACCAAAAAAGACCTCGTTTGAAGAAGTTTATCGGGCAGTTTCTGAGTATAGAACAAAGTTCCCCGAAAAGGCAGTGATTTACTCGGGCGATAATTTCGACAGTTACGGTTGGGCGATTTTAATGGCGGGCGGCTCAATGTCCAATGTTCAGGGGCTCGGAGGCGAAGTGCTCAATCTTGCTTCATCAACAAAACCATTTCTTCCGGCAGGTAAGGCTGCACAACAATACGGCCTCCAAAACCCGGGCAAAGCGTACATTTTATACAATGCTTCAGCGGATGCGATAAACCTCGATTTAACCCAATTTAAAGGGAAGTTTGAGGTAAACAGACTTAATACCAAATCAGGCAAAACGATTAAATCGGAAAAAATAAATGGCGGTGCCATGGTTAAACTCAATAAAACCAACTCAGGCGACGAGGTGATTATTGTCAACAAAATTTAATATGAATTTCAGAGCGAAAATACTTTTACTGGCACTAGCTTTATGTTTCAACCTTGGTTGCAAGAAGAAATTGCACTTTGGCGATAAAAGCCTTGCCGTTTCAGACAACGGAAGATATTTGGCAACCGGAGACGGCAAACCTTTTTTTTGGCTGGGCGATACAGCCTGGCTGCTTTTTAGCAAGCTAACCCGCGAAGAAGCCAACACCTATCTCGAAGATCGGAAACAAAAAGGCTTTAATGTCATTCAAGTGATGGTATTGCATGATGTAGCTGCCGAAAATGTGTATGGAGATTCGGCACTCGTAGCGAAAAACGTTTCGAGGCCACTTAGCACAGCGGGTACCAGTTCCAAAGATTCGATCGCTTATGATTATTGGGACCATGTAGATTATATCGTCGATCAGGCCGCTGAAAAGGGGCTTTACATGGCTTTAGTTCCGGTTTGGGGAACCAATGTGAAGGAGAAGAAGGTAGATAAAAACCAGGCGAAATCGTATGCTGAGTTTTTAGCAAAGCGATACAAAGATAAATGGAATATTATTTGGCTCAATGGAGGCGATATTAAGGGAAGTGAAGGTATGGAAGTTTGGAATACGATTGGCGAAACCTTGCGGCAGAACGATCCAAATCACCTGATTACCTTTCATCCGAGAGGAAGAACCGGTTCTTCACAGTGGTTTCATAACGCAAAATGGAACGATTTTGACATGATTCAATCCGGGCATCGCCGTTACGATCAAGACACTTCGAAGAATGAAAAATTGCATTACGGCGAAGATAACTGGAAGTATGTAGAAACAGACTATAAATTAAAACCTATTAAGCCAACAATTGACGGTGAGCCATCTTACGAGGACATTCCGCAGGGCTTGCACGATACACTTCAGCCACGCTGGACGGACGCCGATGTGAGGAGATACGGGTATTGGTCGGTTTTCGCAGGCGCTTTTGGTTACACCTATGGACATAATTCGGTAATGCAGATGTATAAAAAAACTGATTTAAAACCAGCTTATGGGCCGAAAGACCAGTGGATAACGGCGATAAATGCTCCCGGAGCCAAGCAAATGGAGTATTTAAAAGAGCTAATGTTATCTCGCTCGTATTTTGATCGGATTCCCGACCAGACGCTGATTGCGGGCAACAATGGCGAAAAATATGATCGCGTAACGGGCACCCGGGGCGAAGAATTTGCAATGATTTACACTTACACGGGGAAAAATTTCAGCGTGCAGCTGGGTAAAACAGATGGCGATGATGTGAAAGCATCGTGGTTTGACCCAAGAACGGGAAAGTTTACAACAATTGGTGAATTTGAGAATAAAGGCATAAAAGAGTTTAACCCACCGGGCGAACCTGCAAATGGTAACGATTGGGTTTTGGTATTGGATAAGATATAAGACCAAATCGTCAATGCGAGGCACAGCTTGTCCCGATTTCTCGGGAAAGCAATCTCATTCAATAAATCAGATTGCTTCAGCTCGCACAAGCCCGGCTTCGCAATGACGATTTGCCAAGTTTGTCATTCTGAGCATAGCGAAGAACCTGCAAGCGATGGAAAACGGAACGTTAATAACCCACAGCCAAAGAAAAGCAGGTAGGCAAGGTAGTGAATAAAATACATTTCATTGGCTCTCCGTCAGTTGAAACTGACGGCAATGAATAGACTAGCGAACATCATTGAGCCAATTGAGTTTCATTGCCGTTGACTTTAGTCAACGGTTTGAAGAATAGAAAAATCGTCATTGCGAGGAGGCACGACGAAGCAATCTCATTCGATGAGTTAGATTGCTTCAGCTCGCACAAGCCCAGCTTCGCAATGACGACCACCTAAACGAATTGCATTCATTGCCGTTGGCTTTAGCCAACGGAGATTTAAATAAAAACAACATGTTCAAAGCAAAATACATATCAACTTTTCGCTTAGCCATCATTGGCCTGGCTTTGTGTGGATTAACATCTTGCTCAAAACAAGCGTACATTTTTACCTCATTTCATGAACCTGCAAACGAGGGCCTCCGACTTTTGTACAGCTACGACGCCTACAAATGGACCGATCTGAACAAAACGTTTTTGAAGCCCGAAGTGGGAACGCAGAAAGTTTTACGCGACCCATCAATCGTTCAAGGGCCCGATGGTGTTTTCCATCTGGTATGGACATGCAGCTGGAAGGGCGACAAAGGCTTTGGTTACGCCAGCTCAAAAGATTTGATCCATTGGAGCAAACAGCAATTTATCGAGGTAATGAAAGATGAACCGAAAACGGTGAATGTTTGGGCGCCAGAAATTTTTTACGACGACGAGAAAAATGAATATGTGATCATTTGGGCATCAACAATACCCTTTCGCTTTGACAAAGGAATTGAAGAAGAAGAGAACAACCACCGAATGTATAGCATTACAACAAAAGACTTTATAAGTTTTTCTCAGCCCAAATTGTTTTTAGATCCGGGTTTTAGCGTGATTGACGCCGTAATTGTGAAACGCAAACCGAGTGATTATGTACTGGTTTTAAAAGATAACACCCGGCCAAACCGGAATTTAAAAGTGGCCTTTGCGAAAGATGCTTTAGGGCCTTACCAAAATGTTTCTGAGACTTTTAGTCCGAAGTTAACCGAGGGCCCGACAGTTGTAAAGGTTGGTAAAGAATGGCTGATTTACTTCGACGCTTACGGGCAAAAGATTTATTCAGCTTATAAAACGGCTGATTTTAAAACGTTTAAGGACGTCACTTCCGATGTGTCAATCCCCGAAGGGCATAAACACGGAACGATAATAAAGGTGAAACGAAAAGTGATTGAGGAGTTAATAAAGGAATCGTCATTGCGAACTGAAGCAAGGGATTGAGCGGAAGCGTGAAGCAATCTCATTTAGCGGATCAGATTGCTTCAGCTCACACAAGCCCGGCTTCGCAAAGACGGTAATGGTAAAAAGAAAATAATAAAAAAGTCGTCATTGCGAACCGAAGCAAGGGATTGAGCGGAAGCGTGAAGCAATCTCATTAGTCTAATTAGATTGCTTCGTGCCTCGCAATGACGTAATGTATATAAAATGAATAAATTTAAAATACTTTGTTTAATACTGCCATTTGCCATTGCGGCACAAGCCTCGCAAGCGCAAGATACAGTACGTTATACCGGGAAAACACTCGTCAATGCGGATTACCATCACGGGCAACTTTCGCCGGTAATGGGTGTTCATAACATCCAGACTTTCAGGGCGAATAGAGAACATCCGGAGTTGGCCGAAAACTTCGGATGGACGTATAACCACGCCCCAATGTTGGCCTATTGGAATAATAAATTTTACGTCGAATATCTGAGTGATAAAGTCGGGGAGAGCATTCCGCCGGGGCAAACCTTGCTACAATCTTCTGCAGATGCCTACACCTGGACTAAACCAGATGTCATTTTCCCGATTTACCGCATTCCTGATGGAAAGACGAAAAAAGGCAGAACCGACGTAGCCAAAGATCTCGATGCCGTAATGCACCAACGCATGGGCTTTTATGTTTCCACTAAAAATGTGTTTTTGGTTTTGGGCTTTTATGCCATCAGTTTCGATGCTAAAGACGACCCGAACGACGGTAATGGGATTGGTAGAGCAGTAAGGGAAATTCAGGCCGACGGAAAATATGGCCCAATTTATTTTATTCATTATAACCCGGGTTATTCAGATAAGAACACGAAGTATCCATATTTCACAAAAAGCAAAAGCAAAGCTTTTGTTGAGGCTTGTAACGAGTTGTTAGCGAATAAATTAATGACGCAGCAGTGGAACGAAGAAGCCGACCGTAAGGATCCGTTGATTACGCTGCAAAAACAATACAAAGCCTTTAGTTACTACCATTTACCCGATGGAAGAGTGGTTGGCTTATGGAAAAATGCATTAACGGCAATCAGTACTGATAATGGAAAGAGCTGGCCAGAAAGCGCTTTCCGAGCGCCCGGTTTTGTTAACAGCAACGCTAAAATTTGGGGGCAAAAAACCTCCGATGGAAGTTATGCTACCGTTTACAATCCATCAGAATATCGTTGGCCTTTAGCCATTTCGACCAGTAAAAACGGCTTGGAATACCCCAGTTTACTGTTGGTTAACGGCGAGATTACACCTATGCGGTACGGCGGAAACTATAAATCGTACGGCCCGCAGTATGTTCGTGGCATTATTGAAGGTAACGGAAAGCCCGCCGATGGGAAACTATGGGTTACCTACAGCATGAACAAAGAAGATATTTGGGTTTCTTCCGTTCCTGTTCCGGTTAACGACAAAGCCACAACACATGTAAATGACGATTTCGGAAAGCTGCCAAAAGGCAAGGAACTCGAAAACTGGAATATTTACAGTCCGCTTTGGGCTCCAGTAAAAGTTGATAATGGCAATCTGATTTTAAAAGACAAAGATCCGTTTGATTACGCCAAGGCAGAACGATTGTTTCCAGCATCGAAAAAGATAGTTACTTCGTTTTCGGTAACACCAAAACAGAATGATTTTGGTTTGTTGGAAATTGAATTACAAGATGAAAAAGGCACTGCAAGTGTTCGTTTGACTTTCGATACCGCAGGCGTTTTAAGCGGAAAAGCCGGCGCTCGTTACAAAAACTTTATGAAATACGAAGCCGGTAAAACGTACGACATTAAGTTGAAGCTTGATGCACATACGCGTTTTTACACCGTAACGGTAAATGGAAAAGATGCCTTAACCAGCTTGGCATTTCAGCCCGTTGCCGCAGTTTCGCGAATTGTTTTCCGCACAGGCGATGTACGTCGTTTTCCTGATGTTGATACGCCTGCCGACCAAACTTACGATTTGCCCAATGCAGGTGAACAAGAGAAAAAGGAAGCAGTTTATTCGATTAAATACTTAAAAACGGAGGGGTTTTGAGACAGTTAGCAGTTAATAGTTTGAAGTTTTCAGTTACACCCAATATCGTCATTTCGACCGTAGCGGAGAAATCTTTTTCGTCAATTAAAAAGATTTCTCGGCTTCGTTGCACTTCGCTTGACCGTATCGTCATTCCCAACTTGATTGGGAATCGTAATGCAAGCAGCTTTAAGATTCCCGCCTGCGAGGGAAAGACGACGTTGTTATTAAACCATACCGTCATTGCGATCGACAAAACCGTCATTGCGAGGAACGAAGCAATCTCATTTGACAAAACAGATTGCTTCAGCTCGCACAAGCCCGGCTTCGCAATGACGACTCTAATTATTTTATTTTCCTTATTTTCATTTTCAGCGAACGCAAAAATCTTATTGCCGCAAATCTTATCAAGCGACATGGTGCTGCAACGCGATAAGCCGATCAACATTTGGGGCTTTGCATCGCCAAATGAAAAGGTTGAAGTTGCTTTTGCTGGTCAAAAGAAACAGGTAATCACCAACGAAATAGGAAATTGGTCTGTTGTTCTCTCGCCATTGAAAACGTCGGCAAAGCCACAAACTATGACCATTTCCGGCGCCAATAAAATCTTACTGACAAACATTTTGGTCGGTGAAGTTTGGGTTTGTTCAGGTCAATCGAACATGGTTTACGAGATGCGGAAGCTTGTGAAGATTCCAAAACCTAAAAACGAAGCGCTTGGTTTTCCATCTGATGAAGTTGCCAAAGCGCACAATTCGCAAATCAGGATTTTTCTGGTGAACCGTAAACAATTAACAAAGCCCGATTCCATTCATAAAAGCTGGGCTGTTGCACAAGATTCTGCTTTGCGGGCATTCTCTGCTGCCGGCTATTTCTTTGCAAAAGAAGTTCAACAAAAACTGGGCGTTCCTGTTGGGATGATCTGTTCTGCCGTTTCGGGTAGTGCCATCGAACCCTGGATTTCGCCCGCGGCCTTTGCACAGGAGCCGTTTTTTAAAACGCAGAAAGTAAGCAACGATCCCGGTAAATTTTATACCCCAATGATTGAGCCCCTTTCGAAATTTAAGATCCGCGGATTTTTGTGGTATCAAGGGGAAACCAATTGCTTTTTGAACGAAGACATCAGCTATGCGTATAAAATGAAAACGTTGATTAATCTTTGGCGCAAAGCCTGGGGCGAGCAACTGCCATTTTATTATGTGCAAATTGCCCCTTTCGATTATAGCAAGCAGAAAAGTGATAAGGTTGTTTTAACTGCTGATACAGAGCCTAAGTTTTGGGAGGCACAGCAGCAAATTTTGCGCATGCCCAACACCGGAATGGTGTCGACCAATGATTTAAACGATAATGGCGGCGATTTGCATCCAACATACAAATGGGAAGTGGGCAGGAGATTGGCACTTTTGGCCTTGGCTAAAACCTATAATAAAGACATCCCTTTTTCGGGCCCCGTTTACCAATCAGCTTCCTTTAAAAACGGAAAAGCCGTACTCACTTTTCAAAATCTGGAATTAAACAACGAACCAATTACTGGATTTACAATCGCCGGAAAAGACGGCAAATTCGTCGATGCCGACGCTATTGTAAAGGATGGTAAGGTTGTGGTTTCTTCAAAAGGAATTTCAGCGCCCACCGCTGTTCGATACAACTGGACAGAAAGCCCAACCGGAAACTTTAGCACCTACAGCTTGCCCGCCTTGCCATTTAGAACCGATAATCCTTTAACCGATCAATTTAAACCCAATTAATGAAACGCAGATTTATACTTTTTTTAAGTTTAATGACCATGTTTTGCTTCGTAAAAGCACAGCAAACAGAGAAATTATATCTATCGGGGACAGGAAACGATAATACAGTTAACTGGAATTTTTT